>Ga0335082_10000206_pt1 | contig 60110 bp, 41 predicted proteins | sample Lox_Sample_41_FD_206718 | JGI IMG/M metagenome (GOLD analysis project Ga0335082, IMG submission 206718) | Soil microbial communities from Loxahatchee National Wildlife Refuge, Florida, United States - Lox_Sample_4.1 | ecosystem: Environmental > Terrestrial > Soil > Wetlands | place: USA... | reverse complement strand
CTGTCCCGCGAACTTAAGGAAGTTCCAGAGAAGGAGGAGCAGGAGCGGATGACCGCCGCGGTTAACCGCTTGTTCCACCTCGGATCGCCGAAGCAGGCGCTTGCCGGCACCAGATCAGAGAAGGGTGAGGAAAATGAGCGAACCAGGAAAACAGCAATCGCCATCTGAAACGAACAGCACGCCAACCCGTTGGACCAGCCTTCAGGCCTACCTGCTTGCGGCATTTAGCCTTTTGCTCGGAGTGGCGCTCGGCTACTTGTTCCGCGGGTCGGCGCCGGCGGCGCAAGCTGCCGCCGCCCCTGCCGCAGTTGCGCAGCAGGATTCGTCGTTTCAGCGCGGACAGCAAGCGGACGCCCAGGCCGCGCTCGCGCAGTCGGCTGCGCCTCTGCTCGAGGCGGTGAACAAAGATCCCAACGATTTCGTTTCGCTCGTGAAACTTGGAGATATCTATTACGACGGGCAGCAGTATCCATCGGCCATTCAGTATTACGAAAAAGCGCTGGCGATCCATCCGGATAATCCGGACGTCCGCACTGACATGGGAACTGCCTACTGGTACACGGGCAATGCTGATAAGGCCATCGCCGAGATGGAGACATCGCTAAAGTACCAGGCGGGACATCCGCAATCGCTGTTCAATCTCGGTTGGGTTCGATGGCAGGGGAAAGGGGACGCCAAGGGCGCGGTGGACGCTTGGGAAAAGTTGCTGAAGACGAATCCGAACTATCCTCAGAAGGAGCAAGTTCAGCAGTACATCGCCAAGGCGAAGGAGCACGCGTCGCGGGGATAAGGCGGAATGTAATAACCGCGCGTTTGCTTTTCGAGTCTGGGGGACTTTCGATGAGGAAGCCCCCATTTTATTTGGCGTTATGAGGCTGAGATACAGCCTCTACAACTCTCTACACATCTAACGTATTGCCGTAGCACGTGTAAGGTGTGTTTCTGAGCACAGCAATCCGTCGCTTTATCGCTGTAACATCCAAGTCGGAGTTGACAAATAACACCAGCTACTACCCGGTCTGCTTCTTTCCGGCTAGTGTGTTTTGCAGGAGAGTGCTATGTCTGCCGCTTCGTCTTCTCCTCGCTCTTTCTTCTTTCGTTCCTTCACTCCATCGCTCCTTGGGCTGCTAGCTGTCACAGGTATAACTGCCGGTTGCGGCTTCACACCAAGTTCCTCGAATCAGGTGAAGCTCAGTGGGAACACGAATGTCACTGTCCTGCTCTCAAGCACGGGCAACGCCCAGGTGACCACATTTGATTTGCAATTAAAGGGTCTGGCACTGACCAGCAAAGCCGGGAAAACGGTGACGTTGGTGTCCGCTGATCAGCCATCGGAATTCATGCACCTCAATGGCGGCATTGAGCCGTTGAGCACCGTCAGCATTCCCCAGGATGTTTACACTTCGGCTACGGCAACGCTGGATCGCGCCGTGTTCATCTGCATTTCTCAAGCACCAGGGGGCAGCCTCTTAATCTCCAACTATTCCATTGTGGATGGCGGTCCAACAGTGAACATGGCAGCGCCCATCACGATCACCGGCGATAGTATGGTGCTCGATCTTGACATGGCGGTTTCTGAATCGGCGACGCTTCCTTCCTGCTATTCCAATCCAGCATTTCAAGGGTTCGCCATGAACCCGACGTTTAATCTCTCTCCAATGACCTTGTCTGCTACGCCGACAAATTCCGGGAATGGCAAGATCAATGGGCTCGGGGCGGAAGTTGCGTCGGTGGAAACGAACGCATCGAGTTTGACGCTCTCGATTGGCGGGGGATCCTATGGGTCGAGGACGCTGAGTGCGAAGACTAACGGCGCGACTGTATTCCAGGGCGTCAACGGGGCATCTGCACTTTCTCTAGGAATGTTCCTGGATGTGGACGGCGCCGTTCAATCTGATGGCTCTCTGCTGGCGACTCGCATTGCGGTGAATGACACCTCGGCCATCAACGATTCCCGCGGTCCGCTGATGTTCATCGACACTCTCGTCCTCGATCTTAATCTGTTCAGCAGGAACGAACTTGGCGCTTTGCTTACTGTTTCGGATTCCCAAACAGGAGTCTTCTTGCCCATTCCATATTTTAATTTCAGCAAAGCTGTATTTAGAATTTCGGGGCAGTTCAACAATCTGCAGAGTCTCCCGTTTGTGCCCACGTTTAACGCTTCGACGATGGTGGCTGGACAGAATGTCGACATCACTTCACCAGATTTCTCTCTCCATGCACCTAATTACACAGCGGCCAACACAATTACTTTGATCCCACAAACCATCGATGCAACGGTCGAGGATATTTCTCAGGAAGGGAATTTCACCGTTTACAGCGTGTCACTGGCGAACTATGACTTGTTCCCACAGCTTGCCGTGCAGCCGGGGCAAACGACCTTACTGACCGATCCATCGCACGTGCAGGTTTACGTGGATGGCAGCACGCAAAAGTTGAATACGCAATCACTGGCTGCGGGCAGCACCTTGCGGTTCAACGGTCTGGTTTTCAACGACAGCGGCACGCTGCGTATGGATTGCGGAGAGGTGAGCGACGGAATACCGCAGTAAGAATCGATATTCTTTAAACAGCTTCCGGGCTGCATGCAACAACAGATTCCTCAGGCTTTCGCCGTTCGGAATGACAGACTATCAGGAAGCGGAAGAATTTTCGGAGGGGACAGATTCTGTGGATTCCTCTTCACCGGCACCGACCAGTTCGAACTTCTTCAGCTTGTAGCGCAGGGCGTCGCGGCTGATGTCGAGGAGGCGGGCGGCGTGGGTCTGATTTCCATTCGCCTGCCGCATGGCGAGTTCGACCATGGCGCGCTCGACTTCTTCGAGCGACGTGCCTTCCTCAGGAATATAAAGACGGGGCAACACGCGGCCATTGGCAAGCTGCTTGCCTCCGCCATCGGCTGAGGAACTGGTGTGTTCGAAGGCAGTCAATCCGCTGCGCGCGGCTTCGCCGACTGCAAAGGGCATATAGACCGGGCGCAAGATGGATTCATCTTCGAGAATCATGGCGCGTTCAATTGAGTTCTTCAGTTCGCGAACGTTGCCCGGCCAATTGTGAGCGAGCAATAGGCGGCGCGTTTCGGGGCTAATGCCGCGAATCGCCTTCTTGAACTTGCGGTTGTACCAGTCGATGAAGAAGTCCACCAGCGGCAAGATGTCTTCGCTACGTTCACGCAAGGGCGGGATGAAGATGGCGATGATCGCGAGGCGATAATAAAGGTCTTGGCGAAACCCGCCTTCGCGTACCGCTTTTTCGAGATCGCGATTCGATGCGGCGATCACGCGCACGTCGACTTGCATGTCGCGCACGCCGCCGATGCGCCGGATTACCTGGTCTTCTAATACGCGCAGCAGCTTCGCCTGGAGCAGGGGTGAGAGTTCACCAATTTCGTCAAGAAACAACGTGCCTCCGTGCGCCGTCTCGAAGAGACCCTTCTTCATCTGTTTGGCGTCAGTGAAGGCGCCTTTTTCGTGGCCAAACAACTCGGCTTCCATCAGTGTTTCAGGGATTGCGGAGCAGTTGATGGCGACGAACGGCCCGTTCTGCCGGGAACTCTCGTAGTGGATCGTCTTGGCAATGAGGTCTTTGCCGGTACCACTTTCGCCCTGAATCAGAATCGTGGTGGCCTCGCTGGCGGCGACCTTTTCCACGAAGTTCATCAACTCGATGCTCTTCGGAGCAACGGCGACGAAATCGTGATATCCGGTGTGGCGTCGGACCTCTCCTCGGAGCGATTGCACTTCGGTACGCAGGTGCGTAGCCTCAAGCGCGTTCTGAATGGTGACGTGTAACTCTTCGAAATCAAGAGGCTTGCCAACGAAGTCATAGGCGCCAAGTTTCAGGGCCGTCTTGACGTCATCGAGTTGCGGGTCCGCCGTAATCATGATGACGGGCGGCGCTTCTTGCCCCTTTTTGATCTGTTCGAGGACCTGGATGCCATTGATGTCGGGCATGCGCACGTCGAGCAGGACGAGGTCGGGAGACTCCTGCGCAGCCATGCGCAAGCCGGGCTCTCCTGAGACGGCCTCGACGACTTGATATCCCCATTCTTCGCACTTCTGGCGCAGGGACCAGCGCACCAGGCGCTCGTCATCTACGATCAGAATCTTCTCGACGGGCATGCGTACTTAAGCTTACTACGGGAGGGGGAGGAGAGGCACGCCCACCCACTTGCGACGAGAACTGAACCTCCAAAGCCTTTACCGAAGAGGACGCGGAGGACACGGGGGCAAAACGAGGCTTGGAAACACGCCTGAAGCCCTGGCATCTCCTGCAGACCCAACGATCTCCCGCCCTGGTTTGGTTCTGATCGGCCACCCCACCAAGGTAATTACCCCACTTGGAAACACGGCGGAAATAATGAGGTTATGCCCTCCAGAAAAGTGCTTGGTATCTCGTTATTTCTGCTGTTTTGCGCGAGCGTTGCGTTTGCGACGGACAAGCTCGTTGCCCTGACCTTTGACGATGGCCCGCGGCCTTACGTTCTGTTCGAGAACAAGGGAGGGCATCCCGGACCAGGGCTTATGAACGTGCTCGATTCGAACGGGGTGAAGGCTACGTTCTTTGTCGTTGGATGGCGGCTCACGCCGAGGACATGGGGAGATCGGCGGTACGAAGAGAATGTCGGAATCACATGCCTCGAGGCGGCGCAGCAGCTGGTGAAGCACGGTTTCGAATTGGAAGACCACACTTACAGCCACGTTGAACTCCGGACTGCCGAACGGAAAAATGGAGAACAGTGGGTGCTCGGGGACGTGAACCGAGGGGCGCTGGCGATCAAGGCGGTAACTGGGGAGCAGCCGAAGTATCTCCGGCCTCCGGACTGGATCATCACCGATGATGCGCGGCGCGATCTTGAGCATGAAGGGTACCATCTGCTGACGATCTCGTCGGAGAATCCGGTTGCCTTGCGCGATATCAACTCCCTTGATTATCTGTGTACCCGAAGAGCAGTGGGATGTCCGAAGCCGACGCTCGCCGGTGGAGTCTTACGTCAGATCGAACTACGCGAAAAGCACGGCGTGTATACGCACATTCTGGCGTTCCATGAGTTGTCGTCAACGACGGCGATGATGCCGGAGTTGATCTCAGATCTGAAAGCCAAAGGATATCGGTTTGTGACGCTGACCGAGTACATGCAGTTGGTGGGAGTCAGACACTAGCGAGCGCGTACCGCCCTGAGTCAATGCCCAGATGCGGAGAGCAGAATCTCCGGCAATCTTCCAGTGGCAGCCCGAGTCGCAATCTTCCATATCCTGATTTTCCGCAACGGTGCTGTCTCTTCTGACAGTGAACTAATAGAGACCCTGCCTTTAGCCTACTCATGCTGGAGGTTTGGCAAATGTCCAAACGGATTGCAGTACTGCTGCTGGTAATCGCCTCCGTAACGCCAGGCATGGCCAAGAAGGACAAAGGAGCAACGACCCTGAAGGATGTTCAACCTGCGGGCACTACGGATACGAAGGACAAAAAGAATCAGCAGTACGACTTTATTTTCGAGGTCTCGGGGAATCGCTACACCTGCCGGACAAGCCCGAAAAAGTCATTGAAAGCGACTGAATTTGTTGTGGGAAGTGATGTGAAGTACGAGATTGACGAAGATAAAGCCAAACTGAAATCAACGGCTGGCAAAGAAGCGAAGTGCACTGTGGTTCGAGTCGAGAAACTGTCAACTCAATAACGCCGAACCATTTGTAGGTGGATTCTATAACTCAGAAGTATCGGAAAAGTCCAAAAGGGAATATCACAATTTCTCGTTTGCCACTGAATTCCTCTGCCTCACTGGTGAGAGTTGCTCCCGAGGACTAATATGTCCTGCTGCGATTCGCTCGTCGCGAAGCAGAGGGAGCCCGAATGTCTGACCGTGCAGGCAGTGGACTTTGTTTTGTCTCTTACATCCTCCAAATTGGAATCTTGTTTTCTGTTTCTGTCGGCTGCGCGGGTACCGGCGCAGCGCAGAACTCCGTCCCCGTTGTGACCGGCAATGCCCGAGTTGACAAGCTGCTCAGCCAGATGACGCTCAAAGAGAAGATAACGCTGATCCGCGGTGCTCGCGAAAATCCGGCTACGGATCAGGGGCAGGCGGGATATTTGACTGGGGTGCCGCGGCTTGGAATTCCGCCGATTCGGATGTCTGATGGCCCTCCGGGAGTGCTGACGCGGCATCCATCGCAGGCCGAAACCGCGACGATGGGACTGGCGGCGACTTTCGACGTGAAGGCTGCCGACGACAATGGCGTGGTGATTGGGCGTGAAGCCAAATCTCTGGGGATCGATGTTGTTTTGCAACCGTTTATCAATATCGATCGCGACATTACATTCGAGCGCGGATACAACACATACGGCGAAGATCCGGTGCTAACCGGAGCGATGGGAGCGGCGCTGATTCGAGGGATTCAGGCGCAGGGTGTGATGGCGCAGGCCAAGCACTACGTTGGATACGATAGCGACGCGAGCAACATCTTTATCGATCCGCAGACGCTGCGAGAGATTTATGTCGCGCCTTTCGTGGACGCGGTGAATGCGGGCGCGTCGTCGATCATGTGCTCGTACAACAAACTGAACGGCACGTACGCATGTGGTAATCGCGAAGTACTCGTTGACATTCTGCGGGGGCGAGCTTGGCTTCAAGGGGTTTGTGACCAGTGACTGGGGGGCGACGCATGCGGCCTCGTTCATCAACAACGGGCTCGATATGGAGATGCCGGGGCCCGGGCCGAAAGACGATCCGATGAGCGGGATTTTCTTTTCGTTTTTCACGACCGAGAAGCCACAGCCTCCGCCGAGCGGGAAGTCTCTCGAGTCATTGTTCGAAGGCTTTTTCAGCACGATTCCAGAGGAGCCAAAGCCTAAGCAAAGGGACCTCGGTGCGATGTTTGGCAAAGACCCTCGAGTGAATTTCTGGAACCTATTTCAGTCGGGCGAGTTGAAAGAAGAGACCATCACGAAAGCGGCAGGGCGCGTGCTGAACGAGATGGACAAGTTCGGCTACCTCGATCATCCACCGGACCACCAGATTCACGAACATGCGACGGAGGCGAATGCTCGCATCATTCAGAAGACGGCAGAAGAAGCGGCGGTCTTGCTGAAGAACGAGGAACGCATTCTGCCGCTGAACAACGCGAGCCTCGGCTCCTTGGCCATGATCGGGCCGGGAGCGGGACAGGTGGTGGCGATCGGGACGGCGGGGGAGCGGTCGACTGGATTTCCCTGGCGGCAGGTTGGGCCAGTCGAGGCGATCAAGAAGTTTGCTCCGGACGCGAAGATCACGTTCGCCGTGGACGACGACATGACAGGGACACCCATTCCTGCGAGTGCGCTTTCGCATGATGGTCAGCCTGGATTGCTGCGAACCGAGAAATCGGGTGAGACGCATGTGGATTCAATTCTTGATTTCACGAAGAAGAGCGGCAGTCCATTGGCGGCGAATGTCGAGGCTAAGTGGACTGGCACGCTGACTGTGCCGTCTGCAGGGGCGTACTGGATATATATACAGTTGCTTGGCGCCGCAGGAAACGTCAGCATCGATGGCAAGCGCGTGACGGGCGCGAATGGATCGCGCGGTGGCGTGCATGGCGACACGGTGCTTGGCGGCAAAGACGGATTGATGCCAACGACCGATGGCCTCGACAATCTGCGTGCGTCCCTCGATCTGACGGCGGGTGCACACAGCATTTCTGTTTCAGTTGAAGGCGATACCTCGAATGAACCGGAACAGATTCGTCTGGCATGGATGACCCAAGAGCAGCGAAGGGCTGATCACGAAGCTGCGATTACAGGGGCAAAGTCCGCGAATACGGCAGTTGTATTTGTGTGGACACGCGGCAAACCCGACTTCGGATTGCCGGGTGAGCAGGACAAGCTGATTGAGGAAGTTGCGGCGGTGAATCCGAACACGATTGTGGTGCTCAACGTGAGCCAGTCGATTGCTATGCCTTGGATTGATCGGGTGAAGGGTGTGCTGCAGATGTGGTGGCCGGGCGACGAGGGAGGATGGGCGACGGCGAATGTTTTACTGGGCAAAGTGAATCCGGCTGGACGATTGCCGTTCACATGGGGCAAGCGCCTGGAAGACTATGCGGCTACTGATCCGGCTCATCCAGAGCGCTCGTCGAAAGGTGTGAATGGGGCGACGACGTTCAGCGAGGGAGTGAACGTGGGCTATCGCTGGTTCGACAAGGAAAAGACCGCGCCGCTGTTCCCATTCGGGTTCGGATTGTCGTATTCGAAATTCGACTACTCCGGGTTGAAGGTGATGCCGGCATCCGACGGAGGGCTGGATGTCAGCTTCCAGATCTCGAATAGCGGTGGAGTAACAGGGGACGACGTGCCTCAGGTTTATCTTGGAGCGCCAGCGAAGCAGCCCAATGGGGTGGATTTTCCGGTGCATGCCCTGGCGGCGTTCGGCCGGATTCATCTCGATGCGGGTCAGTCCCGAACAGTCACTTTGCACGTTGTACCAAGGCGGCTGGGGTGCTGGTCTAAGTCAGATAGTAAGTGGATCAGGCCGGCGGGTGAACGGGATCTGCTGGTTGGTGGGTCGTCACGGAATTTGTCGTTGAGCGCGAGAGTTAGCACTCAGTGATTCGATCAAAGTCTGGTGAGAAGTTCGCCCGGCTGACAGAAACGTCACGATGCGGTGAGCGGCAGGTATTAGTCGTAGGAAATTTGTTTTTACGAAGTTTACGAAAGCGGGAAAAAGCGCGCCAGGCAGGTATTGCATGACATTTCGAGGTACAATTTGTTCGCCTCGAAAGCCGTGCGGTACTCAACTATCGGCGGCTTTCCCAAAAGGAGTCCTCCCATGAAATTGCATCTCCAGTTACTCCTCATTATCTCAGCCTCTGTTCTTGCGATTAGTGTCGTCCCGCAGTCTTTGGCGCAAGGTGGTGACGGGAAAATCTCCATCCACGCCACGCCCCGGCAGGCATATCTGTTTGTGGACGGACGGGCGATGGGCGAAGCCAACAAACGGTATTCGGTAAGTGCCGGCGATCACAAGATCGTGGTGGCGAATTACGGATACACCGCTGATACTCGCAATGTCACGATCACGTCGGGACAAACCACCGCACTCGATGTGACTCTGCAGCCAATTACTGCAACGGTTTCGGGTCCGTTCGGCGCGATGACAATTGAAAACGCAAGTCGCGCCGCTATCCTGCTCAACGGAAAAACTCCCGAGTACTTTGTCGGGCACGGCGATGAGTTCAATCACGAGTGGGATTGGCATCAGGAACTCGTCGTTCCGCCGGGCACCTACCAGGTCACCGCGTTAAACGGAGACAAGGAATTGTGGTCCGGACCAGTGCAGGTAGAGGCGAACAAACGCACGGTCATTGGCATTCCACAAGGCGTAAGGAAGACGATCGACTGGCCGCGCGGAGCGAAGCTTTCTACCATCCCGCGTTTCGCTGCCGGTACGGCGAGCGCAACGGTGGCTGTGGCAAAGCCAACCGCAGAACTCACAGCCAACGCCGCGCAGATCAACTGCGGCGATTCTTCGCAGCTGAAGTGGACGTCAACGGATGCACCCGGTGTGCAGATCAATCCAATCGGTGCTGTTGCGTCGAATGGCGATCAGAGTGTTCAGCCAAAGCAGAACACAACCTATGAACTGACGGCTACTGGCCCAGGTGGCACGGTGACGTCGAATGCGACGGTGAACGTCAACACCGCGGTCCAGGCTAATCTCGACCTGGCACCGGGGGAAGTTCACTACCGGCGCGTTGGTAACAAAGTTGTTCAGAATGACGGCAGCGCGCTGAATTGGTCGGCGACGAATGCGTCGAATGTTTCGATCGATCCACTGGGGACGGTCGACGCGAGCGGCAATCGTCCGCTGGAGATTACTCCGAAGCAGACAACGCCGGGCAAGATCGACGAGACGGTTAACTACACACTCACGGCAACGAACGGCTGCGGAGGGAGTGATACGAAGACCGCGGCGCTGCATATCGTCGGGGAGATCACAAATCCGGAGCTGCAGCTGTCGCGCAGTGTATATTTCCCGACGAATGGTCCGCGAAGCCTGAAATCCGATAAGGCTCTCCTGCCCAGTGAGCGGGAATCGTTGACGGCTCTAGCCGCTGCTTTCAAGTCCTATCTCTCGGATGTGCCCGATGCTCAACTAGTGCTCTCGGGACATGCGGATAAGCGCGGGCCTTCCGGCTACAATCAGAAGCTCTCGGAACGGCGCGCTGAGCTAGCGAAGCAGTTCTTGGTAGAGCAAGGGGTTCCGGACGCAAGTCTGTCAACCGAAGCCTATGGCCAAACCAAGAACCTAACCACTGATGAAGTGAAGCAGCTTGTCGATCAGAATTCGAGCCTGAGCGACGCCGATAAGCAGAAGGCGCTGGCGAGAATTCAGACCACGGTTCTCGCGCATAATCGGCGCGTGGACATTGGCTTGAAGGGAACGAGTCAGGAATCAGCGAAGACGTATCCGTTCGATTCGTCGGACTATGCGGAGCTGGTCGACCGCGGCAAGCCTGTGGAGGAGAACCCCGTGGTGCCTGCGGCGGAGAAGGAAAAGGTCAACCACTAGCGCAAGGCTTTAACCACTAAGGGCACGAGGGTGCACGAAGTATTCCTTCGTGTGGCTTTGTGCCCATTATGCTGTGATCGATTTTGCCCGATCCTACGTTCATTTTGCGAACGCTGCATGATTGTCATCCTGAGGACCGCGCTTTTTGCGGGCCGAAGGACATATGCATTTCCCTACAGCACCGATTCTGCAGACCAGTCCATAGGTCCTTCCTCGCGCAAGGAACGCCCTCCTCGGGATTACAAGGGATTGGGAGCATTCTGTAAGTGAGAGCGTTTTAGTTGGCTGGTGGCTACGATGCGGCGACCGAAGGTGCCGTCCGCTTCAGCGGCAGCACGACCGCGAATGTTGTTCCTTTGCCTACCGTGCTTGCCACATCGATGCGGCCCTGGTGGTCCTCGATGATTCGACGGGCCAGTGACAAGCCCAAGCCTGTGCCGTCACCCTTTGTGGTGTAGAACGGGCGGAAGATGTTTGGCAGGTTTTCCGGTGGGATGCCGCGTCCGTTGTCCGTGACTTCAACAACTGCGGACAGGTTCTTCTGCGATACTTTCACTTCCACTTGTCCCCTCCGGTCGATGGCTTGCAGAGCATTCAGTAGCAGATTCAGCATGACCTGGTGAATCTGGTCGCTATCGTGCTCGACCTCAGGTAGTGAAGATTCCTTCTGCAAACTGATCTCGACTCCGCGGGCCAGCGCTTGCTGGCGGGCGAGCATCACAGCGTGCTCGATGGTGACATTCAGATCGCTCTTTCCAACCTTTGGAGGATGCGGGCGCGCGGTCTGCAGCAGATCCGTGACAATGTGATTGATCCGGGCGATTTCCTGGCGAACGTCTTTGACCACTTCGCGGGCTGGGCTGGTTGATGGCAGATCTCGGCTGATGATTTCAATGACGCCTGCAATTCCCGCGAGAGGGTTACGAATCTCGTGAGCGAGGCCAGTAGCCATCTCGCCAAGAGTGGCGAAGTGTTCGGCGCGAGACATCTGGGTTCGATGCAGGCGTTCGATCTCTTCGCGGCTCTCGCGAAGCTGGATCACCATCTGATTGAAGTTGCGTCCGAGGTCGCCGATTTCGTCGTTGCGATGCGCAAAGCTGACGGATGCACTCAGGTCACCACGACCGAGCTGTGCGATCTTTTGCTGCAGTTCGACCATAGGCCGCTGCACGGTGTAGGTGAGGACGACCAGCAATACGCCACAGATTGCGACCGCGCCAGCACCGGCAACTAGCAATACGATGTGGCGCTCAGGGTCCCGCCAGGAGAGAGTTGCCAGCAAGAACAGCAACATCCCTCCGAGCAGGACGCAAGCGATGGGGACTAGGGCTTTTATTTCCCAGTTGATACCGAACCAAGGTAATTCAGAGCCACGCAATTCGGGTGCGCCAATCTGCGCCAATTCGTTCGAAACCGGCGCGTTGGTGATGCCACCCTGGCGATAGCCAGTACTGAATACTCTTGTACGCGACGGGGTCGATGCGGCTGGTTTGTCGGATTCTGGTCTTACCCCAGGGCTCGTCATGTGATCCAAAACCTCAGGCATAGGCGTGTAGTCCAGGCAGCAGGTACGTCACGCCGAAGAAGGTAAACATCACGACTCCGAATCCGAGGATTGCGAAGTAGGCGGCGCGACGCCCGCGCCAACCACGCGTGATGCGCATGTGGAGATAGCCGGCATACACAAGCCATGTGATCGCCGCCCACGTCTCTTTAGGGTCCCAATTCCAGTAGGAGCCCCAGGCGCGATTCGCCCAGAAGGCGCCGGCGGCGATCATCAGGGTGAGCAGGGGGAAGGCGATGCAAATGGTTTTGTAAGTAATACGGTCGAGCGCATCGGCGTCGGGCAAGTGCCGCTCGAGATCGTCGCGCCGCCACAGCAGTAGCAGATAAAGTAAGTTGGCGAAAATCCCGCCGACCAGTGCTGCAAGGATGAATGGGCTCGCAGCCAGATTTGTCGGATAAAGTCCTTCTGCGTCGAGGGATGGATAGCGTCCATCGCGGGCTCTCAGGATGAAGAACACCAATGCTAGTGTCTGTAGCAGAATGCTGATGAAGACCGCGCGGTTCGCGATCGAGAGGAAGATTTCGTTCTTTCTGAGTACTGAGAGAGCGTAGAGCACGAGAGGCGCAGTAACACTGGCGAACACCAGCAGCATCAACCAGCCGAGATCAGGAATCGTGACGAATAATCGCACGCCTTTCGAAATGAAGACTTCCGCCTTATTCTCGGCGTCCCATGCGATGACGTTGAATCCTCCCCATCGCTCGAAGCGCGAGAGGACGGCCGCGTAGATCGCGAAAGTGAAGATGCTGGTCCCGGCGAGGAAGGTCTCGGTCTCCAGCTTATCCTGGATGAGGAACATCATGGCGAGCGCGAAGCTCAACGCGCATGCTGCGTAGGCGAGCATTGCTAGCGTGACATGAACGTGCAGCCAGGTTGACTGCAATGCCGGAACGAGCGGGCGAACGTCGCTGCGCAGAAGTTGCATCAGCACGACGCCTACGATTGCCACCGGCATGGTGACTGTACCGATAACCTTGACTCCGTAGCGTTTTTCGGCGATCAGAGTGAGGGCGGCGAGCGTCCAGACGAAACTCAGCAGCATCTCGTACAAGCTGGCGAATGGGGGATGGCCGGCCTCATACCAGCGGTGCGCGACCGCTCCGGTATTGGCGACGAGGCCGGCCCAGGTGGCTAGAGACGCGAACTTGATATAAGACTCGGTGCCCGTGACGCCGAAACCGAGATACAATGCGCCCGCGCCTGCGTAGAACACCAGCGCTGCGTAAAGGAGATTTGCTTCACTCAGAAGATTTCCGCTCTTGACCACATTCAGAAAAGCGATGAACAGCAGGAAGGCAATGCTCAGGCCGACCATCACGACCAGGGTCATTCCAGTCGCCGGATGCTGCTCCACTTTTGCTCGCGACATTGTTCCGTTCCTTTCTTACGTTCCGCTCGGACTCACCTTCCGGCGATTGATGTTCTCGATAGGTCCGCAGACTCTTCGTCTGCGGTCACAAATTCCGGTTTCAACTCTTTCCGAATCTGATCCACGACGCGCTTGAATGTGACTTCGAAGGCGTCGCGGTTGCGGTTGGCAGTTCCGCCGATCCAGAGCAAGGTCTGTCCTTCTTCGTTGACCACGGGCACGACCCAGAAGCGCGTGTGGACCACGTAGAAAACGAAGGTCAGGCCGATCGCCATCAGAATCACACCGCCCCAAACCGCCCACTGTCCGGGCTCGTGCGAAACTTCCAGGCCGGTGAAGACGCCGGTCTTCAGATCTTTCGGTTCGAAGGTGTAGGGAGCGGAGGCGTTCTCGGCGATGCCGGGAATCTCGGGGAACCAGATGTTGATAACTTTTTGATTCTTCGCCGAGGTGAGGATTAAGTGCGCCGCAGGATTCGTGATTTCGTTGCTGCGTTTATAAACGTGTCCATCTTCGACGACATAGTCGGGGATGAATTCTGCAAGTTGGATTTTGTTGTCAGCATCGAGCGGGATTGCTTGATCATTCGTTAATGTGATCTCGCGGGTTTCGCCTTTGCCATCTTTCGGGCTGACGCTGAGGATCAGCTTGTCGAGGTTGCCCGTGCGGCCGTAGCTCGCCTGATAGAAGCGAACACCTTGATAGACCAGCGGATCGTTGACTACGATTTCCTTACGGTCGACTTCGTTGCCGTCGGCAACGACCGCGAGTTTCGACCAATATTTCTTGGGGCTGCCGTCGGGATAGGTTTCTTCTCCAGCATCGTCGCAGCGGATCGCGAATGGAACCGTCTTGATCCCGCCATTACGGAGTTCAATCTGGCTGCTCTGGTTGCCGGGAGTCAACATCAGGAAGCCCTTCCATCCATAGAGGGCGTCGACGATGCCGCCGGCAAAGATCAGCAACAGACTGGCGTGCACGATGTAAACGGCCATCTCCGAGACGCGGTGACGCTCGGAGAATAGAGAGAAGCTCTCGGTGCGAACGATGTGCTCGGACTTCCATCCGAAGTGTTTGAATGCCTTCTCCGCGGCCGTGAGTCCCTCAGCTTCGCTCGAAACCGGGATCTGCGCCTGGTTGGGGAGGACTCGGCGGAAGTTGTCATCGGGACTCTTGTACGGCCGCGAGAAGTAGCGCCATGCATTGGGAAAGCGCTCGACGGATGCTGCAATGATGCTGAGGCTGACCAGGATCATCAGCGCGACGAACCAGCGCGCGTGAAACACGTCCGTAAGGCCGACCGCGTCGAGGAAGCGCAACATTTCGGGAGAATAGGCACGCTGAATGTCGTCGGGATCGGTGATTGGACGCTGGAGGATGACAGTGCCGGCCGCGGAAAAAATCACGACCAAAATAATCAGAATGACACCGGTCTTGATGGAACTCAGGGTCTGCCAGGTTTTGCGGAACGAAGTGTGAAGTGACAGGGCCATAATGGTTCGTCTTCCTTCACATGGGGGGAATGCACTTTCGGAGCCAACGGGTCAGTCGTATTGCAAGTGTCTGAAGTAAATGAGGTTAGATCTGTCGTAGGCTTCCATCGGAATTCGTTGTATGGGCCATAACACTCATTTCGGCAAGGCTTTCCCGAGATTTCGCGCAATGCTGGATCCCAGTGATTACAATCACAGGGCCGCAAAATCAGTCGGATGGCTGCATCCTGCTGAAGACATTGGTACGTGCGTGATTTCACGAAGCGGGTGTGGCAGAAGGCCCATTGTTTTGGGGACGTTGGGATGAACTCAGACATCTAGCGAGGTCGCTGAACCTAATGTCACGCAATGGTTTATCCGGCCCACAGTTCCTGAATTGGGATAAGGCGAGACGCTTGCAAATGCAAGGAATGGAAGTGGTCCCAATGTTTTCATACTGCGCATTCCCTGTTAATACAAAATCTCTTGGACGCAGGTTCCCCCGGTTGCTGCAGTTGCTGCTCCTGGCGTTGCTGGTCGCAGGTCGGCCGGCATGGGCGAAGGAACATCCGGTCCCGCTCGAGAAGAACGTCGACTCGGCGAAGTGCCTTGAGTGTCACGAAGACAAGACCAAGGGCAAGGCCGTGCACTCCGCGATCGCGACTGGATGCCTGAGTTGCCACGAGGTTCGCGTCAACAAAGACATCACGCGGGTCAAGCTGATTACCACCACGCCGCAGGCGATGTGCCTGACATGCCACTCCGAGAAAGATGCGTCCACTCTGAAGGGAACGGTGCATCCTCCGGCGGTGAGAGATTGCATCAAGTGCCACGATCCGCACGAGAGCGACAACAAGAATCAGTTGCTGAAGGCGACCTCCGGCGACAAGGGCGTGAATCTCTGCCTCGATTGCCACAATAAAGGGTTGAATGTTCCGGAGAAGGGAAGCCGACATGCCGCGCTGGATATGGGCTGCGACACGTGCCACACGACCCACAAGGTCGGGGAAGTCGGCAAACCTGAGTTTGATTTTCATTTGACGAAGGCGGCGCCTGCACTGTGCATTGATTGTCATGACGTCAAAGACGCCGCGCTGCAGAAGACACACAACAATCAGCCGTTTGAGAAAGCGGACTGCACGCAGTGCCACGATCCGCATCAGTCGGCGGCGCCAAAGCTGATGCGGCAGTTTCTGCATCCTCCGTTTGCGGATAAATCGTGCGACACCTGCCACGCCCCGGCGAAAGATGGAAAAGTTGTCCTAACGCAGGCGAACGCTAAAGATCTATGCGTTACCTGCCACTCCGACAAGACCGACACGATTGAGAAGTCGAAGGTGCAGCATCCGGGGGCGGCGGGCGATTGCACGGACTGTCACAATCCGCATGCCAGCCGTCAGCCCGGATTACCCAAGACGAATGCGGTCGATATCTGCCTGACTTGCCACAGCGATCAGGCGGAGCAGGCGAAGAAACACACGCTGCATCAGCCCGCATTCAAGCAGGGATGTGCCACATGCCATGAGCCACATGGCGGAGAGAACGAGCATCTGCTGCGAGCAAAGACTACGAATGCGCTCTGCCTCGAATGTCACGGGCCGGATTCGAAGCCGAAGAAGGTGGAAGCCGACCATGTCGTAACGATCTTCGATGGCAAGATCAGGCTTCCCGAGGATTACTTCAGCAAGAACAAGGTTGTGGTACTGCCGATCAAGTTTGGGCGCGGACATCCGGTGGAATCGCATCCAGTGGCCGATTTGGCGGATCCCACTGATGTCACGAAGGTGCGGGCAAAAATCGAGTGCCTGAGTTGCCATCAGCCCCATGCATCGGCGCAACCGGATTTGCTGGTGAAAGATCAGGCGAACAATATGCAGTTCTGCTCCAGTTGCCACAAGAACCTGACGCAGAGATAGTGCCCCGCGGTCGGGGTAATGAGGAGAAAGTTTATGACGTTCGATGCCAGAGTGAAATCGCAGCGCGGGCGCGTAAGAGCGGTGGCGTGGCTGGTCCTGCTGAGCGTAGTGCTCGGCGCGCCGCTTGCGCTATTTGGGGACAAGAAGAAGAAAAAGGACGACGAGCCGAAGAAGATTCCGGTCATCGACTATTCAAATATTGTCTGGCCGAATCCGCCGGCGATCGCGCGCATCCGCTATCAGGCGTTCTATTCGGCGCAGCAGCTCTCACAGGTGGAGACCGCTTCCACGAAGAAGGCGAAGTGGATGGATCGTCTGGCAGGCACGCAACCCACGGGTGAGAGCGGCAAAGTTTTGTTCCAGCTTGGCGAGCCCTACGGGATGGCCGTCGACTCGAAGAACAACTTGTATGTCGCCGATCAGAAGGTCGGCGCGGTCTTCATCTTCAATACCGAAACGCGCACCGCAGAACTCATCAAAAACAGGACCGACGCGCACTTCGTTCGCATTATCGGCCTGGCAATGGATGATGGCGACCGGTTGTTCGTTTCCGATCCCGGGTTACGGCATATCCTGGTCTTTGACGCCAACCACAAAGCAACGGATGTCATTACCGACGGTTTGGCCTCTCCCGGATCAATGGCGATCGATCGGGAGAACCGGCTGCTCTACGTCTCTGATATTCAACTGGACCAGGTTCTGGTCTACGACGCCGACTCGCTCAAGCTGCTGAGAAAAATCGGAACTACCGGACATAATCACGAACTTACTTCGCAGGGTGACTTCGCCAAGCCCTCAGGACTTGCCGTTGATGCCGAAGCCAATCTCTACGTATGCGATACGCTGAATGACCGCGTCGAGGTCTTCGATGCCGACGGCAAATTCATCTCGAGCTATGGGAAAAATGGAGATGGTCCCGGATACTTCGCGCGGCCAAAGGGCATTGCGATTGATGGCGATGGACACATCTGGGTCGCCGACGGCATGCAGGACCGTGTGCAGGTGTTCAATCAGCAATGGCAACTGCTGATCGTTTTTGGCGGGCATGGATTGCTGCCAGGCCAATTTCAAGGAATCGTCAATGTCACCGCTGACAACAAGACCAACCGAATCTTCACGTCGGAGATCTATCCAGGGCGCGTGCAGCAGTTCCGCTACGTGACCGACGCTGAGGCCGAGAAACTACAGAAGGAAAAAGAAGCGGGGCGGACGAGGAAAGCGGCGGCCGACACTCCAGTTGAGATTAAGAAGCCAGAGACGAAGTGAGTCCGTTGTCGTAAGTCTCTGGTTGTCATTCCGAGCGAAGTCGGGAATCCCTACGTGCGGCAGTTCGGCTTGGGCAGGAATGCTTCGACTGCGCAGTGAGGATCGCTGCGCTCTCCTCACCGCTCGGGCTCAGCATGAACTCTTTTGGCCAGAGGCTCTGTTGCATTCTGCAACATCCCTTCCTGTTACATCTCCTTGCAACTGAGGAATTTGACCATAGGCTCGTAGGAACTGGTTGATTTCCCCCACCGTTTCTCAAGGCTCCTCCGCTGGGCTATCATCGCACCCACCGATGTAAATCCATTTAAATCAGCGACATGGAAGGAAAATCACAGGTTTCGGGCCCGTCGTGCCAATTCGGGCGGCTAGTTGCATTACCAGGGGCGAGGGGCGGCTGCAACGGGCGCACAGGCGCAAGATGCAGCCCTCGGCCTAAGCCTCTGAGGTTTTATCAGTTAAAGCGTTCGCGAAAAAACAGGAGGTCGTAAGAATTTATGAAGAGAGCAATGATAGTTGTGATGTTTGTTCTCGCGGTCGCGGGCCTGGCACTGGCGCAAAATTGGTCGTCACCTACTGACGTCCTCGGCGCGCACCAGAATCAGGGACGTGGCTGCGCGGGCTGCCATGCTCCGCACAGCGGCTCGTTCGGTTCCGGTCACAACGGCGGTGCCGATGCTGGCAGCTATGCACTGTGGGGCCAGGATGCGAGCCCACTGTATGGGAAGTCAGTTGCATTTGGCGACAACGGCCAATACGTTGAAGTTCTGCCTACTGGCATCGCAAGCGGATCCGAGGAAGTCGGCGGAATCCTGCTCTGCCTTAGCTGCCATGACGGCAACCTGACTCCTTCTAACATGATGCAGAACTGGTCGTATGAACAACAGATCGGCCTGCTCACCAACACCACGTACGGCAACGCAAAGATTCCGACGCTGCTCGGAAACGACGGCAGTGGAGCTGGCAATTACACGAACGATCACCCGGTGGGCCTGAACGCCACCATTCGCGCGGGTAATGGTCTGGTCTTCGCCAACAACGTGTTCACAGTTACTGCTGGTTCACAATATGCTCAGTTCGTCGCAAACTATGGCTGGCCGGCACTGGCGCCTGGAAAGTGGTCGAATCCGTACGGCGTCAACAATGGCAAAGCATATGTGGTTTGCACGACCTGCCACAATCAGCACGTGATGACGGTGTATGCGTCGACCGCGAACAGCCCAATCGTTGGAGACGGCGGCGGCAAGTTCTATGCCACTTACTTCTTCATTAACGGCCCGTACAACCCGAACCTGCAAGGAAAGATTGCCCAGAACCAAGCCGCATCGACGACGCAATTCTGCCGTCAATGCCACTTCAGCGAGGCGAACGAAGCCAACAACACGAACAACATCCCCACGGTATTCCAGTAAACCTGGGCTGATTTGCTCGACAGAGGGGAGAGGAACACTCTCCCCTTTCTTTTTGGGTCTTTGTCAATTGGTTGTCATCCCGAGCGAAGTCGAGGGATCCCTGCTTCGGCAGTGCGGTATGGGTAGGGATGTTTCGACTGCGCAGTGAGGTTCACTACGCTCTCCTCACTGCTCCGCCAACATGACAAGTGGGCGTGAGCGCTCCGCTCAACATGACAAGTGGTAGGAAACGTGCAGCAACGATGATGTGAACATCAGCAATCGAGGAATTATGAAATCCCAACTCTTCATCTCAATCTTCATGTGTGCGGCAATGGCATCAGCGCAGATGGCTTCGTCGCATGCGCCGACAAACGTCGCGAATGCGGCTCCTTCGGCTGCGTTGCCGTCCGCGCAGGTATCGCCTCTCATGGTGAGCGACAAGCCGGTGGCCAAAGTGAATGGCACGGTGCTGACTGACCGCGATTTGCTGCGCGAAATGTATACGATCTTTCCGTATGCGCGGCAGCACAACGGATTTCCCAAGTCGCAGGAAGCGGCCATCCGGCAGGGTGCGCTGGAGATGATCATTTTCGAGGAGCTGGTGTACCAGGAGGCCGAGCGGCGCAAGCTGTTCGTGCCCGCGGCAAAGCTGAATGAAGCCGCAGACGATTTCCGCAAGCAGTTTTCGAGTCCCGACGAGTACAACCAATATTTGAAGTCGGAGATGCAGGGCTCGGAGCAGAAGATGAAGCAGCAGATCAAGCGGTCGCTGCTGATCGAGCAAGTGTTGAAGGCCGACGTGGAGATGAAGGCCACGATCACAGCGGCTGAAGTGCAGGCTTACTACGCCAAGAATGGTGCGCGTTATCAGCAGCCTGAGTCGTTTGGGTTCCAGAGCATTTCGATTATTCCTCCGCTGAAAGCGACGGCGCAGCAGCAGGCTGATGCGAAGAAGAAGGCCGACGCGGCTCTGGCGCAGGCGAAGAACGCGAAGAATTATGAAGAGTTTGGGTTGCTTGCGGAGAAGCTTTCAGAAGATGATTTCCGCGTGAACATGGGCGATCACAAGATCACGCCGGCCGACAAGCTTCCGCCGCAAGTGGTGAAGTTCATGCGGACAGCAAAGCCGGGGCAGGTGAGCGGACTGATCCCGATCGAGAACGCGTACACGATCGTGCGGGCGACGGCGTATACGCCGGCGAGGAAGCAGCCGTTTGCCGAAGTGAAGGGCGGGTTGAAAGACGAACTCCAAAAAGCGAAATACGAAAAGTTGAGATCAAACCTAGCTAAGCAACTCAGAGCTAAAGCGAAGATCGAAGTGGGCTAGAGCCCCAGAAGGGTGGTTGAAAATAGCCCGTTTCAACGCCGGGTACCATCAGAAGTTCGCATCGTGCCGTAGGCACGGTTGAACGGCAACATCATTGGTGAGGGTTCAGGCGTCCCGATACGGGACGCCGCTCTCATTTTGGCGGTCACCCGGCGCTGGAAGCGCCGGGCTATTGTCAGTCGTCCCTCCGGGACATCCGAAGCGATCAGATCCCCGTTCCGAATTGCCTCAAAAGGATTAGGACTCAATGAGTTGAGTCATTCAACGACTCCTATCGGGTGATATGCCGCACCGGGCTTGGTATTCCTCGGCATCCGAGCGTTTCTTAACGAACTTCTCCTCGCATTTTCAATGGCTTAGCGACGTACCGTTGTCCCCCAGTTTGGCACGGTTTGTGCCTTATCAGGGCTAGGGTTTGCATTTCTGGCTTGGGGCCAGAAGGGACGTTGCGGGTATGACTGTTGCGAAACGCATCATCGGGTTGATGGTACTGGTGATCGCGCAACTGACCTTTGCCCAGAACAATGAAGGCATCACGATTGGCGAGAACACACACCTGAAGGCTGGCGGCCTGCTCAGCTTCGGATACGCGGGCGATTATGGAAACGAAGTTCCTTCCTCGCACGGTTTGAACGGTGGCATCGACGGCAAGCTCTCAGGCTACTACTACAATCCCAACTTCCTCTCGTTTGAAGCAACGCCCTATTACAACCAGTCGCGCAACAATTCCAATTATCAATCGCTGACCGGCGCGAGCGGAGTTGCGACTAGCGCAAACTTTTTCACGGGAAGTCATTTTCCGGGATCAGTGGCCTATCACTATGACCATAACTCGACCGGAACATTTGGACTCACCGGGCAGCCTGACTTCACCACGATCGGGAAAGGGCAAGGCTTCGCAGTGAACTGGAGCGCGCTGATGCCGAATCTGCCCACGCTTGCGGTGGGCTATTCGCAGGGCAGCGGTAGCGGAACGATTTACGGAACCGATGAGGAAACGCGCTCGAACACGAAGCTGTTAAACATTCGTTCCGACTACAGCGTCGCAGGATTCCGGCTGAATGCGTTCTACACGCACGACGTTTTCAACTCGGTATTTCCGCAGTTTCTGGCGGGGCAATCGGAAGCTATCCAGGACTCCACCGGGGACAGCGAGGGAGTGGGCGCGCAGCACGATCTGCCATTGCATGGGCAGTTTTATGCGAATTACAACCGGACCACTTCGGACAGCACATACTTCTCGACGGCCGGGCAAAGTACGAACACCTCCAATTACACCAACGACATTGAGAATGCAGGTGCCAGTTTTCACCCGACCCAGAAGCTCTCGTTCAACGTCAACGAGAACTACACCAGCAATTTGAGCGGATATCTTGCCCAGAGCCTGGTTGCTGCTGGAGCCCCGCCGATTCCGGGAATCAATTTGGGAACGGGCTCCCACTCCATTACGATGGCGGGCGGCGCCGGGTACCAGTTCACGAATTATCTGTCGAGCTCCGTTACGGCCACTCACTACGATCAGTCCTACTTCGGCCAGAACTATACAGGCACCTTTGTTAGCGGCAACGTGGCTTATGCCAGACGGCTACTCGACACGTTCAGCTTTTCAGGTGCGGTGGTGGACAGCAGCACCGGGCAAGGCGACAATGCGCTGGGGTTCATCGGAAACGTGAACGCGTTTCATCGGTTGAAGGGCTGGCAGCTCTCTGGGAACTTCAGTTATGCGCAGAACGTTCAGACGCTGCTGATTACCTATACAACTTCGTATTACAACTATAGCGGCAACGTGCGGCGACGGCTGGCGCAGGGGATCACCTGGATCGCGGCGTTCAACGGAACGCACAGTGGATTGACGAACCAGCCGGGTACCACGAGTCACAGCGAGGGATATTCGACGTCGCTGGGCATGCGGCAGTTGACGGTCACGGGCAATTACACGAATTCGACCGGAATCTCGATGTTGGGCGTAGGCGGGTTCGTACCGATCACGCCGACGCCTGGCGTGACTGACTTCGTAAGTTTCAGCGGTGCGAGCTGGGGTGGCGGCGTCTCGGTGACGCCGATCCGGCGCTTGGTGCTTTCGGGGGCGTTCAGCCGCGCGATCAGCAACACCGAGAGCAATTCGGTGTTCTCGCATAACGACATGGAGATATTCAACGCACAAATGCAGTACCATTTCCGGCGTGTCGGGCTGCAGGCTGGGTACACGCGCTTCAGTCAGGGGATCAGCGTTTTGGGGACGCCAGCCACTTCCACAGCATATTTTGTCGGGTTCACACGATGGTTCGATTTCTTTTAATGGAGCGGGGCAGAGCGGTCTTGCGCGGAGCAGTGGCTTGCGCAGCGATTCTGGTCCTGATGGCGATGCTGCCTGCTTCAGAGGCGGGTGCGGCGAAGCGCCCGAAAGAGACGGTGAAGCAGCCCGCGCCTCCGGATCTACTCATGGATGGCGGGCGCAAGCTGTCATTCGAACGCAGCTTCAGCCTGGAGCGCGAGGTTAAACCCAAGCGCAGCTTTTGGACGAAGGTGGTGGATACGATCGCGGGGCTGCCCGACTTTCACTATCTGGTCAGTCCTTATAGCGTGGTTACCGACTCACGTGGACGGATCCTTGTGACGGATGTGGCTGCGGCGGGCGTGCACATCTTTGATTTCCAGCAACAGAAATACAAGTTCCTGTCGCGGCGTGATACGGGGAAAGATCCCATGCTGGTGCCGCAATGCGTTGCGGTGGACGCGCAGGACAACATTTATGTGACCGACTCGCAGGTGGGGAAGGTTTTTGTTTTTGACGCGAACGGGAAGTATCGTCGGGCCATCGGCAGCCTGAAGGGCGGCGAAGGATACTTCAAGCGTCCGACGGGGATTGCGGTGGATTCGGCTGCCCAGAGAGTTTATGTCACCGACACACTGCGCAACAAGATCTTCGTCATGGATATGCAGGGCAGCGTGCTGCAGATGATCGGCAAAACGGGTAGTGGAGACGGAGAGTTTAACTATCCGACAGAACTGCGGCTGAACGGAAACGACATCGCGGTGGTCGATGCGATGAACTTCCGCGTGCAGGTATTTGATCGATCGGGCGCGTTCAAGTACACGATTGGGAAGATTGGCGACGGAACCGGATGGATCTTCCGGCCAAAGGGGATTGGGTACGACTCCGAGGGACACTTGTATATCGTCGACGGCGAATGGGGCGTAGTGCAGGTGTTCGACGATCAGGGCCGTTTGCTCTATTACTTCGGCGGGAAGGGCACCGGGGCAGGGCGGTTTCAGCTGCCAACGGGATTGCAAATCGACAAGCAGGACCGCATCTACGTGGTCGATTCGTTTAACCGGCGTGTGCAGGTGTTCCATTATTACGGGATTACGACAGCCGACGGGAGGCAGCGGCCATGAAGCGCTTCCTCCCGTTGGCCCTCCTGATGATTGCGGTGGCGAGTTTTGGCCAAGCGACTCCGAGCGCGGATGTGCTTGGCGTTCACAATCTGACGCTGGGGAGTGGATCGAAACTCTATTCGCAGGGAAGTCTGGGCTGCACGTTCTGCCATGCGCCGCATAGTGGGTTGGGTGGAATTACTCCGCTGTGGAATCAGAAACTCTCGACGAGTTCCTACACGCCTTACAACAGCTCCACCTACAGCGAGCAGGGAACGCAGCCGACGTTGGGACGGACCAGTAGCCTCTGCCTGAGTTGCCATGATGGCACGGTAGCTGTGGGCCAGTCGGCGGCGTACGGGCAGTTGCCGATGGTTGGCTCGATGAGCTCGATGGATTCGTTTGGAACGACGCTCACGGGATCGCATCCGTTCAGCCTGGTGGTGCCGATTAAGGACGCTCCGAATCTGGCCGCGTCGCTGGCGGCGGAGGGGAAAACGGCAGATCCGACGGGAGCGGTGAAGCTGATTAACGGAAACATTGAGTGCACAAGCTGTCACGATCCACACGTTCAATCGATTGACAAAATCGCGCAAAATTTTCTGGTGCGCGACAGTTCGCGCGCTCAGATGTGCCTGGCGTGCCACGATCCGAATCGCGTCGTACAGGGACAGATCAATCCCCTGGCGGGATTCACAAATAGCATTCATCAGACGGCGACCAATCAGGTCTCTCCGGACGCGCATGTCGGCCCCTATACGACCGTCGGGGAAAATTCTTGCTCGTCTTGCCACATGTCGCATGATTCGATAGCGCCGGCACGTTTGCTGCGGCCTGCCACGCCCGCAGCGACTTCGTATGATCCGGTGACGCAGAGTTGTATGACCTGTCACGCTGGTGGGACGTATTTATCGCCGGCGACGGTGCCGAACATCATGGCGGAAGTTGCGAAGATCAGCCATCCGCTGCCTGCGGGGAATAACTTCCACGATGCGGGCGAGGCTCCGCTGCTGCAGCACAACCGGCATGCGACCTGTGTCGACTGCCACAGTGCGCACGACGGGAATCAGGAGACGGCGTTCTCTGCACCTCCGGCAATCCGGCCTCCGCAGCAGGGAGCGACCGGTATTAGCGCGGTCGATGACATCACCGTGCTGACGCCGTCGATCAATCAGTATGAAACTTGCCTGCGTTGTCACGGGACGAGCTTGGGCAAGCAAAGTCTGGCGGTATTTGGCTATTTGCCGATGAGAGTGGTCACAGCGGCTGATCCGTTGAATATCATCCCGGAGTTCGCGCAGACCGCGACATCGAGCCATCCCGTGACGCATCCGCGGACGAGTCCTCTGCCGCAGCCCAGCTTGCTGGTCAATATGCTCAATCAATCTGGACTGCCTTCCTCACGGCTCGTTGGAACGCAATTGTTTTGCACCGACTGCCACAACAGCGATGACAGCCGCGAGTTTGGTGGGACGGGTGCGAACGGGCCGCATGGATCGAAGTGGACGCACTTGCTCGAGCGCCGCTACGAGTTCAGCCAGGCTCCTGCCCCGGGACAGTTGATTACGAATCTGTTTCCGAATCCAGATGTCACGGTGAATGGTCCGTACGCGATGTGCGGGAAGTGTCATGATCTGCCGAACAATATCCTCGCCAATACGAGTTGGAACCAGCATGCGCTGCATGTATCGCAATACGGGTTTAGTTGTTCCGTGTGTCACACAGCGCATGGTATGGGGGCGACTTCACCAACGTTTACGGGCGAGCGCATGGTGAACTTCGACGCAAACGTTGTTGCGCCAAACGCTGGCACGCCAATTGGGTTTAACCGGGCTACGAATACATGTTCGCTGACGTGCCACAACGCGGCGCATAGCGCGAATGGGACGGTCGCAGGACCGACGGGCCACATCCGGTAATTCGGATCTCTGACTTGGAAATGGGGATTTACTCGCGATGGGGAAGCTTCGCATACCGGTACTGCTCGTGTTGTTTTCCGCGGCCGCAGCGATCGAAGCTTTCCGCCTGACATCCCTTTCTTCGCTGAATAACGCTGACATCTGGTGGCATCTGGGTTCGGGCCTCTGGATGCTGCAGCATCATGCTCTTCCTCACACCGGAATCTTCTCTCAGGCGTCTGCGCAGCCGTGGATTGCGGCGAATTGGGCTTACGAATGGTCGCTAGCCATCTTTTACAAAGCATTCGGGCTCGCAGCGATTCCGCTGTTCCTGATGGCCTTCAAGACGGTACTTGCCGTGCTGACGTTCGTGCTCGCCGGTGGAATGCAGGGGAGATTCTGGGCCGCCGTCGCGCTTTCGGCTGTTACGCAGTTTGTTCTAGGCGGGGTTCAACCCGGGCCGGTTTACTTGTCAATTCTGTTCTTCGGTATCGAGTTGCTGTTACTGCTCCAAGCACGGCAGAGAAGAAGTGTGCGCCTGCTGTGGTGGTTGCCCGTGCTGTTTCTTGTGTGGGCGAATGTGCACGTTCAGTTTGTCTACGGATTGGCGGTGCTGTTTTGCTTTGTTCTGGCCACCGCGCTCGAATCGAGAATGGCTGTCGCGGTGCTGCCACTGCCCAAAGTGGCAAGCATTTTTGGTGTCTCTGTCATCGCAACGATCGTCACCCCATATTTTTGCAGACCTTATGCAGTTTTCCTAAGTACCACATTTAATTCTGCCAATAGGTACCTTCCGGATTTTCAAGCCCTCGGCTTCCGACAGGCGCAGGACTATCTGCTGCTCTTGCTGGCGATGTCGGCCTTTCTGGCGCTCGGATTGCGGCAGTCACGCGAAGCGTTCCAAATTGCCGCTCTCGCATTTGCTCTCGGTCTTTCGTTTTACTCGCAACGCGACATCTGGGTGGTGACTCTGGTGGCAGTCGCTATTCTCGGAGAAGCATTGTCGAACCAAGAGAGGACCCTGTCCGCGGACCAGATGAGAAAGCTCCGCCGACAATGGTGGATTGCGGCTAGCGCTGCAGTGGCACTGGCTCTTGCAGTGTTTGCATTGCGTGTGCCGCGCGGCCGAGAGGCCTTGCTCGCCAAAGTCTCCACGAGCTATCCCGTGGCGGCATGCGATTCCATTCGCGGGCATCGATTTCCGCAGCCGATGTTCAATGCGTACGAGTGGGGAGGATTTCTCACCTGGTACTTGCCGGAATATCCCGTGGCAATTGACTCCCGTACGGAATTGTATGGTGGCGACATTGTCACCGAGTATTCGAAGGTGATGAACGCCGAAGTGCCATACACCGAATATTCGGCGATAGCGGATGCAGAAACCATCGTTCTGCCGAAGACGGCAAATATGGCTGTCGCGCTGAGCTCCGTTCCGCGATTTCAGGTGGCCTACAGCGATCACATGACGGTGGTGCTCACGCGCAGGAGCACGCCATGAGCGAACCCGTCAGGCTTCCGGAAATCGTTGAGCCAGCGGTGAATGATGTGACCCATGGCGAGATCAGATTTGTTACCTCGCGCGAGGCTCCCAGCGCAGCGGCACGCTGGTGGCGAATAGCTGATTTCGGCGTCCTGGGCGCATGGCTCGCTGTAGTCGCGTTCACGTTGCAGTATCACGAGAAGTGGGCGGATGAAGCACAGGCTTGGCTGCTTGCTCGCGATCTTGATCTGAAGACGATCTGGTTTCATGAGCTGCGCTACGAAGGGTCGCCGGGATTGTGGCATACGGTTCTGTGGGTCGCTCAACATGTGTTCCATGCACGCTACGACGCACTTGGCTATATCGGCATGGCCGGAGCGACAGCGGGTGCGGCGCTTCTGATTTTCAAGGCTCCGTTCCCACGGTATATCCGGTGGCCGCTCTCTTTCACGTACTTCATGGTGTACCAGTACGCTGTGATCGCACGGCCATACACCCTGCTTCCGTTGCTGGCGTTTGCCGCGGCAATGCTGTTCAGGGATGTGGAACATCCCGAGCGGATGACGATTGTTCTGGCGCTGCTCGCGAATCTGAGCTTGCACGGAACGATTTTGGCCGGATGCCTAGGCCTGGTGTATGTACTGGATGCTTATCGCGAACGAGCGAAGCTCGACGCGAGAGTGCGAAGGAAGTATTGGATTTGCATCGGAGTGATGGCGGCGGTGTTTGTGTTCATTGTGCTGATCTTGAAGCCGACACCAGATATTGAGGAGTTCGCTTTAAAAAGAGAGTTCGCACAGTTGTCTCCAGAGGCGCAGGCTCAACTGCAGGTCCCAACTGTTTTGCGCAAGCTTACGACGATTACCTCCGGTGCCTTCCTCGATTGGATTGCGCCTTCCGTTGCATTTGTTTTGCTTACTGCCGCGTGGTGCTTCATGCGGCGTCGTCTGTTGCTGTTCGCGATTTCAGTTGGCTCAATGAGCCTATTCTACGCAAAAATACACGGAGCACCCCATCATCACGGAACGGCGTTTGTCGCTGCGCTAATGGTCGTGTGGATTGCGTGGCCCAGCTCCACAGAAAGAAGCACGTTCGATTTGCATCAAACACGAGCACTGCAGGGCGTGATTGCTCTTTTGCTCTGCCTGTGTGGTCTCAACATCTGGGACGCTGGAATAGTGACTTATCGCGAGTACCGCTATCCCTACAGTGGTGCGGAGGATGCCGCAAACTATATAAGAACGGTCGGTGCGAATGAAAATCCAATGTTTGGTTTTTTGATGGGAGTTGCGGCAGTGCAGGCATACTTCGATCACAACATCCTGTCGAACATCCCAACGACATATTTCCATCATGGAACCCCTGTCGCGGGAACAAACCTCGATATCGATCAACTGCAGAAGGTTTCACCGAAATACATACTCGTATATACGCAAGATCCGGATTTGACTTTTCGCGTTGATATTCCAACGCTGAGGTCAGAAGGCTACGAGATTGTCCACTTTTCGGATGGCTACTATCTCTACAAGCGTGCGGTATTCGAAAGGGATACCTATTTCATCCTCCGCCGCGTGCGCCCGTAGTCACTTCTCCACTTTCCGTAACCTTCTCTCGCATCGAAAGTGATGGCACTTCCGTTACGATTTTGGTGTGATCGGGAGCACTGCGAGTTCTGTCAGTAGCCGAAAAACTAATCTCAGAGCGACCATCAAGGCGCAGGCATCGGAGAAAAAATGACCCGATCTGGCACTGCGATTGTTGCGTTCTTGCCTGTCCTCCTCCGGACGCGCAATCTGGCGAAATTCTTCGGCGCAACCGCGCCTGTTCTGCTCGTGCTGCTTGCTGCAACGTTGGGCAGTGTGGGACAGGCTCTTCCCCTGGATACCGGCGCTGCGAATGTTTTGGGTCCGCACAATGAGGGAGAGCGGGGATGCACGCTCTGTCATGCGTCCCGCTCAGCGACGGGCGCTGTTGTAGAAGGTCAAGAGAGCGATTCCTTTCTCTGGGGCAGAAGTAATCTCTCGTACGCAAGCACAGTCGCGCTGGCAAACGGATCGCAGTATGTAGAAGTGCGTGCGTCTTCGCTGGAGGGCGCCAGTGGGGAGATCACCGGAGTACTGATTTGTCTGAGTTGTCATGATGGCAACCTGACTCCCTACAACATGATGCAGAGTTGGTCGTACGAGCATCAGGTGGGATTACTAACGTCCACTCAGTTCAGCAAACAGAAAATTCCTTCACTGCTGGGCAGGGAAGAATCGCCGATTGAGGACCATCCGATTGGGCAGAATGCGCTGATCAATCCGAGTGGCGGGCTGGTATTTTCGAATGGAACGTTCAGCGTGATTCCAAACAGTCCGTACGCGGCATTCATTGCGAATTACGGATTGCCTTCGTTGGTTCCAGGAACGCGCTCGAAAGCGGTTGGTATCACCAGTTCAGGCGAGCCCTATACGCTTTGTACGACTTGCCATAACCAGCACGTCAGAAACGTTTACGTATCAGGGACGGGAAGTCCGATCGGCGGCGATGGGGGCGGCAAGTTCTATACGACATATTTTTTCGTTAATGGTCCATACGATCCGACGCAAGACAGGCTGGCGGGCCATCCAACAACATCAGCGGCGCAGTTCTGCCGGCAGTGCCACTTCGATCTGGCGAACGAGGGGAACAATACGCTGCACGAGCGAACGTTCTTCTGAGCGCTTCCACCACAGAGCCACGGAGTCACGGAGAAAAACAAAAGAAGATAGATGCAAAAGGAAGTGTTCAGATGTCAATTCGGCCGCTTCGCGTAGGCCGTTGCGATATCGTCATGGTAAATCAGTTGGAATCGCGGGTCAACGCTGAGAATTTTCGCCAGCGGCATCTCGCTGCCTAGCAGCACAACTCCTGCTTCATTCAAATATGGATCCGTCGTGTAGGATGCTTCGGCATTTTGCGAGCTGAAAAAGACCCTGTCGAGGTCGTCGCCGTAGAGGTCGTTACGTCCATCGACGGCGACCGGGTACTCGGGCATGTACCACATCAGGAATCCGCCCCAATTGAGAGCATTGTAGAGAGGACCCTGCACGGGGTTGCGGCGGAGAAAGTTGATCGCGTTGACGGGGTACGCGGAACTGATGGCGCGATCGAGTCCGCGCTGGGTGAAGTCGGTGCCATTGGCGACTGCGGCGAGCAGGATTGCGACTACCGCTGCTACGCCTAACTTTTCGAGCCAGGTTTCAGAGAATGTTAGCTCGCTGCGCTCGACTTCCGTTTGCGGTGCGAATGCATCTGCGATGCAGGCCGCTGCGGGCAGGCAGATGAACCAGGCGTCGCGCATCGTACGGTAGGCGATGATGCTGGCGGCGACCATCAGGGTAAGTTTGAAGAGATCAAGTTTACGGCGCCATCCGAGGGCGAAGAATCCGGCAGCGGTAAGAAAAAGCTCGGCAAAGTGGCTGTATCCGCGGAAGTTCAGCGGTTGCAGTTCGATGATGACTGAATAGGTGAACTTCGCCTTCGAGTACTCGTACACCACGAGGTAAGGATGGTAGAAGTAGGGGCCAATGAATGTGGCAAGAATACAGCCGATGGCGACGAGAACTAGTTCGGTTAACGGAAGTGTAGGGGCAGCGAGGAAATCCAGTTTCACATTCAGAACCTCGGCCGCGTGCTGAATGAGATTTGCTCCGACGAAAAGTCCAATCAGGAATAGTCCGTAAATGAATTGAATGTGCAGGTTTGCCCAGAGAAGGAAGATGAGTGGGAGCCAGTAAAGCGGCTTCACTCTGCCGCTGCGGTTGGCCTCGATCAGAAGCGTTAGAGTGACCGCGAAGAGTGTGATGGAAAAGAAGAACGGCCGGGGCATTCCGTTGAACAGGAATGCCGAGCACACGATGCCAGAGCCCACGCATGCCACCCAGAATTCTCCGGAGAGGCGACGCAGCATCCAGTAGACGGCATACGCGACCGCGAGCGTTAGCAAGACGCCATAGAGCCCGATGCCGATCAGACCGGACCAGGCATAAGCGCGGGACATCAGGATCTCGTATCCCCAGCTGTAAGCGACCCACGGTCGACTTGCTGCAGTGCGCGAGAGGATGCCGGTGTGCGGGACGGCGGAGTGATCGATGATCCAGTCGCCCACCTTGAGATGCCACCAGATGTCGGGATCGAGAACGCAGAGTTTGATCTGGAAGGCGATTGCCCCGATGCTGGCGAACAGGAGTACGAGCGCCGCGAGTCGCACCTGACGGAAGCGTGACAGCGCACGGATTTCGGTGAGGGCGCTCATTATTCGCTTGCTACCTGGACGGGAAATCCCCATTTCTCGCGCAAAGTGCGCGCGAGAAATGGGGCACCCATCGATTGCAGGATCAGTCCGCGCTGACGCATCGTCTTGCCGGGCTGAGAGGCGTCTCAGCTGGGACTTGGTTTGACATGTCTCTGTCCTGTTCGCCGGCGGCTCCAGATTCGTGATACTCGGCGTCCTGATTGACGGCCCAGACGTCGTAGCGGCGCTCACCAGCAATTATGTTCTTCGCTGCGAGAATCGCGGTCATCATGGCGTGGTCCTGATTGTTGTACTTGTGCATGCCATTGCGTCCGACAAGGTGCAGCGTCGGGAATTTTCGCTCGAGCGCTGCGCGAATCGTATCCACATGCTGCTGATAGCTGTCATCGTAGACGGGATAAGCCTTCTTCTGGCGGATGACGCATCCGTCGACTACATCAATGGCGTCGGCGAGATTCAGGCGTAGCAGTTCGGTCTTCGCCAGACTCAGCAGTTCGGCATCGGGTGTGGTCCAGAGCTTGTCACCCTCGAAGCAGAAATATTCGAGACCGTAGGAGGAGTACGCGGGGTCAGGGACCATCTCGGGCGACCATGATTTGTAGTTCTGCACGCGTCCGACCCGCACGGAAGGATCGTGAATGTAGATCCAGTTGTCGGTAAAGCGTCCCTGATCGCGGACGATGAGGCCGACAGTCAGAAAGTCGCGATAGCGCAACGATTGAGCAGCCTGATTCGCTTGCTCGGAAAGCGACGGCTCGATTTGTGCTACGAGTTCGCGCATCGGCATCGATGAGATCAGGTGTTCGCCAACGAATTCCTCGATATTGCCTTCGGCATCTCGTGCGGTCACGATCCACAAGTCGCTCGAATTGTTAAAGCGGCAACCGACGACACGGCGACCCAGCAGAACTTCGCCACCGAAGTCACGAACCTTCTTCGCGAATGCCTCCCACATCATTCCGGGGCCCAGGCGTGGATAGCGGAAGGTGTCGATCAGTGTTTTCACAACCTGCTTACGATCTTTTTTCTGCGGTTTGCGCCACGACAGGAATGCGTGCTTGATTGCCGAGCCTAGGGACAGGCCCTTGATGCGCTGTGCTGCCCAATCCGCGGAGATTTCCTGGCAGTTCATCCCCCAGACTTTTTCCGTGTAGGTTTTGAAAAATATCTGGAACAGGCGCTCGCCGAATTGGTTCACGACCCAGTCTTCGAAAGTCTTCGGATTGGGCTTGGGGCGCAAGCGCGCTTTCAAAAATGACAGAACGCAGAGCACCGACTCTAGGATGCCGAGTTTCCAGAGCGCTTCGAACGGCTTCAACGGATAGGTGAAGAATTGGCCGCGATAGTAAATGCGCGAAGAGCGCGGGCGGTCGAGCATGTCGTTGCCGCCGACCTCGGTCCAGAGATCTTCGACCTCGCGGGATTTGGAGAAGAAGCGGTGTCCGCCGATGTCGAACCGGAAGCCTTTGTAATTTACGGTACGGGAGATTCCGCCGACGTTTTCCGGATCGCTCTCGAGGACCACTATTGGGAGCTTTTGCCTGGATAGCTCGTACGCGGCGGTGAGCCCCGCCGGACCAGCACCCACGATTACCGCTTTGAAGATCTTTGCCATAGGAGTTTTCCAGAATCAGCTACGACGACCTTCTGCCCCAGATAAAACGTGATCCCCGTCACGTTTGGGATGGCAATTCTCTTACCACAGGAAGGTTAGGGTTAAGTCATTGATGTTCAATGCTGTAGGGACCCGTTGCCAAGCGAAAGCAGTCACCTTTAGAGGGGCAAAACACGCGACAACTGAGGGAATTTTCTGTTTTGGCCTTGTTGTGGAAGGCATCGAGGCGTGCAAGCGGCTGAAAACACGATCATTCAGAGTGTGGCAACTGGGCAGCAATTTGGCAGTCTCGATGCACTTACGGGGAAGTTGCGAACGCACGACTGCGCTTTTCTTCGTTCTTGTTTTTCCCTTGGGATGTTTATCCGCTGCCGAGCGGAGCGACGGATCGAGGGACCGGGCAGGGCTGGAAGGCTGGACGACTGACGCCGCGGTTAGGCCCACGGAATCAGAGCCAGTTCCGGCCCTGTATCGCGAAGAGAAGAATTCGTTGCGAGGACGCAGTTCTGGGGAATACTGAATGCCTGTGACGGAAGAGAATCAACCGGAGTCTGCGAGCTTGAATCCAGAAGCCAGCACATCCACGCGAGCGCGCGGGATGCGCTACTGGGCCCCCCGAGTACTGACTGCAGTTCTCATCCCAGTCGTTTTGATCGGTCTGCTTGAGGGAGCTCTGCGGCTGTTCGACGTGGGATTTCCGACCGACGCAACCGTGCCGTGCACACTCAAGGGGCAACCGGCATCATGCTACAACCTGTTTTTCCCGGCGCCTTTCTTTCCTCCGGGCATGATCAAGACACCACAGGCATATGCGATTCCGACCAGCAAGCCTGCGGGAACATACCGCATTTTTGTTCTCGGTGAATCTGCAGCGATGGGAGATCCGGATCCGGCGTACGCGTTCAGCCGGTATCTGGAAGTGATGCTGCGAAAGAATTATCCGCAGATGAGTTTTCAGGTGATCAACACTGGCAGTGTAGCGGTGAACTCGCACGTGCTGTTGCCTCTGGCGCGCGGATTGGCGAAACAGAAGCCGGATCTGTTCATTATCTACTCCGGAAATAACGAGGTTGTCGGGCCGTACGGGCCGGGAACAGCGTTGACATCTTCCGGGATGTACTTGCCGCTCATTCGCGCCAGCATCTTTGCTCGGTCAAGTCGAGTTGGCCAGTTGCTGGTCAAGCTGGGTACGCAGAGAAAAGAATGGCGCGGGATGGAGATGTTCCTCGACAGGCAGGTGCCCGCGAGTTCTCCTCTGATGAAGTACGCGTATTCGAACTTCGAAACGAACCTGCGAGACACTGTCGAGGCCGCGCATGCTTCGGGAGCACGGGTCATCGTCAGCACAGTTGCTACGAACCTCAAAGACTGCGCGCCATTCGCGTCGATGCATCGTGAAGGCTTGACGGAACCTGAAATGCGAAAGTGGTCGTCGCTAGTGGCGGGTGGGTGGGCATCCGACAGCACACGATCGTATTCGGAGGCCATAAAGTCATACCAGGCTGCGACAAAGATCGACGATCAGTTCGCCGAAGTGGAATTCAGGATGGCGCGGACGCTGTGGATGTCGGGCGATTACGCGGGAGCCCGGGAGTACTTTCAGAAGGCGCGCGATCTCGACACACTGCGGTTCCGCGCGGACAGCAGGATCAACGAGATCAACCGCTCCGTGGCGGAATCGGCTCCAGGTGCAGAGCTGGTCGACGCGGAGGCAGTTTTCGCGAATCAGAGTCCCAATGGAATCATTGGCAGTGATCTCGTGTATGAGCATGTGCACATGACGCCGTTGGGGAACTATGTGCTAGCGCGAGCGATGTTCATGCAAATTGCGACCAAAATGCCCGGCAGACACGCGCTGGCGGACGCTGACATTCCATCTCAGGCTGACTGTGAGCGGCTGCTTGCGCTCACGCCCCATGATCAGGTGCGGATTACAGCAGAAATGTTCGAGCGCTTGCAAAAGCCACCATTCACGAATCAATCCAATCATGCCGATCAATTGCTGCGGCTAGGGATTCAGGCAGCGTTGCCGGATGAGAATCCGAATCAGACGGCGCTGGAGTATCAGTGGGCAATTGCGCAGAAGCCGGATGATAGGGTTTTGCATTACAACTATGGACTGTTTCTCTTTGGATATGACCGCAATGCGGCGTTTGCCGAATTGAAGATGGCGCAGCCTTGGGATGGATTCCCGGTGTTTGCGCCGGATGGGACGCCGGTGCAGTAAGCGGCACGCTGATACGAACCTGCTTTTCACTCGTATTCGGTCGCATTTCAACCAATACGTGTCATTCCGAACCGAGCGTAAGTTCGGTGAGGAACCTGCCTGTTTGCATGCCGCGTCGATGCTGTCGGAGGAAAGCAGATTTCTCGGCGGCTTTCGCCGCCTCGGAATGACAAAGTCAAATGCGCAACATTCAGAGTCGTCAGTGTCCACTGATCGTGTAACTCGCAAACGCCACGCCGCTTTGCGAGATTCCATTTCCTGCCGCGATGGCCTTGACTATTTCCGTAGCTGCAACTGTGATGGTGCACGGGTTTGCGCACGATGGCGATGACATCGTCGGGATCGATCCATTCGTCGTGTAGTAGATTGTCACGCCAGCACTCGTGTCGGACATGGTCACATTCTGCGCTGTGGGGTAGGTTCCCGATCCGGGAGAGAAAGTCGGATTGTTCGCCGCAATGATATACGTTGCCACGGCTACGTAACTGGATGCGTATCCACCGCCAGCTGCAATCGCCTTCAGTGTTGTCGTGGACGATATTGCGAGCTGGCATGGATTTGCGCATGAAGTGGAAGAAGTGGTGGGCGCGCTCCCGTTCGTCGTGTAATAGATGGTTGCCCCACTCACTGCGTCGGAGATGGTTGCATTGACTGTCGCGTAATACGTCCCAGGCGCGGGCGAAATTGTTGGATTCGGCGCCTGGATGTAATACATGCCGCTCGAGACTGGGCTCGACACATATCCGTAGGCAGCGGTAATCGCCTTGATGGTCGTGTTCATCGAGACGATGATCGGTCCGGAATAGAGCGCTGAATTTATTGTCGGGATGGAGCCGTCAGTGGTGTAGTACATCGGCAAGCTCAGACTATTCGAGAGCTTCACAGATTGCGCCGAACTGTACGTCGACGGCGGCGGCGAGAACAGCGGCTGTGGCGCTTGGGGCAGGACGATGGAATAAGTAGCCAGAGGGATTGAGCTGTTGGGTAGGCCCGGAGAGACGGCCATGGCTCGGAACGTGATCGTGCTCGAAATTGAAATTGGTGAACTGTAGACAGGTGAACTCGTCGTCGGCGTTGACCCGTCGGTAGTGTAGTAGATCTTCGCGGTGGTCAGAGCGTCGGAGATCGTCACCAGAATCGGCGAATGATAGGTCGTCGGCGTCGGAGAGAACGTTGGCGTCGGAACTCCGGGATCAGGTGGATGCATCACTGAAGCCCAATACGCCAATTGAGACCTGGTGTAGGCGTGCGCGCCCGGCATTCCGGGCGGCATCGCCAGACCATACTCATTCGTCACTCCATCGTTGCCGACGTGACATTGGCCGCAGGCAAGATCTACATCCAGCCAATTCGCATTGCTGTACGGAGAGCCATTCATCTCGGAAAATTCTGGCGCAGTTCCTAACGCGGTAATTCCCTGGTTATAGAGTTGATCCGCCGTCGGGAACGTTCTGTAGTTTGCGTCTGCACTGATGCGGAAGAGATGACTGTTGGCGCGTCCCAGCGCGGCCTGCATGTGGCACGTGATGCAGGCGCCGGGAATGTCCTGCTTCGGGTCGCCTGTCGGAAATGGCGTGCCCGGACCCGCAGGATGGTTGATCGTGTTCATAATGTTGGCAGCGAGCGCGTGGCACTTATCGCATGACTTCACGATCGGCGGTTGCGGCGGATTGGTTCCGGCGACTGTGCTCTGGTGAGGATCATGACATCCCACGCAACCCAGGTTCTTCGTAGGATCGTTCAGATTCTCGCTGAACTGGCTGCTATAAATGCCTGAGATCGTGATGGAAAGATCGCCCGAATGCTGGGCATTTTGAATCAGAGTGCCAGTGAAGCGCCCGTGCGAGCCGTTCAGGAATGCCTGCCCGGCCTCGTGATTGACATAGGGCTTGTAGATCCACTGATTCGAAGGAATCGAAACACAAGTTGCGTAGTTCGAGCCGGAGAGGTCGGAGCAATATCCGAGATCGCTCGTGATCAGGGCATTCGTGGGGCTGATGCTGCCCGGTTGATTTGCATTCGACATCGCAATGGTTTCGCCACGATGGCATTCCATGCATAAGGCGGTAGATTTTTCGTTATATGCGATGGTGGGCACTACGTTCGGATTCCACGGATGCGAGCCCCATCCATAGGCAGCAACGTGGCAGCGTTCACATTGGATGCCTGACAGAAACCAGGACGACGTGCCATCGGTTCCGGGCGCCACATAGTTGTCACTGGGGAGTCGTCCGAGTTTCTGGTCGTTGATCCACGTTATCGAGCCGTTCGTGTTCGATGTAGGCTCCGGTCCCGATGCGTCGAAGCTGTATCCAGTGGCGTGGCAGCGGGCACAATCGAAATTTGCCCGTGGATAAAGATCCCCCGTCGACCCTGAGTCGAACACGGTGTTCAGATGAGTAGCCGCTGGATTGCTGCTTCCGCCATAGTTCATCCAACCGCCATACAGGTAATAAAGATCGCGCACACCGCCAGCCTGGATCGTCGGCGCAACGGGTGTGTAAGGTGCCGGGGCATTCGCGTTCGGCAGCGTGTAGTAAGGGTAGAGACACGTAGGATCATTCGAGGTCAAACCGTTTAGTGCGGTGACCGAGACCGGATCGCACCAACCCAGCGTCACTAGCCCGTTCTTCCAGTCGAATGTGCTTCCAGACCCATAGTAGGCGTCGGTTGTGGAGTAGAGTGATCCGTCCGGTCCACCCCAGAGAACATTCGGAGCGAACTTGCGGAGCGTGTTCTTGTGTCCCGTCATGAGATACGGCAGGTTGTCAGTGCCGTAGTGGCAAGTCAGGCACTGATTCACGTCGGCGTGGTTCGTAGTCCAGCCGCCGGTCTTATTATTTGAGGCGCCGTCGCCGTGGTACACCTGTCCGGTGGCTGAATTCGGCATGTAATTCAGGTAATCCAGTGGAGCGCAGCCCTGTCTCAGATAACACTGCGAATACGACGGCACAGAAAGGCCGATCACAAGTAAGAGAGCGAACAGCGTCCACCACGATTTTGATTGCATACGAGTCTCCTCGATATTTCGCGAACAGGTCCTGTAGGCCACTCCTTTGGTTCTGCCTTGAGTTTCAAAAAAAAATGGCGAGATGAATTTCGATACAGCGGCGCTTGTCCATCGGATTCGATCGACACGATACCGGGGCCAGCAATTAGGGGAAGAACGCAACGTCCACAGCGAGTCCCGATTCAGAACTATGACGGCAATGCGGGAGCTGAGAACACGTTATGTGACCAAAGAGGAGGCGCGAATGCAGTGACGTGACTCACAGAAGGATGTGATTGGTGGGATTGAACTGCTGTACTTCTCGACGTTAGCGACGTGTGAGCACCATCCGCTCCTGTTTCGGATTGCAGGTGGGGATCCTTCGACTGCGTTTCTGTGCCGCATTCCGCGACACAGAATTCTCGCAGGATAACAAGATTAAGTGGGGGTTCTATTTCCCAGAGCTGCCAAATCCCTTTTCGCCGCGAACGGTTTCCTTCAATGCCTCGCATTCTTCGACTTCGAATGCGGTAAGCGGTTTTACGGGAATCATCTGCGCGACCTTGTCACCAGCTTTGATTTTGTAGCCGCCCTGAAGACTCTCAGAGTTTTGCGGAGCATTTGCGTCGAGCGTCATGGGCACGAGGATCTCTCCCCGATAACCTGCGTCAATGACTCCCGCCGATGTCTTCACAGCTTTCAACGCCATCGAGGATCGGTCTTTTACGATGGCGCCGTGCGCCGGGTCAAACTGGATGGCGATCCCGGTTCGAACCAGAGTTACGCGACCGGGAAGTAGCGTAGCGTCTTCGGCAGCGAACAGATCGTAGGCGAGATCCTCTCCTGGATGCGCGACATGCGGTGCCTTTGCGTCCCTATGCAGCTTTTTCCAATACAGTTTCAAGTCGTCTCCTCGGTATCGTGCCCTCTAGAAATTGCCGTACATGAACTGAGCCGTGCTGGTACCTTGCGACAGCGTGATAATGAGCAGGAACAGCAGAGCCAATGCATACAAAGGCGTGATCCAGAACCAGCGGAGATGGAAGATCTTCCGCCCGAATCCCGACGCCCCCACCGCAGTTTGTGCTTCGCCTTCATTGACAGCTAACTCGGACTGACGCTCGAGCAGATTCTGTACAAGAAGAACCACTGCGTACCCTACCGCCATGCAGAGAATCAGGGTATACAGACTCAACGAGAGAGAGTGCATGCCGTACGAAGCGGGCGTCAAAACAGCCCACAGCATCTGCTTCGCCTGGCTCAATGAATGAGCGCGAAAGAAGATCCACCCGAAACTTACCAGAATCATTGTCATAACCCAGCAGACCGCGTTCCAGAGTGGTTGGGGAGGGTTCCAGTCATACCTCCGCTGCAAAGACTCGACCTGGCGATGGGCCACGAGCAGCACTCCGTGGTAGCAGCCCCAGATCAGGAACAGAAGCGTTGCCTTGTGCCAGAGGCCGAAAAGCACCATGGAGATAACAAGGCAAGATTGACGCCACCACTGCTCGCGGCGCGTTTGCATCAGCGGAAAGAAAACGTAATCGCGAATCCAGAACGACAGCGACATATGCCAGCGTGTCCAGAAAATTGACGGAGTCGTCGATGTGAAGGGTCGGGCGAAGTTCTCGGGCAGCGTAAAACCAAGTGCCGTGGCGGCGCCGATCGCAATGTGCGAATAACCCGCGAAATCGAAGAAGAGTTGCAGTCCGTATCCGAAGGCCAGGCACCAGACGTCTGGGCCGCTCCACTGCGTAGTGCGGTCGAATCCAGAGTTGATACTGTCGCCCGCCAGAATTCCCTGACCGAGCAACTTCGCGACTTGCATCATGAGAATGCCGATCGCAATTCGCTGGAAGCCGCGCGAAACATGACGTGCGTGGAGTGGCTCCTTGGATCGAAATTGCGGCAGCATGTCAGGCATTCGGCACACCGGGCCCGAGACCGTTACCGGAAAGAAGACCATGTACAGCGCAAATTCGGCGAAGGTCGGATCCAGTTTCTCTCCCTGATAGAGATCGAAGAGGTAGCTCATGGACTGGAATGTCCAAAAAGAGATGCCAAGTGGCATCGCGAGATGCGCTAAAGCCTGCAGTGATGAAAAGGGAAGTTGAACGGAGACTTCGGGCAGATATTTGAAGGTGCTCAGTAGGGCAAGATTGAACGCAATGCCGAAGATTAGAGTTGTGCCCGATTGCTTGCTGCGCAAACTTCGACCGACCAGGAAATTAATCACCGTCGAGGCGAGAAGAACTGCCGCGAACCAGCGTTCCCAACTGAAATAGAGCGCGTAGCTGGCGACCAGCAGAGTGGCTTGGCGCATTTCCCGCGACTGGGCCTTCGCAAACACTCCTAGGCATACCAGAAACATAGCTGCGTATTCGACAACCAGTGTCAATATGCCTCCGGCGAGACCTGCATCGCATGCGTGAGCAGCGCACCAGAATACGTGGGGCCAGCCCCTGACGACAACAAAAAGCAAGCCGCACTTCATTATTAGCGGTCTCAGCCGTATTGCTCCGCGGACTCAGCGGCAAAAACCTCTTGTTGCAGAGAACGCAGCGGAGCTCCGCTGAGTGAGCAGCGAAAATCTCATCGACTACAATGATGCGTGCTCGCGTACCGAAATCTCATACAAGCGCTCGAGTCAGCCCCGGGCGATCGTCCTTTCATAACTTTCTGGATTGATGAGGACACGCGGGAAACCGTGACGTTCGGCGAGTTTCGGCAGCGCTCCCGAGTTGAGGCCGCTGCGCTTCACGCGAAAAGCGCCGGGCGCGGGGATCGGGTGGTCATCATCATGCCGCAGGGAATCGCGGCGATGACTGTTTTCGCCGGAGCCATGATGCTGGGCGCGGTCCCGGCATTTCTCGCTTATCCAAACGAAAAAGTTGAGCCTGCAAAATATCGCTCGGGTCTCGCGGGGGTTACGGCCAATCTAAAAGCCAAGCTGGTGGTTATCGACAAGGATTTCCCGGACGAGATGATGGAATGCGTCTCAGTAGGTGAGGAAACCATTTTTTGTCGGGCAGACGGCGCGGCATCGGCTGAGCTACGCGATTTCGATGTCGAAGTTCCACCCGATCAGATTGCATTCATCCAGCATTCTGCCGGAACGACCGGGCTTCAGAAAGGTGTGGCCCTGACGCACGGCGCCGTCTTGCGCCAGATCGAGCATCTTGCTGGGGCGCTCAAGATCGATCGCGACAAGGATCGCATTTACAGTTGGCTGCCGCTCTATCACGACATGGGGCTGATTGCCTGTTTCATTTTGCCGATGGTTTGCCATCTTCCGCTGGCGATGCAGTCTCCCGTCGAGTGGGTGATGCAACCGGAGACGATGCTCGAAGTCATCACCGGACAGCGGAGCACTCTGGCCTGGATGCCGAACTTCGCTTTTCAATTTATTCCGCGCCGCACGCGGCCCAATCGGCTCGGTAATTACGACCTCTCCTCCCTGCGGGCTCTGATCAATTGCTCCGAGCCCGTGCGGGCCAGCAGCATGCGGGAGTTTCAGCAGGCATTCTCGAGTTGTGGCCTGAAGCCAGGAGTGCTGCAAAGTTCGTATGCGATGGCTGAGAATGTTTTTGCCGTAACGCAGTCGGACTTGCACGCCGATGGGCCGACTTGCGTCTGGGCTGACGGTGCGCAGTTCCGGGCGGCGCATCGCGTTGAGCCAGTTGTTGAAGGAACTGTGGGAGCAATGCCATTCACTTCGTCGGGGCGTCTGCTGCCTGGCCACGAGGTTCGAATCGCGTCTGAGTCTGGCGCAGTTTTGAAAGACGGCGAGGCGGGCGAGATTCTGGTGAAGACTGATTGTTTGTTCGACGGCTACTACAACCGTGGGGACCTAACTGCTCAAGCCATTGCCGAGGGCTGGTATCGCACGGGCGACCTCGGGTTCCTCTGCGACGGCGACCTCTATGTCGTCGGCAGAAAGAAGGATCTCATCATTGTCGGTGGTGAGAATTTGTATCCACAGGACATCGAGGAGATCGCTGGAAGTCATCCGGCGATTCACGATGGACGCGTAATTGCATTGGGAGTCTACAATCCGGAACTTGGCACCGAGGAGATTGTGATTGTGGCTGAAGTGGAGACCGAAGAAGATTTAGAACGCGCCCCGGAGATCGAGCGGGAGATTCGCAGTCGAGTCGTCTCGACCCTGGGCCTGACGCCCAGCCTGATTTTTCTCAAACCGCCAAAGTGGATCGTCAAGAGCACAGCAGGAAAGCCAGCGCGCGCGACCACGCTTGAGAAACTGCAGAGAGAGCATCCCGAACTGAATATCGGATCCTAAGCAAGGAGATCACGTAAACCGATGACCGCCGAACAGAAGCAGCAGATGATTGAGTACATCCTAAAGCGGATTCGCAAACCGAATCTGACGATCGATGAGAATACTGCACTCGTCTCCTCCGGTCTGGTCGACTCCATGGCGCTCGGCGACGTGCTGATGCAACTGGAAGACGTTACCCACATGCGCATCCCCGCCGGCAAAGTGAAGCCAAAAGATATGGACAGCGTCAGCAAAATGTTTGAGACCGCCGCTCGCGTGGGAAAGCCGCAGAAATAAGCGTCATCTCACCGTTCACGCCCCATCGGACAATCGAAACGCACCGGCTTGCGGCCGATGCGCTCCGATCCGAAGGGGAGTAAACCTACTGTTCATCTCTCGCCCTAGCGGGATCGAGGTGGTGGCTGATCATGGCGCTGGCTTCGGCTTCATGCAGCCTCTCGCTGCGGTCCCATTCCGGGCGCAGGACCATGGCCTTGATACGGAAGTGCGACTCCTTCATCGAGTCATCGATGCGAATCAGCAATTCGTTCTTCTGCAGATGAAAATATGTCGTTTCTGCCAAAGGGATGAGCTGGTCTGAGCTCTTGCCCGTGATGACGTAAACGACCTTGTCCGCGATGAGTACGTACTCCGGACAGAGTGCAGTCGCCTGAACGTTCGCTCCACCTGACATCGCTGCCATGAATCCATGCTGTGCCCCCATGCATTCCGTCATTCGCATGCGCACGATAGTGCCTTGTTCACGATTGCGGCTTTGAGCGACGAGAAGGGCGGGCGAAGCAACCAGAAGAATCAACGACAATATGCGTTTCATAAACTCCAATTACCGAATGTAGTCTGGATAGTAGTATCCGCTTCGGCTGCGGAACTTGAGGCTCAGGTTATGTGTGGGAAGAATTTGTACGGTATGAAACCCGCGAGCATGAGTGGGCAAGCGGTAGCTGACGATATAGCTGGCACGAAAGTCTTCGAGAATGAGATTCAGCGCGCGGGCGGCTCCATTTTCGGCTTTGAAGCACCGTCCTCCGGTGGCTGTGGCCAGCGCACGCAAAGTCTGCGTTCCGGGTGAGTATCCTCGCGAGCGATCCTGCGCAATTCCGTAGATCTGGAGACTGTGAGTAACGGCGGAATCGCGGGCATCAGCAAGTGACCGCAAACTGATGGTGTCATTGCCATCGGAAAAAAGAATAAGGACTTTCTCAGCTTTCGGATCGCCGTTCTGCGCCATCAGGTCTGACGCAAAGACGACTGAGTCGAACAAGGGCGTCAATCCTCCAGAATGCGATGCAGGAAGCCTTCCCGCGGCGTTCGAGCTTCGGCAATCTCCCGAACAGAGCAGCGCCGGCTTTGTCCCTTGGAACGTGAGTAAGGAGATATTCTTCTCGGGTACACCGGCGGAGTCTGACAGCAAGGTAAGCGCGTCGCAGATTTCCTTGCGATGCTCGGGTGTCACCGATTCGCTGGAGTCGATGAGGATCGCGATCTCCAGCCGGGAGTAATCAGACCGGGTAAAGCTTTGGTAATCGCGGACGATGAATCCAGTGTCGACGATAACGAAATCGTTAGGCTTTAAAGTGGCTATACCGCGATCGTTCTGGTCGGTAGCTGAAAAGGCGAGGCGCACTTCGTTGGTGCCCGTACGATAGGTAAGGTCGGGTTGATCGCCGGAAACGGCCGGTGCACTGCCCGCCCATAGCAACAGAATCCAAAGTATCGGCCAAGCGCGTCGAGCAGGTAGAAGTCTGGCCATGTCTTATACATCGGCCTGAATGAGCAAACTTCAGGGCGGTCCCCATTACGCCAGTCATTTGTTTTTTCTCGGAATCCAATTCTCTGGCGTGGTATCTGCCTTAGTTGCCTGCGCTGGTCTCGGCGTTCTTTCTTTTCTCGAAAACTGAGTTTTTTCTCGCACTCGGGGAGTCTTTTGACCCCTTGGTCGAATTGCTCCGGGAGGATTGGACGTCGAATCCCACTGTTTTTTCAGCGACTTGGAGCACGGGTCCGTCTGGAAACCTGAGTGCATCTTTCGCCTATGGCATGAACGAAACCGCTCCGTCCACGAATCGAAACGCTGCCTGGGAGTCATGGCAGGTGTACGTCATGGCCGCCGTTTGCCTTGTCATTGGAGTACTGGTCGGATACTTGGTCCGCGGATCAGGAGGCGCCCGGGTTGCCACTTCGGTCGCGCAGGCCAATGCTGCGCAAGCCGCCGATCCACACAGCAAGATGCCTAGTCTCGACGACATGAAGCGCATGGCCGACAAGCAGGCCGAGCCGCTGCTGGCCAAGCTGAAAGCCGATCCCAACAATGCCGACCTGCTTAACCAAGTTGGGACGATCTATCGGGCGACCCACCAGTTTGACGTCGCTGCGACCTACTACCAGAAGTCGCTGGACGTGAATCCGAAAAATGTGGGCCCGCGCACAGACCTTGCTTCCTGCCTCTACTATCAGGGTGATGTCGATGGAGCGATCGCGCAGCTCGAGAAATCACTGACATACGATCCCAAGCATGCCGGAACTCTGCTGAATCTTGGTCTCATTCGCTATAAAGGCAAGAACGACGCGGCGGGCGCGATTCAGGCTTGGCAGACCTTGCTGAAATACCATCCAGACTTTCAGAACAAGGCGGGCGTCGAGAAGTTAATCGCGGAAGCGAAGAACGGCGGCGATAAGAAACTGCCGCAGAGCGAGTAAACAAGTTCTCCTGTGTGTTATTCCTAAGAAAACGGCTTTGTCATTCCGACGCGCGAGCGAAGCGAGACAGGAGGAATCTGTTGTCGCTCGAGCGCACTGCAGGAATAGGTGGGCCGAAGAAGCCAGCTAGGTGATGCTGACTTCCGTGTACGTGCCGTACACCTGCCGCAATGCCTCGCAAATCTCGCCAACAGTCGCATACACGCGCACCGCATCAATGATGCAGGGCATCGTATTGGCTGAGGCCACGCTTCCGTTAGAGCCGGACGTTGGATCCTGTGCCGCAGCCTTCTTCAGCGCCTCAAGCCTGCGCTGTACTTCTTCGTTCGAGCGCCGGCCGCGCAGGTTCTTCAGCTTCGCTGACTGCTGCCGCGCCACCGTTTCGTCAATATAGAGAGTGTGTGGCGGTTCTTCTTCGATCGCGAACTCGTTCACGCCCACGATCAGTTTTTCCTTCGCCTCGACCGCCCGCTGATACTGATATGACGATTCGGCGATCTCTTTCTGTGGGTACCCGCGTTCGATGGCTTTGACCATGCCACCCATCGCGTCCATCTTGCCGAAATAATCGAATGCGCCGTTTTCCATTTGCAAGGTCAGGTTTTCGAGGAAGTACGAACCGCCAAGCGGATCGACAGTCTGCGTCACGCCAGATTCGTAGGCAATGATCTGCTGCGTGCGTAGCGCGATCCGCGCAGCTTCCTCGGTTGGGAGCGCGAGCGCTTCATCGTACGAATCCGTGTGCAGCGACTGAGTCCCACCAAGCACCGCTGCCAATGCCTGAACCGCAACGCGTGCGATGTTGTTCATTGGCTGCTGCGCTGGCAGTGAAACTCCCGCGGTCTGCGTGTGGAAACGCATGAGCCACGTGCGCTGATTCTTCGCGCCGAAGCGTTCCTTCATCACGCGATACCAAATCTTGCGTGCCGCACGGTATTTCGCGATCTCCTCGAAGAAGTCGTTATGCGCGTTGAAGAAGAAGCTGAGGCGCGGGCCAAATTCGTCGACATCGAGTCCGCGGCGCCGCGCCCACTCAACGTATTCCACGCCGTCATACAACGTGAACGCCAGCTCCTGCAGAGCGGTCGAGCCGGCTTCACGGATGTGATATCCGCTAATTGAAATTGTGTTGAAACGCGGTGTGAATTTCGATCCGAATTCGAATGTGTCGATCACCAGTCGCATCGACGGTGCCGGCGGATAGATGTATTCCTTTTGGGCGATGTATTCCTTCAGGATGTCGTTCTGAATAGTGCCCGAGATTTTCGTCCAGTCCGCGCCTTGTTTTTCCGCAACGACCAGGTACATCGCCCAGAGCACCGAAGCAGGCGAATTGATTGTCATCGAGACAGTGGTCTTCTCCAGATCGATACCGTTGAAGAGAATCTCCATGTCTTCGAGCGAATCGATGGCGACACCGCACTTGCCGACTTCGCCTTCGCTCGCTGGATGATCCGAGTCGTAGCCCATCAGCGTGGGCAAATCGAATGCCACGGATAGCCCACTGCCGCCGTGCTCGAGCAGATATTTGTAACGGCGATTGGTCTCCTCCGGCGACGCGAAGCCGGAGAACTGGCGCATGGTAAAAAGCTTGCCGCGATATCCCGTGGCATGAATGCCGCGCGTGAATGGCGGTTGGCCGGGATAGTTAAGATACTCTTCTTCGTTCCAGTCTGCAGGCAGATCGGCTTGCGTGTAGAGGCGGCGAATCGGCAATCCAGAAATTGTCGTGAAGCGCGCGTTGCCCTGCTCGTCGACGTTGACGCCCGTGGGCGCGCCAATGGGCCGCTCGGGAGCCTTATCGAGTGTGGGCGCGAGCGTCTTCTCAGCCCATTTCTTTTCGCCAGCGGAGGGATGGCGGTTCTCAAAGACATCAGCAATAGGATTTTCCGCGACCTGCGGCTTCTGCGACTGCTTCTTATCCATGCGATCCCCAGTCTTCTGATTTGATGATAGGGAAGTGATCGTGATTCGGGCAAGGCGAGTGCGAGTGTGCGGAACGACCGGTCGGTATGCGTGTTGCTACAGCCATTCCGGTGAAATGTCATCCTGAGCGAAGCGAGAAGTCCGCAAATGCGGAGTTCTTGCGCAGTCGAAGGATCCCTATAAGCTCTACAGTGTTGTGGACTCGGAACGGAATTCTCTCGATGCTTTGTCACGGCGCCCGATGCAGCGTGGTGAGAATGCCTCCAGGCGCCTTATGGTTCATCTAGAGGGTGGGGATCCTTCGACTCCGTGAGTTCTTCGCTTTAGCGAAGCACTCACTCCGCTCAGGATGACAAACTAAGGTTGGTGACTGAAAGGTGAATGACCACCGGACGGCGCGCTAACTTCCAGACTTTGGAACGGTTCCGCCTGGCGCATGGATCTTCTGCAATAACTCCGGCGACCAGAGCGCCATTTTCTTCGGATCGTGTTCGTTGATCTCCGTTGCCGCCTGGTTGTAGCGGGAGAGCAGATCCCGAGGGTCGAGCATGCAGTCAATGAGCACTTTGCGCCCAAAACGCTTTTCCACCATGACGGCCATTTTGTATCCGACGGTGTACCACGCTCCTTGAGCGTCACCGAAAAACGAATAGGCCTTCTCGTTAATCTTTTCTTTGGTCGTCAATTTCTGATCGACGACGTCCAGAAAGAACTGCTGCAACGCTTCGAGGTCAGCGTTGAAGTTTGCCAGATCGTGATCCCAGCGTGCGTGCTGCTCCGGAGAACTTGCGGCGTGCGGATCGACGTCGGGGCCTCCGGCCGCTGCGAGCATTGCGAATCCTTCACCGAAGGCACCCATCCACTCGACTGCAGGCTTGGCATTCGCCGGGACATCTTTTTGTTTTTCGTCGGCCAGCGACGAGACGCTCGCATACCCGATGTGATGCAGTTCATGCGCCACCGTATTTTCGAATTTCGCTGCGCTCTCCTGCGGATCGAGGTACAGAAAAATGGCCGGATTCGTCTGAGACTCGAACACAAAACTATTGGTGATCGGTTTGATCACTGGAAAGACCTTCGCCTTAATCACGGCCTGATCGGGAAGATAACTCAACACGCGGCGAGCTGAGGTTTGAAGGTCGGCTTGCTTCCATTTGTCGAGAGTTTGGCGCAGAGCGGATGCCTTTGCTGCCAGCTCGGTCGAGAGGACAAACTTTTTGAAGTCGTCGTCGGTGAAGCCACGGTGAAAGCTTTCTTCGCGTTTTTTGAGGCGGACGTACGGCTGCGTTTCGAACAGGCGCTTCCAGTCGGCGTCGGCAGGCGCAGTTCCCGCCGCTTGCTTGTCAAGAATCGAAAGGACAGCCTCGGCTTCACTGGCATCGAGTTCGAGATGGATTCGGCCCGAGTCCTGAGATACGAGCGCATTGATAAATGTGATGACAAAGAGAAGGCTGAGAAGAATTCTGCGAGTCGACTTTGCTGCCATACATGCAGTTGGACGTTTTGGGGCTTAGTCGGTTATCGGGCGAAGGAACTCAATCCTTCTGCTTACGAAACAGTTCCCACGCTTTCGCGTATTTCCACGACACGTACACCGCGTGATAGAGATGTAGCAGCAGGCCTTCGCGACCGTCGAGGAATCCCAGGCGGAAGAAATAGTTGTAGATAAAGGTGAAAAGAGGCCGCAGGACGATGTTGACGAAGCTGAACCGGACTTTGCCCTTGGCGACGACCATCTCCGCGCCCAGGGAAGAGTAGCGGTTCATGTGCTCGATGTAGTCGGAGAGCGTGGGGTAGGAGTGGTGGAGGAGAGCGCCGCGGAGTTGCCCAGATATACCTTCCTCTAAGCGGGCGTCCTCATGCACGAGTCGATCCTCAAAGCTGGCAGAGCCCTTTCTGAATAGTCTTAGCTTGCGGTCAGGCCAAAAACCTCCATGCTTAATCCAACGACCAAGAAACAGATTCTTTCGCGAGATCAAATACCCCGTCATCTCTACGAAGAAAAAATCTGGATTTCTCTGTGCCTTCATCATCGACCGCACCTGCTTCCGAGTTTGTCGAGTCGAAAGGTAAGTGAGCGCTTTGACTCTTTCCATCCGCGTGTTAAAGTCGTCCGCACTCGTCGGTCCTTTGAACAGGAAGGAGAACTCATCAAGCAGCGCTGAATCAACTTCCTCGTCGGCATCTAGGCTCAGAATCCACTTCGCATTGGCTCTACCGATGGCCGAATTCTTCTGAGCTGCGTAACCCTTCCACTCCTCCACGAATACTCTCGCACCGTACGATTTTGCAATCTCCAAGGTGCGGTCGGTCGAGCCCGAGTCAACAACGATGATTTCTCCCTTGCCGTCGGCGACAAGCGGCTGCACGCTGGCGAGCGTGCGTCCGATGTTGGCTTCTTCGTTGTACGTGATGATAACGACCGAGAGTTGCATGCAGATGATTTTGCTCAGCGATCTCTGCGAATTCTCCGCGGCCTCAGCGGCAAAAGCTTTTCACCGCTGAGTTCGCTAAGAAATGCCTCAGAGTTCGCTGAGGGAACTCGGAATTGTCTCATGGAGGAACTGTTGATTGGTGAGCTTCGAGTGCTGATTGAAAAGCAATCATCAATCGACAATTCTTTCGACTTCCGACTTCTTCCTTTCCACGGCCTCACAGAGCAAAAAGACAATCAGAACGGTCAGCTCCGGCTCAATCGGGTGACGATAACGCGCGTGCGGGTAGACGAAGTAATAAATAAGCGGATAAAAGATGATCAGTCCAGCGTACAACCACGCTCCCGGACGCTCCTGGCGCACCGCGCGTCCTACTCCCCACAGAGCTAACACCGAGGACGCGAGAAATCCGGAGGTTCGGAAGTCAACCGGGAATGTACTGCTTGTGGGTCTTGGGACTCCATTCCAGTAATAGAAAAAGCGCTTCAGACTGATTACCGCAAACCGTCCGGGATTCTCTTTTACCCAATCGAAGGCTTCGCGTTTGCAAGACTCGGCATATGCAAGCTCGCCCATGTTTTGGAATTTCTCCAGTTCCAACCTGTTCAGGTTCGGCTGGAGATACGCCATCAACATGCCATCCGCGCCCTTCCAGTTTCCTAGGCGAAACTGCAGTCCGAAGTCGTCTCGCAAAAACACGAACCGGCCGAACATCTCGTAGTTGCGAATCACCCAAGGCGAGATCGCGGCAAAAAATACCACCGAAGAAAAAATGACTCCGCCGAGTGAAGGCAGCCCCCTCCGATAACGCTGTGCCCAGATCCAAAGCCCGCAGAAGGGAAGGAATGCCAGCATCGTGGGATTCGCCAGCGCACCAATTCCGTAGAGGACTCCGAAGAGAAACCAGAGTTGCCAATTTGGAAAGCGCCGTTGCGTTCCCGCTTCTCGCAACTGCGGGGACATCCCAATCTGCGCCAACTCCAGTGCGAGCAGAAAAATACACGCCAGAAGGAATGGCGCGAATGTCGTATCCCACAGCCAGTGAATCGACCAGTACCACATGTATGGATTCAAAGCCCAGCCGAATGCCGACCACCGCGCGATACGTTGATCAAAAGTCTTCTGCGCAATCCGATAGATCGGAATCGAGGTGAGTGTGGCAAAGAAGCTGTTGATGATCAGCAGTACCCACGCGGACGCCACGGTATAGATGCCGAATAGTTTGAAAACCCCAGCCATTAGGTAGGGGTAGAGTGGCGGTTCCCACGCTGTTGGTCCAGTGGTGCCTTCATAGGGACTGCTAAATCCGTGTCCAAGTGCGATCGACCGCGCGACGCGGCCCATCTCCCATCCGAATTCGAAATGATCGTTCCCGGGCCGGACCCGATACTGATGGAAGATTCCGATGCACGCAATCTGAAGCACCAAGGAAAGAGGCAGAAGCCAGCGAAAGAACGCCGGCAAGCCCAGTCGATCAGATGTCTGCATCGCAGCGTAGTGTAACAGGGAGTCTCTGCGCCCTCGACGGCATTTCTCTACGTGCTCAGCGGTCAAAAGCTTGCTCGCTGAGTTCGCAAAGTACGCTCAGAGAAACGAAACCTATTGTCCTCCTGACTGACCCGGCTGAATCGAAGTGCCGGGCTGCACATCCTGTCTCGGCGCTACATAAGGCACATTCGGCAGACGCACCACCTGACCTTTCGTGGCGTCATCAATGTTGATGCCAGTGTGTTCGAGCAGCAGTCCGGTTGCGCGGTCGAGCTCAATGCGCGACTTCTCGTAGGCAGCCTTTGCAGAAACCAGGTTCGATTCAGAAGTCGTCAGAGTAGCCGCATCCTGCAGGATCGCCGTTTGTGTGGTGAGTCCAACCTTGAGCTTCTGCTGATCAGCGTCAAATGTCTGTCGCGACAGATCGACCGCTGATTGCGCCGCCTGGACAGCCGCCCGATTTTGTTTGACGTCGAACTGCGCGTTGCGCACTTCAACACGGATCTGGTTTTCCAACTGATGTTCTCGTACCAGCGCTTGCCGGTATTCGAGTTCTGCCCTGACCTGGTTTGATTGCGCCAGCCGGTTGCGGATCGGAATCGTCAGACTCAGTCCCACTCCTTTGTCGGGGGCAGTTGAATTAACCAGCTGGTTCAACGTTCCGCCGTAGCCCACGGATGTGCTCGTCTGGAATGGCGGAGGAGCTTTTGTCGGATTAAAGCAGAAACCGCCGGTGCTGCCTGGCGCGCAAGTCGGAACCGTCGGATTGATATCTCCACCCACGCCCGAGCCACCGTAGTACGCATAAGCCTGCAACGTTGGCAGCATCGCATTGCGGACCGCGCGGTTGTTGATATCGCGCGAGTTCAAGTCGATGCGCGATTCCACCACTTCTGCGCGGTGGCGTAGCGCATCGTTGATCAAATCCTGAATTGGTACGACCGGTTCATCCTGCGGAATCTGCATTCCAGAGGTGGGAACCACGTCCGCCTCGGCCAGCACCGGGTCTTCAATACTGCGACTCAAGGCATTCTTCATAAGTAATTGCTGAAGCTGCAGATTGTTTTGCGCCACGATCAGGTTTTGCTGTCCTGTCGACACAGTGCTTTGCGCACTGACTACCTGGATCGGGGGCACCGTACCAACCTGCGCCTGCCGCTTGGCATCTTCCAATGCTTTTTGCGCGTACGTCAGCGATTCCTGCTGCACTCTCACATTCTCGTAGGCATAGACCAGATCCCAATACATGTTTTCGACCTGGTCGACGGTAGTAATCACCTGCAGGCGAAAGGCGACATCGGAAATCTCGCGGTTATTCTTCGCGATGCGGATGAAGCGGTTATTCGGAAGGAATCCAAAGCCTTGAAGCAAGTTCTGTGTGAAGCGGAATTGAAACGTTGAGCCTAGTTGCGGAGTAAGCAAACTGGTCGGGTTGTTAGTGGTCAAGTGCGTATTGTTGAACGCGCCGGTGAGCGTCCCGCCAAAGCCGAATCCCTGGCTGTATCCAAAATTCGAGGTGTAAGTATTCTGAGCAACGATCGGCACCGGGCTGAAGACACTGACCGACTCCGTCTCATTTTTGTCCAGTTGCAGTGATCCAGTGAGTGCCGGATCGAAGTTCGGTATCGGTGCGCCTAAACCAAGCGTGGAACTGACCAAGCCGTTGGTGCCAGTGCCGGCTCCGCCCGCAGCGACCGTTGTGCCACCCGTGCCCGAGCCAACAGTGCCGCCAAGGCCGCCAACGCCTCCGCCGGGCGTGTTCTGCACGATTCCCGTATTCACACCGAGGATGCCAGCGCCGGTTTTGGCACGCAATAAGTCAGCAGCGGCAATGTTCAAGTTGAACCGAGCGATCTCCAGATCAAGATTGTTCTCGAGCGCAAGCGCGATGGCGTCGTCAATCGATAAATAGATCCTGCCATCGCGCCTCAGGCTATCGATTCGCGACGAGTTGCCGAGATTCGGCATCGGAAGCTCCCGGCCTTTGTATGGCTGAAGGAAAGCGGGAAAGGCCGATCGTGGCACCGAGTAGTCAGGCGTATGCACAAGTTCCCGGTTCACGGGCTGTGGTGCCGGGGGCACACCCTGCATCGAGGCTGGCGCGCTCTGCTGCGCTGCAAGACTCGCGCATAAAAGCCCAACTTCCATCAGAAAAACGTGGAACAGCCGGGTGGGAAAGAAACGCGAAACGAACATGAGCTTTCTCCTTGGAGAAAAAAAGCGGAGCAGGGTAGCGGAAAACACACCAGCTCCAAAATTGAATGCGGGATGCACTGCTGCACTCCCGCATCCTTTTCATCTTAGCGGCAGAAGTTGGGGCGAAGACGCTGGCGATTGTAAAGAATTGTGAGGAAATGAAAAACGCCGCTGTCGGGAAGACAGCGGCGCGATTGATTCCGAATAGTACTACTGTTGTGGTTGCGCGGCTGGCGTAAGCGGATCCTTGCGTGGCGCCGCGTAGGGAACATTCGGCATGTGCGTGACCTGTCCCTGGGCGGCGTCATCAATGCTGATGCCCTGACGATCAAGAAGCGTGCCAACCGACCGGTCTAGCTCGACGCGCGACTTTTCATACGCTGCCATCGCCGACATCAAGGTTGATTCGGCCGTAGCCAGAGCGCTGCGGGTTTGCAGAACCGCTGTCGTGGTCGAGGTGCCGAACTGATATTTCTTTTGCTCAGCATCTAAGGATTGTCGCGCGTAATCCACGGCAGCTTGTGCCGAGGCTACACTGGCCCGGTTTTGTTCCACGGCGAACTGGGCCTGCCGAACTTCAATGCTTACCCGGTTTTCAGTCTGCTGCAACGCCATTTGCGACTGACGATATTCCAACTGTCCGCGAATCTGTACCGATTGAGCTGCGCGATTGCGTAATGGAATATTCAACTGCAGCCCCATGCCCTTATCCGGAGCGGTGGAATTGACCAGCTGGTTCAAAGTCGCGCCATATCCAACTGACGGGGTCAATGGAAACTGGCTGAACGCCGGATTCGGGTTCGCCGTCGCGCAGAAGGGCTGATCAGGGGCCGAACAAATGCTGGCGGGATTTTGCGAGCCGCCAAGGCCAGATCCGCCGTAGTAGGCGAATGCGTCAAGGGTTGGCAGCAACGAGCTGCGGATTGCCTTGTTACTCTGCTCCTGGCTGTTCAACTGGATTCTCGCTTCCACCAACTCCGCACGGTGACGAAGGGCTTCGTTCACCAGGTCCTCGGTAGGCTGAACCTCAGCGTTCTGCGGAACCTCCATGGTGGATGTCGGAACGACGTCCGCGTTGGCCAGCGTGGGATCGTGAAGCGTCCGGCTCAACGCGTTCTTCATAAGCAACTGCTCCAATTGCAGATTGGTTTTCGCGACGGTCAACGCCTGCTCATCTGCGGCGAGCGTGCTCTGTGCACGCACGGCTTCAATCGGCGCAAGGCTTCCGATTTCTACCTGTTTTTTTGTATCCGAAAGAGTCTTCTGTGAGAATGCCAGAGATTCTTCCTTCACCCGCTGGTTCTCGTATGCATAGACCAGATCCCAATACATGTTTTCGATCTGATCGACAGTCGTGATGATCTGCAGTCGGAACGACACGTCTGTCAGTTCACGGTTATTCTTTGCAATTCGGATAAACCGTGTGTTCGCAGGAAAGCCGAATCCCTGAAGCAGGTGCTGCGTCAACCGGAAGTTAAAACCTGAACTGAGTGCAGGGCTGACGCTCTGGAAGGCGTTGTTGCTGGTCGTACGGGTGTTATTGAAGCCTACCTGGACATTCGTGCCCCAGTGGAATCCCTGCGTGTAAGCAAAATTCGTAGTAGTGGTTCCTTGATAAGTTCCGGCAAATGGGCTCGTCGGAATGAAGTTAGCGTGGTCGCTCTGAAATATCCCGGTAAGTTCCGGATCGAAAGACGTGATAAGCGGCCCAAAAAGCCCGCCGGCGGTGGATCCGACAATACCACCCACACCGACGCCTGCTCCGCCCGCTCCAAGAGAGGTGCCGCCGGTGCCAGAACCAACCTGCGCGCCAATGCCGCCGACGCCACCGCCAGGCGTGTTCTGTACGATACCGGTAGGCGTACCGAGAATCTGAGCGCCAGCCTTTGCACGCAAGACGTCGGTGTCTGCAATATTCAGGTTGTAACGCGCGATGGCAATGTCCAGATTATTTTCGAGCGCCAGAGCGATCGCGTCATTCAGCGACAGATAGAGCTTCCCGTCGCGCATCAGCGACATGATTCGCGGCGTATTCGACAGATTTGGCTCCGCAACGTAACGCGGGGTATAAGGCCCAATCGGATTCGGAAAGTGCGATACCGGCTTGCTGTAATTAAGCGCCGGCACCGGTTTTGCCTCCGGGGTGTTTTGCGGAGTCGGATTGGCGGGCGGTTCCTGTCCAAAACACGCCAGCGCCAGCGACGCCGAAATGATTGCGGTGGCGGCGAGCCGAGTCATTGAAATTACACGGGCAAATGGCATCTACTCATCTCCAGTCGTTAAGACCATAGTGATTAAGGCTTGCAACGAAAAAAGCCTGATTTTGCCTGGCGCAGCTCTCAGAATAAAGTTCTACTCAGGCATTGATACGCATTGGAGCGACAGAAGGTTCCGGGAAAACCTGGGGCAAATGAGTCCTTCCGGTTGCCGCGGTTCGGTCCAGCCTTGAAAATCGCATACTGGACGATGATGGCTCGACTGCTTTGTCAGACCGAAGCCTGATTTCCGTGGAAACCAACTAGTATATCTGACCAAAACCCAGTCTGGCGTCACCCTGATGCTCCGTTGCACAATGGTCTGCCTGTATGAATGCAAGTTCCTTCGATGATAGAAACTCGCAATAGGACTCGAAAGATACGCACAGACGCAATCTCAAATTGATCCTTGCCTATGATGGTGCGGAGTTTTCCGGCTGGCAGGTGCAGCCCGACGCGGTCACCGTGCAGGGCACGCTCGCCTCCGCCATTGGACGGATTACGGGCGAAAAAGTACTACCTCAAGGGTCTGGGAGAACAGACGCAGGAGTGCATGCCTTGGCTCAAGTGGTGACATTTGTCACAGAGTCTTCCGTCCCTACCGAGAATTTCGGGAAGGCGTTGAACGACATCCTGCCCGCGTCGGTGCGCGTGCTCGATGTAGCAGAAATGCCGCCGGAATTTCACGCCCGGCACTCGGCTCGAGCGAAGAATTACCGGTATCGCATCTTTCGCGGGGCGATCTGTCCGCCATTCCTGGCGAAATACGTTTGGCATTATCCCTATCCGCTCGACGAGCAAGCGATGATCAGCGCGGCAGATCGGGTAGTCGGGCAGAAAGACTTCACGTCATTCGCAGCAGTGGATCCCGAACGAGGACGTGAGGGCGAGCCAGTTTCAAATGTCAGGACAATCTTTAGCTCCACTTGGGATCGCAGAGGCGAAGAGTTTATCTACGAGGTGCGTGGCTCGGGCTTCCTGCACCACATGGTGAGAAATCTAGTGGGAACATTCATCCTGGTGGGAAGAAAGACTCTGCAGATCGATGACGTGACGCGAATCCTTGAGGCGAAGAACCGCTCGGCAGCAGGAGCAACCGCGCCAGCATCGGGATTGTACCTTGTGAGCGTCGAGTATTGAAATCTAGCAGCTTCGTTCCAGGCGTTCTTTATCGTCTCAAGAGCAAGAAAACCGAAACCACCATTGGCACGAAGGAATGAAGAACATGGGTTGCTTAGTGCTCCTTTGTGTCCTTGGTGGTTGAGTAGTTGTTTGAGATTCGGAGGGAAAACGGGCAGACTGCGAGTACCATGGCTCGATGCTGACTGAAGCCCAAATCGGTGCCCGCAGCATCACCTCCGTCAATCCGGCGACGGGCGAAACCCTGCGAGAGTTGAAATGCTGCACAGATGAAGACGTGTTCGCCGCGGTGCAGCGCGCGAAAGCAGTTCAGCCTGCCTGGGCCGAACTGGGCGTGAAGAACCGCATTGCAATCCTGCGCGAATTCCAGAAGAAGCTGCACGAAAAGAAGTCTGAGATCGCGACCGCCATCACCCGCGAGGCGGGGAAGCCCGTAGCCGAGGCGCTGGTCACGGAAGTTCTGGTCGTTCTCGATGCCGCCCGCTTCCTGATCGACAACGCCTATCCGCTTCTGCGCGACGAACCGCTGCCACATGGAAATCTGGCGACCAAGTTAAAGTCGGGACGACTCGTGCGCGAACCGCACGGCGTCATAGGGATCATCTCGCCGTGGAACTATCCATTCTCAATTCCAGCAACCGAGAGTCTGGCTGCACTGGTGGCGGGGAATGCAGTAGTACTGAAACCGTCGGAGCTGACGCCCCTGATCGCTCTGGAATTGGAATCGCTGATACACAACGCCGGCGTTCCGAAAGAAGTTTTTCAGGTGATCGTCGGTGATGGCACAGCGGGGGCAGCTTTGCTTCGCGCGCCGATCGACAAGCTGGTGTTCACGGGAAGCGTCGCGACCGGAAAGCGCATCGCGGCGGCCGCGGCAGAACGGCTTCTTCCAGTCGTGCTGGAGTTGGGAGGGAAGGATCCCATGATCGTGCTCGACGACGCAGACGTTGATGTTGCCTCGAGCGCCGCGGTCTGGGGAGCGTTCGTGAATGCGGGACAGGCCTGCCTTTCAGTCGAGCGCTGCTACGTGCACCGTAGTATTTATGAAAAATTCGTAATAGCCTGCGCGGAAAAAACGAAAAAACTGCGCATCGGCCCAGGGGAAGACCGCGAGACCGATCTTGGACCGTTGATTCACGAGCGTCAGTTACGCATTGTGGAAGATCACATCGAAGACGCGAAGGCGCATGGGGCTAGGGTACTGATAGGAGGAACGCGATATCCAGAACTGGGAAAGAATTTCTATCGGCCCACGGTTCTAGCCGATGTCAATCACGACATGCGCATCATGCGCGAAGAGACATTCGGCCCGGTGTTGCCGATCATGCCGTTCGATTCCGACGAAGAAGCTATTCGCCTGGCAAACGATTCCGACTATGGCTTGGCGGCAAGCGTATTCACCCGCAACTCCGAACGCGGCGCGCGCCTTGCCCGCAGGATCCATGCGGGCACCGTGATGGTCAACGATGTGATTTCCTGCTTTGGCATCAGCGAGGCTCCGCATGGAGGCGTGAAGGCCAGCGGCATGGGACGCACTCATGGTCGGTTCGGTCTCGAAGAAATGGTGCGCGTGAAATATCTCGACACCGATCAGATGCCCGGAATGAAAAGGGTTTGGTGGTACGGCTACGGCGAGAACTTCCTCCGCCAGATGGAAGGATTTCTCGATTTGCAGTTCGCGCGGGGGCTAACCACGCGATTATCCGGCGCGGTTCGCGCGACCGGATCGATGTTCCGCAAGCGGCGGTAAATCGGTAGGACTATACCGAAGCCCCCATGAGTGCAATACGCTGACGGTGGCGAATGCAGTCAGCAAGCCCGCCCTTTACGGTGTGATCTTCCAGCCCCCATGTTTCAGGACTAGCCCCTGAGTTTCTTCGAGCGTACTTCCGTCCGAATAGTAGAGCTTATAGCGGATCCTCGCTATCTCGCCACGGACTCCCTGGTCGAGAATTTCAACTCTCTCCAGATGGCCCTGCTTCGTCTCGATCTCGCATATACCCGGCAGTCCCTCAGCGACAGCACCGATGTGATGAGTCAATACCCAATTGGCCTCTGGTACCAGCGTCCTCTCCGCAATGGAATAATCGCGGCTGTTGCATGCGGAGTAGAAGGTCTGGAGGACTTCTTCGGGAGAACCATAAGGAACGAACCCAGTCAGGATTGCAAATGCGAGCACCGCAAGAAGCATGAACACCGAGATCGCGAGTAACCACACCGTGCTGTTCATTTCGAACATTTTGGGTTTCTCGGCCAAATCCGAAATTCTCACGCATCAGTGTATGCCAACAGGTTCAGCTCCGAATGCCTCTTGTTGCACAAAACCTGTCAACATTCACAGTCTTTACTGATCTGCGGTTTTACTACTCTAATTTTGTTCGTCACTGCGATCCGTTTTGAGGTTGCGTATGCGCGGGTTTCGAATCTTTTTGATCGTCTTCTGCGTGGCTATGCGCGCGCTAAGCTGTGCCGCTCAAGAGCATCACCCTGAGCACGTTTGGGACTACGGGGATGCACTCGGTCCGACTCATTGGGGTGACCTGAAGCCGGAGTTTGCAACGTGCAAGAACGGGCATCACCAGTCTCCCATCGACATCCGCAAGACGAAGAAAGCGGACCTACCGCCGATCCGCTTCGAGTACAAGCCTTCTCCTCTCCACATCATCGATAACGGCCATACCGTCATGGTGAACTATGCGCCCGGAAGTTTCATTTCGGTCGGTGACAACAAGTACGAACTGAAGCAATTCCATTTTCATAGGCCAAGCGAAGAGAAGGTCAATGGCAATGGCTTCGCCATGACCGTACACCTGGTGCACGCAAATAGCGATGGCAAACTCGCTGTAGTCGCAGTTTTGCTTCAGCAAGGCGAAGACAGCCCTCTCGTCCACGAATTATGGAACGACCTTCCGAAGGAACAGGAAAAAGAAGAATTCTTCGACAACGTCCAGAT
>Ga0335082_10000204_pt1 | contig 60127 bp, 53 predicted proteins | sample Lox_Sample_41_FD_206718 | JGI IMG/M metagenome (GOLD analysis project Ga0335082, IMG submission 206718) | Soil microbial communities from Loxahatchee National Wildlife Refuge, Florida, United States - Lox_Sample_4.1 | ecosystem: Environmental > Terrestrial > Soil > Wetlands | place: USA... | reverse complement strand
ATCCTGTCGCACCGATCGTGCGCTCGCACCATGAGCGCTGGGATGGCACGGGCTATCCGGAAGGACTTTCCGGCGAACAGATTCCAATCGGCGCCCGCATCCTCGCCGCTGTCGATTGCCTCGATGCGCTCGCCTCACACCGGCAATATCGGCCCGCCCTGCCACTCTCCCAAGCTATGGAGACGGTGAAAGAGAAGGCTGGCACATGGTTCGATCCGAACATCGTCGCGATCCTGGAAGAACGCTACATCGAACTCGAGCGCATGGCGCAGATGTCAGAAGATACTTTGGTCCCTTCGACACTATCCAAGAGTGTTCGCGTTGAGCGCGGGCACGCTCCCGCCGCGGGATTCGAACGGACCGAACCCACCCATGGCACTATCGATAGCGCGGATTTCCTGAGCTCCATTGCATCAGCCCGCCAGGAAGCTCAGACCATGTTTGAGCTGAGTCAGGATCTGGGCGTCTCACTTAGCTTGAGCGAAACTCTCTCCGTCCTTTCGATGCGCCTCCGCAAGATGATCCCGTATGACTCCATTGCCGTCTTCGTAAATCGCAATGGCTGGCTGCTCCCTGAATTAGTGAGCGGCGACAACTTCCGCGCACTGTCTTCACTCAAGATCCGCGTCGGTGAGGGGTTGTGCGGTTGGGTCGCGGAAAATTCCAGACCCATCGTAAACGGCGATCCGGAAGTCGAAGCGGGATACATGGCCGATCCCAACAAGCAGACCAAGCTACAGTCTGCGCTGGTCGTGCCACTCGAGGGTCTGAACGGCGTTGTCGGTGTCCTCGCGATGTATCACGGAGCTCGCGATGCATTCACTCCCGACCACCTGAGAATTCTGCTGGCAGTCGCGTCCAAGGTCGCACTTTCGGTGGAAAACGCTCTGAAGTATCAGCAGGCCGAAAGCTCGGCAACCACGGACTATCTCACGGGCCTGCCCAATGCGCGGTCGCTGTTCGTGCATCTCGCCCAGGAAGTTGCGCGTTGCCGGCGCATGAAATCGTCGCTCGCGGTGCTGGTCTGCGACATCGACGGATTCAAACAGATCAACGACTCTTTCGGCCACCTGGAAGGCGACAAACTATTACGCGAATTCACCACTCATTTGAAAGATGTCTGCCGTGGTTACGACTACGTGGCTCGCATGGGTGGTGATGAGTTCGTCATTACAGCTCCCGGACTCACGCCCGAAGCTGCCAAAGAGAAGTCTGAGCGTCTGAATCAGGCTGCCATCGACGCCGGACGCCACGTTTGCGGTCGCGACCTGATCAGCCTGAGTGTTGGAATGGCCTTTTGCCCTCAGGACGGACACGACGTCGAGCGGCTTCTTGCCGAAGCTGACCGTCGCATGTATTCCATGAAGCAACTCCATCACGCCGAAGCCGCTGCTCGCGAGGAACTGGTTAAGACTCGCGGCGCCGGTGCCGAATAGGAGAACCCAGACCATGCTTGGGCGGAAAATAGCGCAGCATGGAATCGCCATTCTGGCGACCGCTCTCGTCGGTGGCTTCCTCTCAGCAACCCTCGTGAGGCTCGCTCCCGGATTCGATGTCGATGAGGCTGAACTCGATCCTCATCTGAGTTCCGAAAGCATCCAGTCGCTGCGCCAAGCGCGGCTTGAACACACCAATGTCGTGCGTTTCTACGTTGCGTCCTTGCAGCATGCTCTGCGAGGAGACCTGGGCCGCTCGCTTTCTTTAGGACAACCAGTCACAAGACTCCTGCGTGAACGTCTTCCGCTCACACTCCGCCTGGTGGTCATCGCCCTCGCGGTCAGCTGGGCGGCAGTGTTGTCGATAGCGCTTAGTTCGGTATGGCTCAGAGCCTCCGCCTATGACGGACTTGCCACCGTAATTAGTGGAACGCTTCTCTGTATTCCAGCTGCAGTTTTGGCGCTGCTGTCGGTATTGTGGAACGTACCCGGAGCCCTCGCCATCGCTCTGATCATTTTCCCTCGCGACTACCGCTACACACGCAATCTCTTGGGTAAAGCCTCTGCCCAGCCGCATGTTCTTGCCGCCCGCGCCAAGGGATTGAGCGAATTGAGAATCCTTTTCTGGCACGTGGTTCCGGTGGTCGCTCCTCAGTTACTTGCAGTCGCGGGCGTTTCGGTCAGCGTTGCCGTGGGCGCTGCAATTCCGGTCGAAGCCCTTTGCGGACTTGCCGGTGTCGGCCAGCTCGCATGGCAGGCGGCGTTGGCCAGAGATTTACCGCTCCTCATGAACATCACCGTGCTCATGACGCTGGTGACACTGCTTGCTAATTCTGGAGCGGATCTAGCCGGATCGCTCCTGCGGGGTGAGCGCGCATGAACCTCTCGCGAAAGCTCGCGGTTTTCGTGCTGTTGTCGGTAGTAGCGCTCTCGCTTGCAGCAAATTGGATGGCTCCTGATGGTTATGCGAAGCAATATCGCGAAGCGGCTGGCGCACTTCCATCTCACCAGCACTGGCTCGGAACCGACGAGATCGGGCGCGACCGCTTCGCCCGCGTTTTGTACGGCACCCGCATTTCACTTCTCTTGGCACCCGCTGCAGCGCTGCTTTCCACGCTCATGGCGGCACTCGTTGGTGGACTTGCAGGATATCTGGGAGGCATGTGGGCTCGAGCCGCAATGGCCCTCACTGACCTATTCTTGTCCTTGCCATGGCTGTTCCTGCTGATCACAGTACGAGCTCTGATGCCGTTGAACGTCTCGCCATTCATCTCTGTACTCGTCACCTTTCTTCTCTTGGGAATGCTCGGCTGGACCAGCGCCGCGCGCGTACTCTGCGCCACTTCCACTTCACTCCGGAACTCTGATTTTGTTCGCCAGGCCCGCGCTTCCGGAGTCCGCGGTGCGCGGCTGTTTTGGATTCACGTAATCCCAAACTTGAAACCAGTTCTCTATGCGCAGTTCTGGATTTCGATTCCCGCATTCATTCTGAGCGAAGCCAATCTCGGCATCCTCGGGCTGGGCGTGTCTGAACCGTTGCCGTCCTGGGGAAGCCTCCTCAAGGAACTCGAAGGGCTCGTCTCGGTAGGCGAAGAACCGTGGAAGTTTGTGCCTTTAATTCTGCTCGTTGTCGTAGTGACTTCATTTCAACTCATGCTTTCAAATTCGGACGAGGTGGCCGTGTGAGCCGCCAGAGAGGTTGTATCGCCATGTTCGCGACTTGGAAGAAAGCCATTGCGGGTTGGACGCTCTCCCTCGCAATTCTGTGTGGCACGTCGCCGGCCCAGCACGCCTTGCGCTTCTGCTTGCGCGCGGAGCCGAAAACTTTCGATCCGCTGAAAGTCGAGGACGACGCCTCGGTCGCAGTGCGCTATCTCACCGGAGGCGTCCTGGTCCGCATGAACCGCCAGACTCAGGCGCTCGAACCGGAACTTGCGCAGAGCTGGAAGGTCTCGAAAGACGGCAAGCAGATCTCTTTCAAACTCCGCAGCGGAGTTTCCTTCTCTGACGGAACACCCTTCTCCGCCGAAGACGTCGCTTACACGGTTCAGCAGTTGATGGACCCGTCTTTGCACTCCGCGACGGGTGATGCATTCCGAACTGGTCCCGGAAAAGTTGAGACCAAGGTCATATCTCCAACACAGCTCTCCGTCACCTTTCCCGCTCCCGTCGCCGGACTCGACCGCCAGTTCGACCAGGTCGCCATCATGTCCGCGCACTCGCCCAAGAAGGAAATGGCTGTACTCGGACCGTTCATGGTCGCCGACTATAAAGCCGGCGCCACACTCCTGCTGAAGCGCAATCCTAACTATTGGAAAACGGATGAGAAGGGCCAGAAGCTTCCATATCTTGACACCATTCAAATCGATATACAACCGAACCGCGATGTCGAAATGCTTCGTTTAAAGCGTAATGAGATCGATCTGATCAACTCGCTCGACAGCGAATACTTCGACAAGTTGGCTGAGACCTCGCCAAAGGTTGTACACGATGCCGGCCCGTCGCTCGACTCCGAGCAGATGTGGTTCAACCAAGTGCAGAAGGCACCCATTCCCGCATACAAGAAGAACTGGTTCCGTTCCGCGAGTTTCAGGCGCGCAATCTCCGAAGCAGTGAATCGCGCTGACATGGCGAAGATTGTCTTCCGCGGCCACGCGCAGCCCGCGATCGGTCCGGTTTCCCCGGCAAATAAGTTCTGGTTCAACGCCAAACTGAAGGCGCAAGCTTACTCGCCCGATGCCGCCCTCAAGATGCTTCAGACAGACGGCTTCCGGATGGAAAATGGCACATTGAAAGACAAAGATGGCAATGCCGTAGTCTTCTCCATCATCACTAACTCGGGCAACAAGTACCGCGAGCGCATGGCCACGATGATGCAGGAAGACCTGCAGAAAATCGGTATTCACGTCAACGTTGTCACACTCGACTTCCCTTCTCTGATCGAGCGCATGACGCAATCGTTCGACTACGAAGCCATTCTGCTGGGCCTCACCAATGTCGGCCTGGATCCCAACGATCAGATGAACGTGTGGCTGAGTTCGTCCGACAATCACCAGTGGAACCCGTCGGAGAGGAGCCCCGAGACCGCGTGGGAAGCCGAGATTGACAAATTGATGCGGGCGCAGGCTTCGTCGGCTGACGCAAAGAAGAGGAAAGAAAGCTTCGATCGCGTACAGGAAATTGCGGTTGAGCAGATGCCTTTTATATACCTCGTCAATAAGAACGCACTGTCCGCGGTTGCCGAAGATGTCCACGGAGCGAACCCCGGAATTCTCGTGCCACAAACGTACTGGAACGTGGACCGGTTGTCAGTGAAGTAGGTGTCAGTTCACAGAACAGAGATGACTCAAGCTGCCCAAACCCCATTGCTCTCGACGCACCTTTCAGTACGCTATGGCGACATGCCGCGAGTGCTCAAAGATGTTGCGCTAGAGATCTGTCCCGGAGAAGTCCTGGGTCTGATCGGGCAAAGCGGCTCGGGAAAAAGCACGCTGGCACTGGCGTTGCTGGGCTTGCTCGATCGCAAGAAGGTACGGGTCGAGGGCACGCTTTTTTTCGATGGGTCTGATCTACTCAAGTTCCGAGAGAAGCAATTGCGTGACGTTCGCGGCAGGCAAATCTCTCTCGTGCTGCAGAGTCCGCTCTCCTCTCTGAATCCTGCGCTTAAGATCCGCACCCAACTGAAAGAGGCATGGCGTGCTCATGCCTCTTCCCAATCGAACTGCGATCAGATCATCCGGGAATCGCTTGAAAACGTGAGCTTGCCCTCTACTGACGACTTCCTGGCAAAATATCCGTCGCAAATGAGCATTGGCCAGGCGCAGCGCGTACTGATCGCCATGGCTGTGATGCATCGCCCTTCACTGCTGATCGCCGACGAAGCTACCAGCGCGCTCGACGTGATCACGCAATCCGAAATCCTGGCGCTCTTTCGCGAGCTGAATCGAAACTCCGGCATGTCGATTCTTTACATTTCGCACGACCTCGCTTCGGTTGCCGGAATCTGCGATCGCATTGCCATCTTGCATGAAGGGAACATTGTCGAGTGTGGGGAGACCGCCACGGTCTTAACTGATCCTCAGCACACTTATACGCAGCGGCTTGTGGCCTCGATCCCTCAAATGCTTGGTACCAGGGGCACCGGCAAAGCCGCCGGTCTCTAGAGTCGCGCTGCAACACTGCATTCACTCACCGGGAATTCTCCAAATCCGAGCCTAAGGTAATGCTGCAGGTTGGGACAAATTGTCCCGCGCCCACCTCCGAGGGACAGTTTGGCCCAATCCGGTCCTTGAAACAGCACTCAAGCCATTGAAAATAAAGCATCTAGACGCAATCGAATGGCGAGCGCCGTGCAACACACTCAGTGTTACACAGCCTCTATGTTTCCCCCATTCGTCCAGAAAGGGTGCCACTTTATGGTGCGGACAAACAAAACACCTAAACCGGTTGGGCGTAACGAGCGCCACAGTGCGGCTTGGGGTAAACGACTGGGAATTACGCTTCTGCTCCTGACCGGGATGACGTTCGGCCAGCCAGCGAACCGCGTAGTTTCGAACGGACGCTTCTCGCGGATGTCTCCGGAACTCAACGGCTGGCTTAAGCAGGCGAAGGACGGAAACGCGAAGGGGAAGACGGTTCGAGTCATTGTGCAGTACAAGCAGGTACCGACTTCTTCTCACTACAGCACGATGAATGGCCGTGGTGGGCGCCTGCATAGCAAGCTTCACATGATCAAGGGCGCCGCCTTCACGATTCCCGTGAGCGCTTTGCCAGCCCTCGAAGCCGACCCCGAGATCGCGTCGGTCACGATCGACCATCCGATGCAGCTCATGGACGACACGACTGACGCCGCGATTGGCGCCGCTTCTGCCTGGAACGCTGGCTTTACCGGCGCGGGCGTCGGCGTGGCGGTGATCGACAGTGGCATCAACGACAGCCATCCCGATCTTTGGAATTCCACTCATACCGCTTCGCGCGTCTTGTACCACCAGGATTTCACCGGTACTCCGACGACAAACTTGAGCGGTGCCAAGTGGGACCTGTATGGGCACGGAACTCACGTCGCCGGCATTATTGGTGGCAACGGTTACCTCTCGGGCGGTCAGTACCAGGGTGTTGCTCCTGCTGTGAACCTGATTGACCTCCGCGCTCTGGACGCAAGCGGATCTGGCACGGACAGCACCGTGATCGCTGCCATCCAGCAAGCGATCGCACTGAAAAACGTCTACAACATTCGCGTCATCAATCTTTCGTTGGGACGCGGAATTCCGACCAGCTACGCGCAGGACCCTCTATGCCAGGCAGTGGAAGCAGCCTGGAACTCGGGAATCATTGTCGTGGTAGCTGCCGGCAACTATGGCCGTTTGAGCATGTATGGCAGCGCCGGTTACGGCACCATCACGGCTCCCGGAAACGATCCCTTCGTGATCACAGTTGGCGCTACCAAGAGCAACGGCTCTTCTCAGCTGTCAGCAGAGACGGTCGCCAGCTACAGCTCAAAAGGGCCCACCACGTTTGATCATGTGGTGAAGCCTGATCTCGTCGCTCCTGGAAACGGAATCGTTTCTTTGTCCGCGCCTGGAGCTACTCTGGAAGGAAGCTATCATCAAGACCTGGTCAACGGAACTGACGGAAATGCCGACTACTTCGCGTTGAGCGGCACCAGCATGGCTACGCCAGTCGTCGCAGGTGCTGCTGCCATTCTCGTTCAGGAGCAGAACACCCTGACTCCCGACCAGGTGAAGGCTCGGCTGATGAAGACCGCCTACAAAATGGGATGGACTTCTTCATCTGCGTGGGTACCTCACCTGCTGCAGAGCTTCCTGAGCTATTACGACCTGTTTACATGCGGTTCAGGGCTCTTGAACCTTCAGGCAGCCGTTGCTAATTCAGATCTGGCGCCTTCGACCGTTGGCTCCGCTCTGTCGCCGGTAGTTTCCTACAACCCTCAGAACCGCACTGTCTCACTGGTGTACGGCAACTCGACGGTCTCCAACACCTCCGTGGTGTGGGGAACGTCAGTGGTTTGGGGCACATCTGTCGTTTGGGGCACCTCGGTTGTATGGGGTACTTCAGTCGTCTGGGGCACTTCGGTTCCCTGGAATGACAACACCACCAACGCATTCAGCGTAGTTTGGGGAACCAGCACCGGTACTGCCTCTGCCACCAGCGTGGTATGGGGAACGTCAGTGGGTAACGGGAACTCTGCCTTCTCCGATGCCGGAGACGATGAACAATAACGCCGTGTATTCACAGCGAAAGGAGGAAAACATGAACAATACACGACAAATCAAGATGTTCATCGGCGCAATGACATTCGCTTCGCTCGGTACCGCCGGATACGCTTCGGTCACTAGCCACTCGCTGCATCTGTACTTCGCGTTTGCTGTTCTCGGCCTCGCCGCCGTGACGTCGCGGATGAAAGTGAAACTCCCTGGCGTCAACGGCAATATGTCGATGAATCTGCCGTTCCTGCTGACTGCGGCCGTGAACCTGAGCGCCCTCGAAACGGTGCTCATCACCTTGGTTTCCACTGCGGTGCAGTGCTGGCCGCGGAAGGGCACGAAGTTTAACCCGCAGCAGATGTTGTTCAACCTCAGCATGATGGCGTTTGCCACAGCGTCTGCCAGCCTTGTGTTTCATGCGGCATGGCTTGGCCGACTGCAGTGGAGCGCGAACCCTGTCGGATTGGTGCTCGCAACTCTGACGCTGTTTCTGGGTCAGACAGCTCCCGTCGCCGGCATCGTTGGCGTAAGCGAGAGGAAGTCTGCGCTTCAGACTTGGCGCAGCCTGGCACTGCTCTCGTTCCCGTACTACGTTGTCAGCGCAGGAATCACATCGATGGTCCAGGCTGTGAGTGCTCATCTCGGCTGGGAACTGGCTTTGGCAGTGTTCCCGGTCATGTATGCCATTCACCGCTCGTACAAGCTGTATTTCAGTGGATTGGCCGAAAGCATGCGCTCTGAGGTCCTGGTGAAGGCAGCCGCGGCCAGCGCATAGTCAACAACCAACAACATGTGGCAGGCGTGACAAGCGCCTGCCATTTTGCTTTTTGCCTGTCCCGCGTGTTGCTGCAAGCAGCAATCCGTGACAAGCCACATCGAATGCGGCTTTCGATGACACCCGTCTTTTCTCTGACGCCCGTACAACTTCAGTCAGCCAGCAGGTATCCAAACTATTGTTACCCTCCGCCGTTCCATTCGGTTGCGGCTCAGTGCACCAGTATGCTAAGAATTGCTCAGGTGGCAATGCTACGACTCACCAATCTGGCCAGTCCTGGACGGAAGCGCTGCTGGACCGCAATCGTCCTGCTCGCGGTGTGTGCACTGACCGTTGCCGTAGCTACACGCTATGATCGCTGCCCGACAGCTCCAGAAGACAGGCAAAGGGTTGTAGCGATCGATCAGACATGGACGCCAGGTCTTCAGCGGCTGCTGAACAACGCCGCGACTTGGATCCCGCCCGTAATTACGGCGGTGATGCTCCAAGATCCGAAGTCTTATACCCAGGTCTCACAGCCTGCTCCTGCAGCCTCGAGCATTTTGCTCGAGAAGAATCTTTATAACCGTCCTCCTCCTTCTTCCTTGTCCTAGTCCCGGGCACGGGCCCCAGACAGACGCGGCACGCTGCGTCGGATCGCTCTGCAATGGCTGCCGAAGGGCTCAAACGCTGCGAATAACGTGTGGCTGTTTGCCGGATACACAATCAGTGCGACCAACATTGCATCGTCAGCGCTGACTTATTTCACTCGCAATCGCATCGTCTCAAAGAACCGCTTCTGGCAAGCGAGGAAAACGCCATAATCGGCATGGATAGAGGGGAATCTCACATGGCAAGTGCGCCGTTGTTGACTGACGCTGAGCTCGATTCTCTCCGTCAGTTCAACACCTGCATGATTGCGAACGCAATCGAGACCTTCAACGTTCGATTGCGGAATACTGGCTTTACGGATGGCAAACTCCGCTGCATATTCCCGGATGCTGCGCCGATGGTGGGATATGCCGTTACCGCGCGTCTTCGCACTGATGAACCTCCCATTAGCGGCGAGTACTTCCATGATCGAGGAGACCTCTGGACCCGAATTGAGCAGTGTCCGGCTCCACGAATTCTTCTTCTCGAAGACATGGATCACTCCCCGGGGCGCGGAGCCTTTGTGGGCGACATGCATGCGGCAATTCTCAGAGCCTTAGGTTGCGTCGGCTATGTCACGAATGGTGCTGTACGCGAACTTCCGGGTGTGAACCGTCTCGGCCTTCAGCTGTTTGCGGGTAATGTCGCCGTTTCCCACGCCTACGCCCACATTTTCGACATTGGTGCTGCGATCACTATTGACGGAATGGAAGTCCAAACGGGCAACCTGTTGCACGGCGATCAACACGGGATCGTAACCATACCTACTGAGATCGCCTCGCAGGTTCCTCGGGCAGCTGAAGACCAGCAGCGCTCGGAACAAGAAGTAATTCAGTTTTGCCGATCAAGTCATTTCTCACCCCAAAAACTCAACGAAGTTATGAAAGATGTGCGAACTGGTGGATCGAAACGATGACACTAAATGCAGATAGCTCGGGTATAAGACAACCAAGCGGTTGGAAGGTCAAGCTCTGTGCCGCCATTTCCGTTTTGGCGATCGCGCTCCCTACACTCACCTCGTCGTGCTCGAGCGCGGACAGGCATGTTCAGGCGAGCGGGCCAAACCTTACGGTAGGCATCACGAAAGTGATCAAGAAGTCGCTTGGCCGCGATATCACGCTCTCCTCGGAACTGGTTCCCTTCCAGGAGATCGATGTGTACGCCAAGGAAGCCGGATACGTGAAGAAGTTGCTAGTTGACTATGGGAGTCACGTGAAAGCAGGGCAGGTCATGGCGGTCCTGGAGATTCCTGAATTAGAAGCTCAGCTCCAGGAAGACGAGGCTGAAATAAAGAATGCCAGCAATCAGGTGGTACGGGCGCAGCATGAACTCGCGCGGTATCAGGCACAATACAAAGCCCTGCATCTGCAGTACACACGCTTAAGTGGAGTGTTCCAGAGCCAGCCCGGCATCGTTGCCCAGCAGGAAGTCGATGACGCGCAGGGAAAAGATGTCGCTGCCTCATCGCAAGTGGACGCGGGCCAGGCTGCCCTCGATGCCGCCGAGAGCCAGCTTGTAGCCGCCAAGGCGAAGCTCTCTCATGACCAGACACTCTACGACTACTCGAAAATCACGGCGCCGTTCTCGGGAGTCGTCACTCAACGCTACGCAAACCTTGGAACCCTTGTTCAAGCTGGCACGAGTTCCAGCACGCAAGCGATGCCCATCGTCAAGCTCTCACAGGACGACTTGTTTCGCCTGGTCATTCCGGTTCCCGAATCGTATGTCCGCTATATCCGCGTGGGCGATCCGGTTGATGTTCGAGTGCCTTCTCTCAATCGGAGCTTCCCAGGAAAAGTCTCTCGATTTTCTGTGGACGTCCGCGAAGACACACGCACTATGCACACAGAAGTTGATGTCCGGAACCGCGATCACGTCCTGGTTCCTGGTCTCTACGCCGACGCAGATCTTACCCTCGAACACAAGGAAGATATTCCAACCATACCTCTGCAGGCCGTGAACCATGAAGGTGATAAAACGAGCGTGTTCGTTGTCGATGCCAACAATCAGCTGCAAGATCGCCCCGTGAACCTCGGTCTTCAGACCGCAACGGATGCAGAAGTGGTCTCCGGTTTGCACGAAGGTGAGTCAGTGGTGGTCAGCGATCGCAGCGGCTTGAAACCTGGGGAGAAGGTCATTCCAAGAGTCGTGCAGGTCATGCAGTTCCAAGACAACGCACAGGAATAAATTTCGGCATTCAAATTTGCCGTGAATCGGACGGTCCATGTCACGTTTTTCAATTCGCAACCCATATTTCATCGTGGTCATTTGCCTCGTGCTGATGGTGATCGGCGTGAGCAGCCTCGTGCGCATGCCAGTGGACCTGTTCCCTGCCATCAACCTTCCCGAAGTCGTGGTCGCGACTTTCTATTCAGGAATGCCGCCACAGGACATCGAGACAGACATCACCGATCCTCTCGAACGATTCTTCACGCTGGCAAGTGGCATCGACCACATGGAATCCCGCTCGCTGTTGGGCGTCAGCATCATCAAGGTGTATTTCCAGCCCGGTACAAACGCCGACGCCGATGTCACACAGCTATCTAATCTTGCTCTCGCGGATCTGAAGCGCTTGCCTCCCGGCACGCTTCCGCCAGTCGTTCTAAAGTTCGATGCTTCGAGTCTTCCTGTTTGCCTTGTGACGTTGAAAGGCGAAGGACTGAATCAGACCCAGCTTCACGACATCGGCCAGTTCACTATTCGCAACCAGATTGCCGTTGTGAAGGGCGCCGAAATTCCGCCACCGTTCGGCGGAAAGTATCGCCAAATCATGGTTTACGTCGATCCTTACAAGCTCGCGTCCCGCCAGCTGAGCCCGATGGACGTCGTGAGCGCCGTGAACAGTTCTAACCTCATCTTGCCCGCTGGCGACGTCAAGATGGGGCCGTTCGATTATTACGTCTACTCCAATAGCCTGGTCGACAACATGGACCAATTGAACAAGATCCCGGTCAAGACTGTCGGTTCGTCATGGGTATCAGTAAGTGATCTTGGAAAAGCTGAGGACGCCAATCAGATCCAATACAACCTCGTACGCGTGGACGGACAAAGATCCGTTTACCTGCCCATCATGAAGCAGGGCGGAGATACCAACACGATTGACGTCGTAAACGGTATCCGGGACATGATCGGACACCTCTTCGACATCCCGAAGCAATTAAAAGCAACCGTCGTCTTCGATCAATCTGCATTCGTCAAAGAAGCCATCAAGACATTGCTTCACGAGGGGCTTATTGGACTCATCCTCACGAGCTTGATGATCCTGGTTTTTCTGGGAAGCTTTCGCGCGACGTCAGCTGTCTTCCTCTCGATTCCGCTCTCGGCGCTGGCCACCTTCGTCGTGCTGTACATGATGGACAGCACCATCAACACGATGATTCTCGGCGGATTGGCGCTGGCGTTCTCGCGCATCATCGACAACTCGGTGATCTCGCTCGAGAACATTTACCGTCACCTGGAAATGGGCGCGGATCCAGTCAAGGCTGCCGAAAATGGAGGGTCCGAAGTCAGCCTGGCCGTCTTAGCCGCAACCCTCACGACCGTCGTGGTCTTCTTCCCAGTCACATTTCTGTATGGCGTAAGCAAGTTCTTATTCACCGCGCTGGCACTCGCGGTCGTCATCTCCCTTTTCGCCTCGTACCTGGTCGCGATGACTGTCATTCCGCTATTCTGCTCGCGATTCCTGAAGGCGATTCCTCACGGCGAGCATGAACACAATGCCGAATACGAAATCGAGCCGACGGCACCAGCACACAACTCCTGGTGGGAGCGCTTTACCGCCGGATTCAATCGCATGTTCAACCGTCTCCTTGACTTCTATGAGGTCTGGGTACGTCGTGCCGTGCAACGGCCGGCACTCACGGTGGTCGTTCTTAGCGGCGCCTTCCTCGTCAGCCTGGCCATTTACCCATTGGTTGGACTGGCCTTCTTCCCCCAGACTGACGCTGGACAGTTCACGATCAATCTGAAAGTTCCAACTGGCACTCGCCTGGAAGTAACCGAACAGTACGTCGCCAAGGTTGAAGATCTCATTCGTCACGAGGTCGAGCCCAAGGATTTGAAGATGGTCGTCTCGAATCTGGGAGTGGTTCCCGACTTCTCGTCGCTATACACCACGAACGCCGGACCCTACACCGCGACGATCCAGGTTGCATTGCAGGACGATCACGATAAGAGCAGCTTCTGGTATATAGACCGCGTGCAGCGCGAAATGGCAAGACAGTATCCGGACATCCGGACCTTCTTCTCCAGCGGATCGATGGTCGATGCGGTGCTGAATATGGGTATGCCTGCGCCTATCGATATACAGGTAAGCAGCTCGCACATGCGTCAGAACTACGCCGTGGCGCAGGAACTCGCCAATCAGATTCGTTCACTGCCTGGCGTAGGACAGGTCTACATTCCTCAGGATCTGAACTATCCTGCGCTGCGCCTGAACGTAGACCGTGTGCACGCGGCGGAGTTGGGTCTGACTCAGAAAGACATCGTCGACAACGTCATTACGGCTCTGAACTCGAACTCGATGATCGCGCCCAACTACTGGGTCGACCACAAAACCGGCAACGACTACTACTTGACAGTGCAGTATTACGAGAAAGGCCGCCCCGCCATTCACGATTTCGTCGATCTCACCAACATCCCCATTCATGCGCCCAACTTGAAGCAGCCAACCACGCTCGCTGCTGTCGTGAAGCTGGATCAGATTCAGACTCCGACTGAAGTCGATCACTATCAGATTCAGCGCGTCACTGACGTATACGTGACACCCAATGGCGAGGACATGGGGAAAGTGTCCGACGAGATTACGAAAGCCATACAGAAACTGAACGCTCCAGAAAACGTTCGCATCAACCTGCGCGGGATGGTGCAGGGCATGAACCAGTCGTTCCGCAGCTTTGCGATTGGCCTGTCTCTCTCAGTGGTTCTCCTCTACCTGATTCTGGTGGCGCAGTTCAAATCGTTCAAGGATCCGTTCCTGATCATGCTGGCGATCCCGATGGGCTTCATCGGCGTGTTGATCATCCTGCCGCTAACCGGAACCACACTGAACGTGATGTCCCTGATGGGCGTGCTGATGCTGGTCGGCATTGCGGCATCGAACAGCATTCTGATCGTGGAATTCACGCATCGGCTGGAAGAGCAAGGAAAGTCCGTAACGGAGGCGGTAATCACCTCCTGCCGAGTGCGCCTGCGCCCCATCCTGATGACTTCGTTGGCAACGATCATCGGGATGATCCCCATGGCCCTGAAGCTTGGAACCGGCAGTGAACAGTACGCGCCACTGGCAAGGGCCATCATTGGAGGCCTGACCGTTTCGGTTGTGCTCACCGTGTTCATCGTGCCCGCCGCTTATCTGCTGGTATATGGCGGAAAGAACCAACCCGCCCCCGCCGTTTCCACGGAGATTGGTGAATGAAAGTTTGCATGACCAGATTTCTACAGTGCGCTCTGCTTTTCTTCTTTAGCTTCGCTTTTGTCGCGGCAGGCAAAGCTCAAACTATCGAGACGTCGACCCTGAAACAGGCTCTGCCCTCGGTCCCACAACCAGTGCCGACGTTCGATAGCGAGGCTGCACAACTTTCTTTCGCTCGCCCCTCGCCTGGAGCGAGTCTCCCGCAGATTTCCAGCTCCCAAGCGAACGCGCCCACAGCGCCACAACAAGGCCAGATGTCTCTGACTCAGGGCACGACGATGCGCCTGACGCGACGAGATGCAGAACAACTGGCCATCAAAAGCAATCCTCGGATCTCGGTGGGACGCCTGCTCGCTCTCGCGCAGCACCAGGTTTCGCGGGAGGCCAGAGCCGCTATGTTGCCGGCCTTCACGGGCAATATCACTGCGGTGGATGCTAACGAAGGAAGTCGCGTCGGCGCTGGTGGACTCACTGCCCCACGTTTGCTCGAGCACGCCGGCGCAGGAGTAACTCTCAGCCAACTCCTCACCGATTTCGGTCGCACCACAAATCTCGTCGCTGCCGCGAAGCTCCGGGAAAAGGCCCAAAACGCCAACGCGCTGGCAACCACAGAAGATATTGTTCTTGCGACAGACCAGGCGTTCTATAACGCGCTCGAAGACCAGGCTTTGTTGAAGGTCGCACAACAAACCGTCGACACCCGCCAATCGGTGGAAAACCAAATCAACGAGCTTGCAAAAAACCAGTTGAAATCGAATCTCGATCTTACCTTCGCCCAAGTCAATCTGTCCCAGGCGAAGCTGCTCCAACTCGATGCGCAGAACAATCTCGATTCGAGCATGGCCGACCTCGCAGCCGTTCTAGGATTCGACAAGCAGATGGCGTTCGAACTCAGCGAAGAAGAGGCTCAACCCCCTGCTCCTTCCACCGACATTGACGGCCTGATCCGCGCTGCTTTTCAACAGCGTCCCGATCTGCAGGCGTTTACTTTCGAACAGCAGGCCGCGGAAAAATTCCGCCGCGCTCAACGTGGCCAAATGTTCCCCACGATCAGTGCGCTAGGAGTTGCCGGCGGCACTCCCGTACGTCCCGACTGCTTCGGTGGATGCTTCCCCAACTACTTCATTTCCAGTTGGTACGGAGCAATCGGGGTGAACATGAGCGTGCCAATCTTCAACGGTTTCCTGTTCAGCGCAGAATCTTCCGAAGCTAAATATCGCGCGCAAGCTGCCGCCGAGAATACTCGGGACTTGCGTGATCGTATCGCGCGCGACGTTCGCACCGCGTGGCTATCCGCCAATACCGCGTTTCAGAGGGTCGCGGTGACTGCCGAACTATCCAAACAGGCGGATCTAAGTCTCAACCTGGCGCAAAGCCGCTACAAACTCGGGCTGGGCTCCATCGTGGAATTAAGCCAGGCCCAACTCCAGCAGACCGACGCGCAAATCAGCTACGTCAATGCGCAGTACCAGTACCGGCTCACTCTTTCCACTCTCAACTTTGAAACGGGCATGCAACCATGAACACAAACCATCTCAAGGGGATGCACCTTAGGAATTTCGAAAAGATTTGGCTGCCCCCCAGGGATTCGAACCCCGATATGCTGATCCAGAGTCAGCTGTCCTGCCGTTGAACGAGGGGGCAGTTTTTGGACTGAAGAAAGCCCGACACAGCGGCTCCCTTTGATTCTATGGTGCTGGGCGGAAGCGGTCAACAGCAGAGCGGATTGGGTGCGGCGTAAAATCCAGAGTAAAGAATAAGGAGTTTTCATGCCGACCGCCGAAATTTCTCCCGTTGCTGCTGACTATGCCGAACTCGCTCGCCGACCACTCGAAGCTGAGCGATGCGCCCTGGTCGTAATCGACATTCAGGCGAAGTTACTTCCCCCGATTTTTCAGAGAGAACAACTCGTGCGCAATTCTCAGCTGCTGATTCGGGCCGCCGGCATTCTTAAGATCCCCACGCTCCTTAGCACTCAGTACGCGAAGGGACTCGGCTCAACTGTGCCCGAGGTCGCCTCGCTTCTTCCCGGAACCGATGCGATCGATAAGACGCTCTTCTCCTGCTTCGGCAGCGACGTTTTCTGCTCAGTTATCAAACGTCTGCCGCACACGCGCAATACTCTCTTGCTCTGCGGGATGGAAAGCCACATCTGCGTAATGCAGACTGCGCTGGCAGCGCTCCGTGAAGGATATCTCGTCCACATCGCTTCCGACGCTGTCAGTTCTCGGACGGAATGGAATTGGAAGATTGGTCTCGACCGCATGCGCGCTGCCGGCGCGATCATTTCGTCGACCGAGATGATGATCTATGAACTGATGCGGTCATCGTCATCAGCCGCATTCAAGGAATTGCTACCGCATTTGAAGGGATAGGACTTTCAATCCCTAAACCACGAAGGGCACGAAGTTTCACGAAGGACAACTCGACTTTTACCTTCGTGTACCTTCGTGCCCTTTGTGGTTGAAGATCTTCGCTACGCTTCCGCCTGCTCGGCTTCCTGCTCCTTCTTCTTCACTCGCACGACTGTGATCTTCGCGAATCCTTCCTGGAACGACGGCTGCTTCAGTTTGGCAGCCATGCGTCGCATCACGTCTTCGGGCACCACGCGATCTCGTCTCTGATGCCGCTCGATGCAAACCTCCAGGGGAACATCGAAAAACACCGCATGTACTTCGTAGTTGTAATCTTTGGCCAGTTTGATCCAGTGCTGCCGCTCTTGCGGTGTCAGGTTCGTTGCGTCCACGTAGTTCGTTGGACGCTTCGCGATCAGGCGCGCCTTCAGCATGGATCGCAGGTTTGAGAAAACCAGGTCCTGAAAGCGCTGCTCGCGAACGTCGTCAAACAAGAGCGAGCGCATCATGTCGCTGGAGAGTGGCGTCACATTGTGGCGCTTGAACCATGTGCTTTTGCCGGAGCCCGGTAGCCCAATCGCCAGCACAACGATTCCTTTCGGTGGACGCGGTGGAGCGATCGGAACTGAGGCAGGCACTGAAGGCGCTTTAGGCTCCGCAACTTCTGCGGGAGCTTCCGCTTCGGGTTCCGCCGTTGGGGCCTCGGGCTCCACTGCTTCCGGGTCTTCGGCTTCCGCAGTTCCACCCGGTACTCCCTTTGGCGTGAATGCCTGGGCGACAGCCTGTTCGCGCCCGCGCCCACCACGTCCGCGGCCACCCCTGCGACGGCGTCCGCGAACAGCTTTCGCCGGTCGATCTGTTTTCTGCGAAGGCGCCTGACTGCGTTCCGAACTTGCGGACTCTTCGGGAACTGCTTCTGGCTCGGACTCCCGCTTGCCAGGAGTACTTTCTATCGGCTCCTCGCCCCTTGCCTGAGGCGCGGATCGCTTTCGTTCGTCTTGTTCGTCTGCATTGAAATAAGCTGGTTGCAATGGCGGAGGCGCCGGCTGGCTCTCCTGCTCGTCGGCTTTCTTCTTGCGGCGCTGCAAGCGCTCGCGCATCCATTTACGCATGTTCAGGCTTGTAACACAGATTGCACGACAAGGGCAATCAGCAGAGGCACTTGCGAACCAATGCCGTCATGGTCTGAGAAACAATACAGACAGCTGCCGCTATGGGCTCCCCGCTCCATCCGCAATTTCGAGAATGGAAACCGCAGCGGCGACGCATTACACTGAGTCATATAAGTCCTTGGCTCTCCGGTGAGAATATGACATCTGTTGCTCGCCGCTCCTGTTTCCGGCTACTGCCGCATCTATTCTGGGTTTTTGTGCTCCTGTCCGCTCTTGCTTCCGACCAGCGACCCGTTGTTCCCGTCCCGCATCCGCCAGCAGCGCCGATGCACATCCCACCTCCTCCGATGTATCACACCCCGGTTGCGCAACCGCCGGCGATGCGCCCTCCAACTGTTTACGCTCCCATCTACAGTCCATTGCGAACCGGAAGCCGTGCACCCGGCGCACTGGGCGGCACGGTGGTACTACCGCCCGTCTTGCGCCCAGTTCATCCTATTCGTCCCACTTCGCCGGTGATCTTCGTTTACGCTCCGCATTTCAACTATCTCGAACCGCGCTATAACTTCTGCTGGTGGACAACCTGCGATCTGTTTTGGCCGTGGATCTCCGGCTACAACAGTATTCCCCCTCCCGCTCCTATTAAGTACCTCACCCCAGCAATCCAGGCTCCGGTCTACGTCTACGGCGGCGAAAGGGAAGACTTCCCGCAACTCCTCCTGAAAGATGGGACGGTCATAAATGTGACGGACTACTGGGTGGTCGACGGCGAGCTTCACTTCAAGATGATTGAGGCGATTGGCCAGAAGCCGGTAGAACAGTCCATTCCGTTTGAAGAGTTGGATTTGCAGAAAACAATCGACGCCAATTCAGCCAGAGGATTTCGCGTTGTCCTGCGCAACGAGCCATATGAGGAATATCTGCGGAACCATCCGGAGCCGCCGCAAGCCTTAACGCCTCAGACAAAATAACGCGCCAAGTTCATCGACGGCCCAATTGCGCTGCAGCGTTTTCACGTTCTGATCCAAGCCTCTTACAATAAGAATCATGGCAAGCCAGATTCCCTCCGCGATTCAAGGTCAGAAATATATTTCCCTCACTACTTTCCGCAAGACCGGAGTAGGTGTTCCGACTCCGGTGTGGTTTGGCGAGGAGAACGGAAAGATTTATGTCATGACCCGCCACGACATGGGCAAGGCCAAGCGCATCCGCAACAATCCCGGCGTCAAAGTTGCGCCCTGCACGATTCGCGGAAAGGTCACCGGCCCCGACTTCCCCGCCACCGCGCGCATCCTTCCACCCGAAGAGCACAAGAGCGCTCGTCAAACGATCAATCGCAAATACTGGATGGCGCGGATCCCGCTGATCTGGTCCAGAACGGACACGTACTTCGAGATCAGCTTCCAGTGAAACTTGTCATTCCGCAGCGGCGAAGCCGCGAGGAATCTGCTGTCCTATACGGTGGACGCGCAGCCGGCAGCCAACAGAATCCTCCCTTCGGTCGGAATGACAAATTGTGGGAGCTTCACCACCGTCGAATTAGCCGCCACTACAATATCCAAATGTCCACACAAACCTGGAACGCTTCTCAGTACGCCGCCAACGCCGCCTTCGTCCCCGCCCTCGGGCAGCCGGTGCTCGACTTGCTTCAGCCTCTAGCCGGCGAACGTATTCTCGATGTAGGCTGTGGCGATGGTGTGCTGACCCAGAAACTGGCTGCGTCCGGGGCAGAAGTCGTGGGTGTCGACAGTTCCGCAGACATGGTTGCCGCCGCCCGCCAGCGCGGACTCGACGCGCGGCTGATGGACGCGACCAAGTTAACTTTCGATCAGGAATTTGACGCCGTGTTCTCGAACGCAGCCTTGCACTGGATCAAAGATGATCCCGATGCAGCGATCTCATCGGCCTACCGCGCTCTACGCCGTCCCGGGAGGTTCGTAGGCGAGATGGGCGGCCACGGCTGCGTCGCGGCGGTCAATGTAGCCCTCATCGTCGGACTGGAAAAACGCGGGATCAAGAACGCCAGCAGCACCTGTCCCTGGTACTTCCCAACAGTGGATGATTTCACCGCACGCCTTGAGCGCGCGAGATTTGTCGCAGAAAATGTTCAACTCATCCCACGTCCCACTCCGCTGCCGACAGGGATGCTCGCTTGGCTGGAAACCTTCGCCAACCCATTCTGTGCCGTGTTATCGGGGGACCAAAGAGCAGGCTATCTGGAGGAAGCTACTGAGATGCTAAGACCTGTCCTCTGCGATGAGAAAGGCCGCTGGACCGCAGATTACATGCGCCTGCGCTTCATAGCCCGTAAGAGATAAATATCTGTAGCCGCCAGTCGTTGCCATTGAGACAAGGCGCCGACTTTCTTACCATGCGCCGGTCGTCAAGTATTCATGAATTGAGTTTGCCGCGCGCCGTCCCGCTCCCATCGCGAGAATCACCGTCGCGGCGCCGGTCACGATGTCTCCACCGGCAAATACCCCCTTGCGCGAGGTGCGCTGTGTCTCGTCGCTGGCCGTTATATATCCCCGCTTGTTTGTACCAAGACCGGGCGTCGTGCTCTGCACAATTGGATTCGCAGTAGTGCCAATGGCAATGATGGCCACCGAAAGAGGTAGCTCAAATTCCGATCCCTGCTTGGGCACGGGCCGCCTGCGCCCAGATGCATCCGCCTCGCCCAATTCCATCCGGACACAGCGTGCGGCTTTCAGCCATCCTTTGCCGTCCGAGAGAAATTCCGTCGGTGCCGTCAGCATCTGGAAATCAATTCCTTCTTGCTGAGCGTGATGCACCTCTTCGGCACGCGCCGGCATCTCGGCCTCGCTCCGGCGGTAAAGCACATATGCCTTCTCCGCACCTAGACGCAACGCGGAACGAATGGCATCCAGTGCGGTGTTGCCTCCGCCAATGACCGCAACACGCTTGCCGTGCAGATCCAGCATCGGCTCGTCATAGTCGGGAAACTCATAGGCCTTCATTAGGTTGATGCGAGTCAGAAATTCATTCGCCGAGTAGACGCCATTTAAATGCTCCCCCGGGATACTCATGAACTGCGGCAGTCCCGCGCCCGTACCGATGTAAACCGCGTCGTAGCCTTCTTCCTCGAGCAGTTCGTCAATCGTTACGGTGCGCCCGACGACCACATCGGTTTCGAACTCCACTCCCATCTGACGCATATAGTCGATCTGCTCCCGCACAATCTGCTTTGGCAAGCGGAATTCCGGAATGCCGTAGACGAGCACGCCGCCAATTTCGTGCAGCGCCTCAAAAACTCGGACTTTGTGTCCTTTCTGAATCAGATCCCCTGCAACGGTTAATCCGGATGGACCACTGCCCACGACTGCCACCTTCTTCCCCGTCGGTTCGACATGTGGTACGAAATGCGTTCCCATGCGCTGTTCATAGTCGGCTACGAAACGCTCCAGATATCCGATTCCGAGCGGCTTTACTTTTTTCGAGAGCAGGCACTTCCCTTCGCACTGATCTTCCTGAGGACAAACACGCCCCGTAATCGCAGGCAATACATTGGCTTCGCGGATCTTCGCCGCCGCTCCAAGAAAATCGCCAATCACGATTCTTTGCACGAACTCCTTCACGTCAATTCCGACCGGACAGTTGTCCGTACACGTCGGTTTTGCGCACTCCAGGCACCGGAGTGCCTCCTGCTGCGCCAGTTCGGGACTGTAGCCGAGATTTACTTCCTTAAAGTTGCGCGCGCGGGTTTCGGGTGCCTGTTCGGGCATAAATTGCCTAGGCACCTTCATCCGGTCTTTTGGCAATAACGGATTCTTCGATTTGCTGGCAGTCGGGCTCATCGCTTCTCTCCTTCCACGCCGCACGCATGCTCCACTTCCCGGCTGCGCTTGTATTGCTCGATGGATTGTTGCTCGGCCGAGCGATACATCGAGTTGCGCTGCACCAGCACTTCAAAATTCACCTTGTGCCCATCGAACTCCGGCCCGTCCACGCAGGCGAATTCGCTCTTGCCGTCGATCAATACCCGGCATCCGCCGCACATCCCGGTGCCATCGATCATGATTGGGTTCAGGCTTACGACCGTGTGGATGTTCTCCTTGCGAGTCAGTTCCGAGACTGCTCTCATCATCACAATCGGCCCAACCGCTACAACCAGATCGATCCGCGTGCCATTCTCGATCAGTTGCCTGAGCTTGTCCGTGACAAATCCCTTGTCCGCGTAACTCCCGTCGTCAGTCGTGATCATCAGCGCATCGCTGACAGCCCGCATCTCTTTCTCCAGGATCACTAATTCTTTGTTCCGTGCGCCGACGATCGAGAGCACGCGATTGCCCATCCGCTTGAGTGCGACGGCCGTCGGGTAGGCCATCGCCGTCCCCACTCCGCCGCCGACCACCACCACAGTTCCGTAATTGGCGATCTCTGACGGTTTGCCCAGGGGACCTACAACATCGAGAATTGAGTCGCCCGTTTCAAGTGAGTTGAGAAGCGTTGTCGTCTTCCCCGCAGCCTGCACCACAATGTTGATGGTGCCTTTCTCCGGGTCGGAGTTCTCGATGGTCACCGGAATGCGTTCGCCCTGCTCGTAGATGCGGAGAATGACGAACTGCCCCGGTTTCTGTTTGTGTGCAATGCGCGGCGCTTCAATAACAAACCGCTTGATGCCCGGCGCAAGAAACTGTGCGTGGATGATCTTGAACACAGACGCTCCCCTCGACCACAGACTGGGATTCCCGACCCCTCGATTCTGTCCGGGGCAAGCACGCGAGGGCTGTGATCAAGGTCACAATGGCATGTGTGTGCGCTTTCAATCCGGTGATCCCATTATTTTGTGTTAAAAAACCAAGCACTATGCGCAATCTATTTCATCTTTTTACACATAGTTTTCACTCCGACCAAGAAATGACAATGTTTTTCTCATCACTGGCCTTGGGAAACAGGAAAAAGAGATATACTCTCGCGCGCGGCAAAACCGCGGACAATGCGCTTTCCACACCTACTCCCTCACCCAACCGATTACAAAGCTCTCTCAGGAGGAATCATGCGAGGAACGAACCAGCTTAGGGCTAACGCTACCCTTTGCGTAGCCTTGGCACTTCTTTTTGCCTTTTGTGCGACTGTCGCGACTGCCCAAACCCCCCTAGTCCTGCCGATTTCGCCGAAGTCAGGCTCGTTACTGGTCGGCGAGGCATTTCACCGCGGGGCGATTCAACTGCCTCCTTCAGCCGGTACATCCTTCGAGGCACCGGCTCTGTCCTGTTCTCCAACTCCGTGCGTTTTGCCCAACGTGCAAGCATCTGGCGGAACCAACATCGCGAATGAAGATCCAATCGCCTTCAATCCCCGTAATCCTGCTCAACTCCTTACCGGTGCCAATGACTACAGTTGCACGTCGAGCTTGCAGGGCTTCTATGCTTCTAGCGACGCCGGATCAACCTGGACCCGCACCTGCCTGCCAGTATTGGCTGGCGGATTCGGTGACGGCGACCCCATGGTCGGCTATGACCTCAACAACGTCGCCTATGCCGGCGGCATTCAGGTTGGCACGCCAGGTCAGGTGATCGTCGTCTCGAGATCAACGAACAATGGAACGACCTGGAGCGCTCCGGTCGTCGCGGCGGTTCCTACTCTCAGTGGCGGCACCACCGATAAGGGGTGGCTGGAAATCGATACGAATCCGACCAGCCCGAACAGGAACTGCCTGTATGTTTCCAATACGCAGTTCGATGCCAACTCCAACAGCGAAATCAGCGTTTCTCATTCCTGCGACGGCGCAAAGACCTGGGTCACGAAGGTTGTCGATACGAAGCAGATCTACCCAGCCTCCGTGGATCAATTCAGCGATCTCGCAATCGGCAAGGATGGAACGGTTTATGTCTCCTGGATGCGCTGCCCAGCTACCGGTCCGACCGGCGATTGCGGTGGCACGACCGCGAAGATGTTGGTATCGAAGTCCACGGATCAGGGCAACACCTGGTCTGCGGCCGTAACTACTACAACCGCGACCCTCGCTCCCGACAGCTGCGGCGCGTTCTATGGCTGCTTGCCGAATACGTTTGAACGGGTTTCGAACATTCCCGTCATCGCCATCGACAACAGCGCGTCCGCAAATGCCGGACACCTTTACGTCGTGTATTACACCTGGACCGGAAGTCAGATGAAGGTCTTCGTGACGCGTTCGACGAATGGAGGGGCCAGTTGGAGTGCCGGCGTTCGCGTTGCTCCGGCCGCTGCCACGCACGACCAGTTCTTCCCGTGGTTGAACGTGGCCGCCAATGGCGCGATTGGTGCGACATGGCTCGACCGCCGAAACGATCCCGGCAATCTGCTCTACGACGCTTACATGGGAGCTTCGATAAACGGTGCGACCAGTTTCGCTCTCAATGTAAAGTTGACCAGCGTCATGTCGAATCCAAACAACGACGGCTTCGGCAGCGCGTTCATGGGCGACTACACCGGCAATACCATCGCGGGGGCTACGCTGTACGCTTCATGGATGGATATGCGTAACGGTTCCTTCTCACAGGATTTCGTTGGCGGTTACAAGGTCCACTAACCAAACTTGAGCCTTTTCAACCTGGACCCCGACTTTTCGGGGTCCTTTTTTTGATGCTCTTCTTTTAATGCTCTTGCGGCTTGAGGATCACTCCCTGACTAATACGGCTATTCATCACTACACGCAGGGGTTGATCCAGTCGTAGATGTCGTACGCACTCCCGCTCTTCCAAAGCCTTCTGCTGCGATAGCCATTCCCAATTGAGCGAACCTTCGCCGGCATCGGGATTCACCGTGAAGTAACCCACCTGAAACGCCGTCAAGTTCTGGAAGAAGTGGCTTCCCTGCGAAGGCGTAACGCGAAAGTCGCGAAATCCGGCTTCGACAATAACCCGAGCGCCGGAGATCTGATCCCATTCAACCGGAATTCCCAACCACGGATCGTTCGAGCCCCAGCGACCAACTCCAATCAATAGATATGGACGATTATCGGCGCTGAGCGCCGCGTTGAAATAGGCAACTGCCTCTCCGACCTCCTGGCTGCGTCTCCGCTCAAATCGCTGTGAATCGACGACAACCAAGTCGAATAGATTCTCGATTCGTCCGTTGCCGAGGACTTTCGTGCCGTGACAGATCAGTTGTGATGGATCGATGTTATCGATGCTCAGATCCTGGTGATCGCGAGCCAGAGTGAGCGGGCGAATCTGCAGGAATCCGAACTCCGCCGGCTCTTCGGCTTTGGGCAGTCGCACGGCGAATTCAATCTCTACTGGGTTTCCTAGTGCTTCTTCTCCCGCGCGCACCAGCGCATCGAGGATCGGCGCAATCGGAAAGATTCCATGCTTGAGCATGGGAGCGAACGTCACTACGCGCGGTCCGGGGCGGCTGAGTCCGTCGTACACCGCGTCATTCTCCGGAGAATAAGTCGACGCAACGGCATGCAGAGCTCCGTCTGCTTCGGCTACGTCGAGGCCGAAGCGCGCTTCCCGGAGATGTCCCGCGCCTTCATGGGAAGAGTCGTCGAGTGCAAGGGCGCAGAACTCGGTTTGTGTGTTGGCGAGAATGTCTTCGACGGAAGAGAACTGAAGCAGATTACGTGGGTAGCGCGGGCAGAAGCTGATGCACTTACCTCCGTCGACGACAGTGCGGCCCAAACCGAGCGCGATGGCGGCGATTCCGTCGGAGTAGGTCATGGGCTCCACTGGATAGAAGTTGTGCGAGCGAACGACTCCCGAGAAATCTGGATAGAAGCGCTGGCCGTGATGTTGGCCCACGACCTGCTGAAGAATCACCGCCATTTTCTCCTCTTCCAGTCTGTAAGGAGTGGCGCGAACGTAGGCCTTGGCGTGCTGGCTGAAGGTTGAGGCGTAGATCCGCTTAATCGCCTCGGACAACTCCGCAAGCCGCGTCTGAAGGTCAGGCTGCTGATTCCCCAGCATGAATGTCTCATACACGCCAGTGAAGGGCTGATACTGCGAGTCCTCTAGCAGGCTCGATGAGCGCACCGCGATTGGGTAACGAACTTCCTCCAGAAACGCCTTCAAGTTCTCAGTAAGGTCTCCGGGCAAAGGCGAATCGAGAAAGCGCTGCTGGACCTCACTATCGTTGTCGCAATGCAGTGCAAAGTCGCCGAGATTGTTCTCGGCCAGGAACTCGTCGAACATATCTGTCGCGAGCACGACAGCTGGTGGAACCGATATGCGAACTCCCGGAAAACGCCTCGCAATGCGGCGCGTGCGCAGCAGGTGACGAACAAAAGCAAGTCCGCGCGCTTTGCCGCCTAGCGATCCGGAGCCGATACGCAGAAAACTTGAGTCTGATGGTTTGAAGCTGTCGGCTTTGAAATCGCCGATCAGGACTTCATTCTGTTCGCGACGGTAGTCGTGGATGGATTCGATCAGGTCGTGGCGCAGATGCTCGGGACCGTTGAAGTCAGACACCTTGCGTGGACGCAGCTTCGCAGCCAAAGCAAATTCCGTGCGAGCCATCAGCCAGTGCGAAAAGTGGTTGCGCTGCGCGTGATACATCAGGCTGTCGGCTGGAATCGTTTGGAGTTGCTCTTCGAGTTCGTTCAGGTCCTTGGCGCGGCCGACTTCCTGTTGATCCGGCATGCGGAACACGAAATCTCCGAAGCCAAATTGATCCGTGAGAATGCGCCGCAGGTCTTTTAGCAGCGTGGGAGATCGTTTCCGGAGGAATGAATAGCCTTCCGCTTGGGCTCGCGGCTTGAATTCTGTACGGCTCGTCTGAAGAACAACCGGCACATCGGGAGTCAAGCTCTTGACCATGCGAGCCAACTCAAATCCCGCTTCAGGGCTCAACTTCCCTTCCCAAGGAAATTCGACATCGGAAACTATGCCGAAGATATAGTCGCGGTATTTCTGGACCAGTTCCGCAGCTTCCTCGAAGTTCGAGCTGAGCAGAATCTTCGGTCTCGCCTGCATGCGCACAAGCTTGTGCGCGACGTTGATGCCTTCCTGAATCACGCGGCGCGACTGCTTGATCAGTTCCGTGTAGATGACTGGTAGAAACGACGAGTAGTAGCGAATGTTGTCTTCGACCACGAGCATCACAGGAACGCCCATTGCGCGCGTATCGTGCAGAACGTTGAACTTGTCTTCGATATACTTGACGATCGCGATCAGGATTCGCGCAGTTCCCTGCCAAAGGAAAACACGATCGATATCTGTGACTGGATTCTTCGCGACGAAGTTCTTGATCTCGCGATAGTCGTATCCCAAAACCACGACTGGTGTGGTTAAGCCTGCTTCACGCACTTTGCGCGCGAGATCAGCAGCATTCGAATCGCCGACAGTCAGGTTTGTGACGATCAGGTTGAATTGTGGATGGGCCTTCGCCAGATCGAGTGCTTCGGCGCAGCTCGATACATGAGTGATTCCGGGGACGTGATGCAGGTTGAGTTCGAGCGACTCGTCGATGAGGAGCTCGTTGAGGCGTCCATCTTCGCGCAGGATGAAAGAGTCATAGAGGCTCGAGACCAGAAGGATATTCTGGACTCGGAACGGCATGAGGTTCTCGAAGCCTTCAAAGCGCTCTTCGGCATCGAGAATTGGCTCGGCGATCGGATGGATGATCATGCGTGGAGTAACTGACCGCTCATGATACTCGCGCAGGCGGGAGAAGTAATGATCGCAATGAGTCGTCGAAAGAGCGCTTTCGCCCTACGATGGACAAAAGCATAACCGCGAAGGACGCCAGAGAAGATCAGTGGTCCGAGTCGGCGATGGTCGTTTTCGTGTTTACTTTTTGGTAAACCTTGATATACCCCCTCCCCTCCCGGTCTATTGGGATCATCAGCTTAGCGGGAAATTGCGAAGTAATCTATGGGGCTCAACGAGTTGCGGGTAAAATCTTGAGCCACAAGGGTTTAGCTGCTGCCGGCCAATTCTTTCGTATACTGCTACCGCCTTGGTTAGTTTCCCCTCGTTGGACTACGGGCCGCAAGGACTGGGATCATACTGGTGTGTGATTGCGCAACGGGGTTGAGGTTGAAGTACGTTCAGAGTGGTAGCGTTGCCATTAAAGTTCGTGGTGCTGCGTCGGCTGGTGGGAATTGGGGAATGTTCCGTCGGACCCTGATCCGCCCGATCTACTGGATTTAACCCGGAAGGACGACGAGATGCGGAAGGGGTTTACAAGAAGACCACAAGCGGACGAGCCTGCGATGCGCGTCAAGAACTACATCACGCCGAGCGGGTTGCAGCGCCTGAAAGATGAGCACCGGTTTCTGCTCACGAGGGAACGGCCGGCCGTGACGGAGGTTGTGGCATGGGCTGCCAGCAATGGCGATCGCAGTGAAAACGCCGACTATCAGTACGGCAAGCGGCGGCTGCGACAGATCGATGGGCGGATTCGCTTTCTCACCAAGCGAATCGAAGCCGCGGAAGTGGTGGACCCGGAAGTTCCGAGGGCCGGGCAGGCGGCGAAGAGAGCATTTTTCGGAGCGACCGTGCGCTATGCCAATGCCGCGGGGACGGAGCGAGTGGTGAGTATCGTAGGCACGGACGAGGTCGATCTTGACCGCAACCACATCAGTTGGGTGTCACCTCTGGGGCGCGCGTTGATGAAGTCGGCAGCGGGTGACAGCGTAGTCCTTCATGTCCCGGGAGGTACAGAACACCTGACCGTGCTGGAGGTATGTTACGAGCGCATTTCTGTGGAACCGTTCCGTGAGCCACCTGGAGCAGAGTCCTCGGGAAAGGGACTTCCTCGCCGACGCTAATCCGCCGCAGGAAGTTCAGCGAAGCGGCTTTCAAGAATACGCTGGAGGATCGCACTTCCGGTTCTTATGTTCGTCCTGTCCGCGAGTCTCATGCTCGTTTCCACTGAACAACTACCCTCCAGTCGGGGAATGGGCACAGGCTGGGTCGTTCCGGCAACAACTATCAACTCGCTAATCAATGGACCCGGCTATTACGTTACGGCTTTCGGTCCTACACTGATACCCCATTCCCTGAATGAACGCCTCAGCTACGAAGGAGGCCGTTTATTCGGAATCGCTGTTTTCTGGTTCTTCGTTGGCCTCTCCATTGACAGGAGAAGGAACGGTCAGAGCCTTGGACAGCGACATCCGATTCCGACCGGAGTATAGGTTACGTTTTGTGCTCTTGTCTGTGCGGTATTCGGTTTAGGTTTAGGAGCTGCACGAATTTAGTGATGCAGTATTCTGGCGACTTCTGGCCAGATATCCACTTCGATCCGGGAGTTTAATGGTGGTGGGTTTCGTCGTTTGGCTGCTGCTATTCTCCGGCTACTTTTTCAGAAGAGCATTCATCGCTGCACAACGCAGCCTTAAGCCATTATCCTGACTTTCACAACCTACCATTTAGAACCGTGACCTCGCTGGCGGACGCCAACGGTGTTAATGCTCAAGATCTCCGGCTGGGGCATTCATTCAAGTTGGACTTGATCTATCCATCTTTACGGTTCCTCCAAAGTTGTTTCGCGGCTTATCCTCGGGCGACGTTCGGACCGAGAAACATCACCTGCTCAGTGACTTGGCAGGCTACGGAAAACGCATCTGAATGCCACAGCGGACCTCAGGGGCTAAAGCCCCCACTGATGTTGCTGCACTTACGGCGCGGCTTTAAGCCGCGCCCTTTCAAAACACGGTCGAAATCAGAGTTTTTCCGAAGCCTGTTAGATCTCCTTACAATATTTGCGGGTGCTGGTACGTCTACAGAAGTGAATGGACGAAGCGGCGAGCCTCGACAGGATGGCAGTCGAACGGATGTTACAGGAACGGATCTTGCGGGAAGACGACCGGCGGATTACCGAGGTGGTCCGGCAGGAGCGATCGCGGCTGCTGAATTTCATCCGGCGGAATGCACCTGATCCGGACGACGCTGAGGACATTTTGCAGGATGTGTTTTATCGCTTGGTCGAGGCGAATCGGTTGCTGATGCCGATCGAGCACGTCACCGGCTGGCTATTTCGCGTGGCGAGGAATCGCATCACGGACTTGTTTCGCAAGAAGGAGCCGGAGAATTTCAGCGAGATCGATGTAGCGGACGAGGACGGATTGTCGTTTGAAGACCTGCTCCCTTCGCCCGACGCGGGTCCGGATGCAGTCTATGTCCGGACCTTGCTTCTTGCGGAAGTGAAACGCGCGCTGGCTGAGTTACCGAAGGAACAACGCGAGGTTTTTGTCGCGCAGGAACTAGAGGGACGCAGCTTCAAGGAAATATCTGAGATGACTGGCGTAGGTGTTAACACGCTGCTGGCGCGCAAACGTTACGCGGTGCTGCGCTTGAGGGAGCGGTTGCAGCGGATGTATGAGGAATTCAGCTTCTAGCTACTGGCTCTTGGCTTTTGGCTAAACCCGGCTTCGCTGTTTGCAGGATTGAACGGAACGGAGGACTTATGAGACGGAGATGGTATTGGATGGCACCACTGGCAATTATTGCAATTCCGCTTTTTCTATTCGTCGGCGGCGAAGTCGTGAAGTACTTGTGGAACTGGTTGCTGCCTCCACTGTTCGGATGGCGCATGCTTACATTCTGGCAGGCACTGGGACTTCTGGCCTTGTGCCGCATTCTGTTCGGAGGGCTCGGCCACCACGGCGGGCACGGCCCGAATCGTCACTGGAAGAATCGGTGCAAGCGCATGACGCCCGAGGAGCGTGAGAAATTCCGTCAGGCGATGAAGGAAGGATTTGACTTCGGTCCGTCGACCGGACAAAGCGCAGCCCACTAAGGACCGTGAATCGCGATCACGGGGAAGGCTCGTACATCTGAGAGGCATTTTGATAAATACCGTGCGCAATCGGGCATCTGTTTGGAGCGGAATGTCTGGCGCGAGCCTTCCCAAGTTACGCAAGAACAGTGTCGATGGCTGAACACCGCTCGTCCAAACGTTCTTTGGCCGTTGGTTATCTGGTGTTTCCCAATACCGCCGATAGAGTCCACCCAAGGACTCTCCCTTTGAGCGTCCTCTTGAACCCCTTCGAGAGGCCCGTCGATGTCATACCGTTTGTCCGCTCCGGTTCGGGAAGATCACGCACGTCGAACGACGTGTTTTCAATGCGCCGCATTCGTCGCGGCGTTTGCGCTTCTTCTCTGCCTGGCAGCATGTTCTGGCGTTTCGAGCGCCAAGGGTGGGAGCACTACATCGACAACAGGCGGAACGACATCCACGGGTGGTACGACGTCCGGCGGAACCGGGGGAACTTCATCCGGTGGCACTGGTGGGACCACATCAGGCGGAGGTAGCGGCGGTGGCGGCACCACATCGGGCGGCACAACGTCGGACCTGACGATTGCAGCGGTGCTTCCCGCGGGCACGACCGGAACAGCTTACACGGGCAGCGTGACGGCTAGCGGCGGAACAGAGCCTTACGTATTCGCGATCGCGTCAGGTCAATTGCCACCGGGACTCGCGATCGCGGGCTCGAGCGGAACAATTTCAGGGACGCCAAGTCAGGCTGGGAGTTTCAATTTCACAATTTCGGTGACCGATTCCGCGAATTTGTCGGCGCAGCAATCCTTCACAATTCAAGTAGCAACCGGTTCGTCCGGCGGGGGCAACTTAGCCAATTCGTTCTCCAACCTGCAACAGAGCAGCGGATGGGGCGTTTATGGGCAGGGGCCTCCGAGCTTTGTCGACTGCTCTCCGTCGCCGTGCGACGGTATCACCTTCTCGATGGAACAAGGGATCAGTTCTCCGTCGATGAGCGGAGCGGCAGCGCAATTCGATCTGGGAGGAACTGCGGTTTATTCCGATGCCCTGTTCAACAATCACCTGATTGGCGACTTCTCGTCGCAGAACGTGCCTGACAGCAATCACAGTCTCGTCCCGACGTACCACAATTTCACTTACGACGTTTATTTCTATGGGACGAACCTTGCACTGTCACAAGCAGTCGAGTTCGATGTGAATCAGTTCTTCAATGATCAAGGATTTATTTGGGGACATGAGTGCCGGATTGCGGGCGGTAACGAATGGGACATCTGGGACAACATCAATGCGCACTGGGTTCCGACTGGTATCGCTTGCTATCCGAATAGCAATGCATGGAACCATGTGACGATCCAAGTCGAGCGTACTGCTGATAATCAGTTGTTGTATCAGTCCATTACTCTGAATGGGACGACCAGCGCCGTGAACCAGTACTACAGTCCTGGCGCTGCGGTGGGTTGGTATGGAGTGACTGTCAACTATCAGATGGATGGAAATTATGAGCAGGCGCCTTATACGGTCTACCTTGATAACTTAACGTTCTCCTACCAATGACGCTGCTCTAGCCCCGATGGCGCGCTTCGTTCTATGTCTCGCTGGTTCTGCGAGACATGGGGAGATCCGTCAGCGTGCTACCGACACCGTCTTCACCATCCAGCCGGCGTCATCGGCGCCGAAATAAACCACAAGCCTCGCCTTCTTGTCGGGCAGATTGTAAATTAGTCTGCGAGCGCCGCCGCGGCTTGTATCACTCTCAGGATCAAGCCATATCAGAGTCGCATTAGTATTCCCGCGCATCGTCGAGCAGATTCGAGTTGGATCGACTTTTAATCGACCACTCGAAATCTGCTCGCATTTGTCCGTTCTAAGATCTCGAATAAGCCACTCCGCAATTCTTTCGTCTTTTCTGTTTCGCAGCGGATTGAAAATTGCGATCGCCGTTCCTTGCGGCACCTCTTCAGCGGCGGCTCCGTAGTAGTAAAGGACAGGATGATGTGAACGAACCTTGTAAAGGACAAGCAAACCAAGCAACGCAATTCCAACGATGATCAGTAAACGGGATTTGCAGAATCTAACAGGGCTCATAGGTTCGGTCGGGCTAAAGAGCTGAACATAACTTGACCAGTAGAGCATCCAAGGCATCGCTCGCCAGCGAGACCTAGGCAACCCATTTACCATGGTGAAAATTGAAAATAAAGGGGCGGACGAAAGCGTCCGCCCCTCCACAAAACCAACCAACTAGACCAAGCCCTGATCCAGCATGGCGTTCGCTACTTTCACGAAGCCGCCGATGTTGGCGCCGTTGACCAGGTTGCCGGGCGTGCCGTATTTCTCGGCCGTTTCGTAGCAGTTCTGGTGAATGGCGATCATGATCTTGTGCAGACGGTCGTCGACCTCTTCACGCGTCCAGCTCAGGCGTGCGCTGTTCTGAGCCATTTCGAGGCCTGACGTGGCCACGCCGCCAGCGTTGGCAGCCTTAGCCGGTCCGTACAGGATCTTCGCATCGAGGAACATCTTGGTTGCTTCGAGTGTGGACGGCATGTTCGCACCCTCGGCTACAAGCTTGATCCCATTCTTGATCAGGTTCGCCGCGTCTTTCGCGGTGATCTCGTTCTGCGTCGCGCTCGGGAATGCGCAATCAGCCTTAATGTTCCATAGCGGATTGTGCTCCAGCTTGATGTCCGTGGGCATGAAGATGGCTTTCTTGAACTTGTCGGCGTAGTCGCGGATGCGTCCACGCTTCAGGTTCTTCAACTCCATTACCCAGGCCAACTTCTCGCGGTCGATGCCATCGGGATCGTAGATCACGCCATTCGAGTCGGAACAGGTGACCGGCTTCGCGCCGAGATCGAGCAGCTTCTCGATGGTGTATTGCGACACGTTGCCGCTGCCGGAAACCAGGCAGAGCTTGCCGTCAAACGTCTCTTTGCGCGTCTTCAGCATTTCTTTCGCGAAGTAGACACAGCCATAGCCGGTGGCTTCTGGACGAATCAGCGATCCGCCCCAGCCCAGGCCTTTGCCGGTCAGGACGCCGGTGAATTCGTTGCGCAGCCGCTTGTACTGGCCGAAGAGGAAGCCGATTTCGCGTCCGCCCACGCCGATGTCGCCGGCCGGGACGTCGGTGTCAGGGCCGATGTGGCGCTGCAGTTCGGTCATGAAGCTCTGGCAGAAGCGCATCACTTCGTTGTCACTCTTGCCCTTGGGATCGAAATCGCTGCCGCCCTTGCCGCCGCCCATGGGGAGCGTGGTGAGGGAGTTCTTGAAGACTTGTTCAAATGCGAGGAATTTCAGGATGCCGAGATTTACGCTGGGGTGAAAGCGGAGTCCGCCCTTGTAGGGACCGATGGCGCTGTTCATCTCGATGCGGAATCCACGGTTGACTTGAATGTTGCCCTGGTCGTCAAACCACGGCACGCGGAACATGAGGACGCGCTCGGGCTCAACGATGCGCTCGAGCAAACGCGCTGACTGGTACTCGGGATGTTTCGCAAGGACCAACCTGAGAGAGTCGAACACTTCAGCGACCGCCTGGTGGAACTCGGGCTCAGCGGGGTTCTTCGCTTTCACACTGATCATCACGGATTCAATGTAGTCCCCAGGCACTTTGATTCCCGGGGGTGTCATCACGGACATAGGTCTTACCTCCGTAGGTAGAACATGAAAAGCATAATGCCGCTGTACATTTTGGACCTGTAGGGGCAGAGAGCAGTGATAATTCTCACCGGCAGGAGTGATTGCCATCACCCGGCGACTAAGATCCTTGAAATGAGATACATAGACTCATTTGAGACCCGAAACACGGTGATTGAAAAGGTACATTAGGCGCTCCCGACGTGTGCCCTTGGGACTTCAAGTTCAGGCTGTTGCAATCAATGATTGCAGTGCTATCATTGATTGCATGGCGAGTATCACCATTCGGAATCTTGATGAAACGACAAAGCGAAAACTGAAGATCCGCGCCGCGACCAACGGTCGATCGATGGAGCAGGAGGCGCGCGAGATCCTGAAGAGCACGCTGGCACAGAGTTCCAAAAGGAAAGCCAATCTCGCCGAGCGTGTTCGCGAAATCTTCAATCCTCTGGGAGGCGTGGAGTTGGAACGGTTCCCTCGTGACCCCATACGGGATCCGGCGTGGCTCGACGAGCGCGAATAAGAGAATCCCCTTCACAGAATGATCATTCTCGACACCAATGTGGTCTCCGAACTCATGCGGCCAGCGCCAGAACCTCGCGTGCTGCGCTGGTTCAGTGGGCAGTCCGCCGAAGATCTGCACGTCACAGCGATCACGATGGCGGAAATTCTTTACGGGATTGAGCTGATCTCAACCGGCCGCCGACGCGACGCAGTGCGCGTCGGCGCCGAGAGGATGTTCGAAACAGTGTTCGCTGATCGCATTCTGACGTTCGAAGATCGAGCTTCGCGTTTGTTCTCGCAGATTGCGTCGTCACGACGACGGCAGGGGAAGCCGATGGCGGAATTCGACGCGCAGATCGCCGCTATCACACGTGTCCACGGAGCGACTCTCGCGACGCGTAATCCGTATGTGTTCGAGGGATGTGGCGTAAGGCTGGTGAATCCGTGGGAAGGATGAAGGGAGTATTTGCGTAGCACCGCAGGCGACAGGAAGGACGTAAGCATTCTGCCGACGTCGGCAAAATGCATAGGTCCTTCGCGGCAAAAAACGCCGCTCAGGATGACAACGCTTTAAAGATTGTTAACAGATCCGCGGCAGTTGTTCCCCGCTGAGCATGTCGACTACGCGGTTGCCACCTATGCGGCTCTGGAGGACTACCGTGCGGACCGGGCTTTCTTCGACTTCGCCCACGCGGACTGCGCCTTGGGAGACTTCTACTTTTTTCATGACTTCGAGTGTGGCATCGGACTGCGCTGCTGGGACGAATACGGCGAAGCGTCCTTCGTTGGCTACATATAAGGGATCGAGGCCGAGGATTTCGCAGGCGCCCTGGACCGTTTCGTTGACCGGGATGAAGGATTCTTCGAGTTTGATGCAGACGTTGCGATCGTTTGCGATTTCATTCAGCGTTGTGGCGAGGCCTCCGCGTGTGAGATCGCGCAGGCAATGGATTTCGATTCCGGCTTTCAGCAGCGCTTCGACTGAAGGCCACACGTTGGCACAGTCACTCAGGATAGGCGATTCGAACTCGAGGCCTTCGCGGACGGAGAGAATTGCGATGCCGTGGCGGCCGAGATCTCCGCTGACGAGGACGACGTCGCCCGGTTGAACTGAGGCTGGGCTGATCGACGCGTTCGTGGTTCCCACGTCTCGCAAACCCGGCGAGACGTGGGGCATCCCATTCGGTTGCTCTTTCTCAATCACACCGATTCCAGAAGTGTTGATGAAGATTCCGTCGCCTTTGCCTTTGTCGACGACTTTGGTGTCTCCAGTGACTAGTTTTACGTTTGCATTGGCGGCGGCTTGCTGCATGGAGTTCACGACCGTGCGCAGCGTTTCCATCTCAAGGCCTTCTTCGAGGATGAATCCGGCGCTTAGATAGAGCGGACGCGCTCCACACATTGCAAGATCGTTGACCGTGCCGTTCACGGCGAGGTCGCCGATGTTGCCTCCGGGAAAAATGAGCGGGTGGACGACGAACGAGTCTGTCGTGAATGCCAGGCGGGACCCGTTGACCGGAACTACTGCGCCGTCGTGGCGCTGCTCCAGCATGGGATTGCCAAAGGCGGGAATGAAAATCTTTTCGATGAGCTGATGGGTGAGGCGTCCTCCACCGCCGTGGGCGAGGACGATGCGGTCGTCAGCGACTCGCGGGACCGGACAGCTCAGGTTGAATGTTTTGGCGTCTGCCATAGTGGTAGTAGGCCGCGCACGCGCCCTCCGACGATACCATGGGCGCGCCCAGCGGATTTTCCGGCGTACACTTCACGCCAAACGCACCGCACTCGTGCGGTTTTTTGAGGCCTTGCAGGATGAGTCCGCTGATGCAATCGGGAGATTCCTGCGCGGGTGCGCCTTCAAACGGAAAGCGGCGGTTGGCGTCGTATTTCTGGAAGCGTCCTTTGAGCTGGAAGCCGCTGGCGGGAATTTCTCCCAGGCCGCGCCACTGACGCGGGCTGACTTCGAAGACCTCTGCAATGGTCTTCTGCGCCGGACGATTCCCTTCCCTTCGAACCGCGCGCACGTATTGATTTTCGACTTGGTGGCGGCCGTCTTCCAATTGGCAAATCACCATGTAAATGCCTTCGAGCAGATCGAGCGGTTCGAATCCAGTGACAACGATTGGGACTTTATATTTTTCGGCGATTGGAAAATATTCTTCGAATCCCATGATCGTGCACACGTGGCCGGCGGCGAGGAATCCTAGAACGACGCAGTTTTTTGAGGACAGCAACGCTTCCATCGCCGGGGGAACTAGAACATGGGACACGAGCAGCGAGAAATTTTCGATGCCTTCGTGATCGGCTTGCCATGCGGCCATTGCGTTGGCTGGAGCGGTGGTTTCGAATCCGACGGCGAAGAAGACGACTTGCTTATCGGGATTTTGCTTTGCCAGCTTCAGCGCATCGAGCGGCGAGTAGACGATGCGGACGTCGGCGCCTTCGGCTTTAGCGTCGAATAAACTTTTCGACGATCCCGGAACGCGTAGCATGTCGCCGAACGAGCAGAAGATCGCGTCGGGGCGCTTCGCGATCGCTACAGCTTTGTCGATGAGTTCAATAGGCGTAACGCAGACCGGGCAGCCCGGGCCGTGAACTAGAACGACTTCTTTTGGAAGGAGATCTTCGAGGCCGCTCTTGACGATGGTGTGAGTTTGGCCGCCGCAGATTTCCATGATGGTCCATGGACGGGTGACTTTCTTGCGGATTGCCGCGGCAAGTTGCTCGGCGGCCTTCGGATCGCGGTATTCACTGACGAACTTCACCGAGTTCCTCTTCTATATTGCCCATCTGCTTGAGGTATTCGAAGACACGCTGTGCTTCTTCTTCGTCGATCACGCTGATGGCGAAGCCGACGTGAACGAGAACGTATTTGCCGACTTCGGCTTCGGGCGTGTAGGCGAGACTGATATCTTTTTTGATGCCGCCGAAATCAACCTTGGCGCGGCGAAAGACGAGGTCGCCCGCATCCATGATTTCGACGACCTTGCCTGGGACTGCAAGACACATCAGAGAACCTCAGGGGCTAAAGCCCCGATTCATGCTTGCTTCAACGCGGCCCTTAAGGGCCGCTCTTCCACATCACGGCGCTCTTCCACGTCACGGCACAAGTGGAGTTATCTCGCCATCACTGCCTGTCCTAGCGCGATGCCGCCATCATTCGGCGGAACTCGCTGGTGCGTGTGAACCGTATAGCCACGCGCCTCGAGCACCGCCGCGGCACGCTCGGTCAAATAACGATTCTGAAAGACGCCGCCGCTGAGCAAGATTTGTTTCTCGCCAACTTCGCCGGCGACTTCGACGATCCAGTTCACGAGCGCATTGTGGAACCTGGCGGCGATTCTGGAAACGGGCACTTCCTCGCGTCTGTCTTTCAGCACTCGCTCTATCAGAGAAGCCCAATCCCCACCATCTAAAGAATACGCCTCTTCGGTTTGCAAAGCTCCAATTTCGTTTTCGAGCAGCATGGCGGCCTGGCCTTCGAAGCGGTTCTGGTGGGCGAGGCCTGAGATGGAAGCGACGGCGTCGAAGAGGCGACCAACACTGGTGGTGGGAAGTGTGTTGATGCCTTGTTTCAACATCATGTGGACTTGCGACAGTTGTGTTCCCACGTCTCGCAACATCGGCGAGACATGGGGCATCCCGGCTTGTTGTTCGTTCTGCTCAATTGGAAATTCTTTGTCGACCTCAAACAACAGACTCGCGGCCGAACGCCAGCCTTCGCGGACGGCAGCGTCTCCGCCGGGCAGGTTGAACGGACGCAGGTGTGCGACACGTTCGTATTGGCCATTTTCGACGCGGAAGAATTCTCCGCCCCAGATTGCGCCGTCGAGGCCGTACCCTGTACCGTCCCAAGAGATGCCGAGATAAGGACCAGCAACACCGTTTTCCGCAGCACACGCGGCTACATGAGCTTGATGATGTTGCACACGAATTACGGGCAAACCGGATTTTTCTGCCCATTGCGTTGAAGCGTAGTCGGGGTGTAAATCGCAGACGACGGCTTCGGGCTTGAAGCTGTAGAGACGGCAGAGGTCGTCGATCGCACGCTCGAATGCCTGCCTCGCCTCGAGCGTTTCGAGGTCGCCGATGTGCTGGCTGAGAAAGACATCATTTCCGACGGCAATGGCGACCGTATTCTTTAAATGTCCACCCACGGCAAGCACCGGCGGAAGTTCTTTGGCGACACGAATCCCAAGAGGCGCGTACCCGCGGGCGCGTCGCAGAATGCCAGAGCGTCCGCGAGTGAGTCGCACGACTGAATCATCGCAGGCGCGGACGATGGGGCGATTGTGCATGAGGAAATGATCGGCGATGTCTTTCAGGCGAGTGGTGGCTTCGTCGTTTGCGATTGCAATCGGCTCGTCGCTGCTATTACCGCTCGTTGCAATCAGCGGGAAGGGGAAGTCTCGCATCAGAAGATGATGCAGCGGCGAGTACGGCAACATCACCCCGAGATAAGGCGAGCAGTGGGCTACGTTCCAGGCAATATCGGTGCCGGGCTTAGGTCGCATCAGTACGATCGGTGCAGCCTGCGATTCCAGCAGTTCCTGCTCTGCTGGAGTAATTTCGCAATACTCGCGTGCTGCTTCGAGCAATGGCATCATCAGCGCAAACGGCTTTTCCTCACGGTGCTTGCGCTGGCGCAGGCGGGCCACGGCGGCGGGTTGGCGGGCGTCGACTAGAAGCTGAAAGCCTCCGATGCCTTTGAGAGCCACGATCTTTCCTGCGCGAAGCGCGTCGGAGGTTTCGGCAATTGTGCCATCGAGTTTGGGCCCGCAGACTGGGCACGCATTCGGCTGCGCGTGGAAGCGGCGGTTCGCGGGATTCTCGTACTCTTCGCGGCACGCTGGACAGAGCACGAACTCGCGCATCGTCGTGTTCGGCCGGTCATAAGGAATGTCGACCACGATCGTGTAGCGCGGGCCGCAGTTCGTACAGTTCGTAAATGGATATTGATAACGCCGGTTCGCAGGATCGAACAACTCGCGGCGGCAATCGTCGCACGTCGCGAGATCAGGCAGGACATTTACTGACTTGGCGGAATCCGTCTCGCTGTGATGAATCTCGAACGTGGCGAAACCCTGGACCGGAAGCCATGCCGACTCACGAGCGGTAATCACAGAGGCTTTCGGGCGCTCGGATTCGATGCGCTGCTCGAAAACCTTCAGTTCATCACAAGTTCCTTCGACTTCGACGACCAATCCCGATGATGAGTTCAGCACCCATCCCGGGAGCGACATGTCGGTCGCGAGACGGTAGACGAATGGGCGGAAGCCGACACCCTGCACGGCACCGCGCAAAGTGATCCGTAGGCGCTGCTTTGCGGGATCTGACAATACCGGCATGACGATCTGATTCTAAGCTTGCAAAAAGGCTTTCACCACAAAGGGCACGAAGGTTCATGAAGGATTTCCCGAGGGATTTGCAGCGCTTTACGAATTTGAGATTTGGCCCCTTACAATCTCCACCACTTTCGCCACGAGAGTCGGGACCGCCGCAGCTACAGCATCCGATAGTCCGTCGCCGTGATCAAACCTCTCTCCGGCTACCGTGATGACAAAAGCTTTGGGGCCCTCCCGGTAAAGCTCGCTGGCAAGGTTGAGAATCTTGACGGGTGAGTAGACGTGGGAGAACTGTGCTGCATCGTCTTTAGGGGTCGCGGGTTGCGGTATTTCGTTCACTCGAATCTCGCCCGGCATGCCGTTTTCGACGTCGGTAGGACAAGCTGCATCGATGAAGAGGATGAGATCCCGGTGCCGCACTGCTTCTGCCACTTCGGGTGCGAGCTGATGCAGGCGGACAATCTCAACTTCTGAACTGGAGAATCGGCTTTCGAGCGCTTCCGCGGCGTGCCAAGCGACGCCGTCATCGCAGCGCAAAGGATTGCCGTAAGCAACGATGAGAACACGAGGCATGAATGGAGTCTACCTGCTGCAGGTCAGCAGCCGCCGGACAGCCGAGGCGGCTGTCCCCACATGATTCAGCGCTACTCTCGCACCACGCTGTCGAGCACTTCTCCTTCGGGGCTGACTAGCTCAACGCACAGCGGCATCTGCCCAATTGCGTGCGTGGAGCAACTGAGGCAGGGATCGTAACAACGAATCACTGCTTCGACGCGATTCAACATTCCTGGCGTGAGCTTTTTGCCGTGCACGAAATGCTTGGCGACCTGAAGAACGCTGCGGTTCATCGCCAGATTGTTGTGACCAGTTGCGATGACGAGATTTACCCAGCGGATGAGTCCCTGCTCATCGATCTTGTAGTGATGGAAGAGCGTGCCGCGCGGTGCTTCACAGGCTCCCACTCCCTCAAGGGCATTGGGGCGCGCAACGGCGCGGACATGCTTCGACAAGATCTCCGGATCGTTGAGCAAACTCTCCAAGCGCTCGATGCAGTAGAGAATCTCGATTAGCCGCGCATGATGATAGTGGAACGAACTCAGCACAGCGGTGCGCTGCAGTTCGTGAAATTCGGCGAGTTCCTGGTCAGCCCGCGGCGTCCCGCAGCGGTCGGCGACGTTCAGACGAGCTAAGGGGCCAACCCTGTATACGCCGTCGGGGAATCCCTTGGGCTTGTAATAGGTCGATTTCAGATAGCTCCACGGCTCGACCTTCTCGCCGATGTAGTCGGAATACTGGGTGGGATCGAGATCGTCGGCGACTACATGCCCAGAGGCGTCCACGATACGCAACTTGCCGTCGTAGAACGTGAGGCCATTGTCTTTTTTTACAATGCCCATGAACATCGTGGGAAAGTTTCCGAACGTGGAGATTTCTTCGCGGAAACGCTCCTGCGTCGACTTGAACCATTCGAGCGTGCGCTCGGCTGTGGCGAGAGCGTCAGGCAACGACCAGAGAATCGCGTCGCGATTCGCCTCGGTCAGAGGCTCGCTGACGCCGCCGGGGACGATCCAGGCTGGATGAATGCGCTTGCCACCCAGCCGCTCGATAATCTTTTGTCCGAACTGCCGCAGCTTGATGCCGTCGAGCGCCAGTTCTTTGTTCGCCTCTGCCACGCCGAAAATGTTGCTCTTGGCCGGATCGGCATCCATGCCGAAGAGCAGGTCGGGAGAAGATAGATGGAACAGACTCAGCGCGTGGGACTGGGTGACCTGGGCAAGGCCGAAGATGCGGCGCAGTTTGTCGGCCGTGGGCGGAATGCGAACCGCGAGCAAGGAGTCGCATGCCTTGGCCGACGCAATCAGATGGCTGACCGGGCAGATCCCGCAGATGCGCGCCATTAGCGAGGGCATCTCGTAGAACGGGCGCCCTTCGCACAGTTTCTCGAAGCCACGGAATTGCGTGACGTGGAAGCGGGCCTCCTCGACGCGCCCGTCTTCGTTCAGATGAAGCGTGATCTTGGAATGGCCTTCAATGCGCGTCACCGGATCGATGACGATGGTGCTTTCCTGACTCAAGAGACAGCTCCTGGCTTCTAGCTCCTAGCTTCTAGCTAAGAGCTTCTGGTCCTCCGAAACGCTCGTTCGCCGTTTGCTTACGCTCCAAATCTTGTTTTCAACTCCACATCCGGGTTGCGTCCGGCCAGCAGTTCCGAAACGACGTAATAAATCGTGTCGGCTGAGGGGGGGCAGCCCGGTACAAATACATCCACCTTCACAAATTCGTGGACGGGACGCGACGTGGGCAGCAGAGCCGGGACCACCTGGTTCGGAATGCCGGGATCGAACGTCACGTTTTCGCGATAAGCGCGGTCGTAGACGGCCTTGGTTCCAAACGGATTACGCATTCCGGGTACATTGGCGGTCACCGCGCAGTCTCCGAGCGAAACCAGAATCTTGGTGCGCTCGCGGATCGTCTGGATCTTGTGCAGGTCCTCCTCGCTGCTGACGGCGCCCTCGACGAGCGTGACGTCTACGTCCGGGGGAAATTCTTTGGCGTCGACGAGTGGGCTGTAGACCAAATCGGCTTGAGCCGCAATCTCCAGCAGGCGTTCGTCCATGTCTAGGAACGACATGTGACATCCGGAGCAGCCGTCGAGCCATACGGTGGCGATTCGCGCTTTACTCATTGCACCCACTCTTTGCACATCAACGTCTTCCCTCAGGGGCTAAAGCCCAGCTGACGGCGCGGCTTAAGCCGCGCCCTTTCAAAGCCTCCGCTCGTTCGCTTTCCTCTACTCGTTCTCCTTGCGCATCATCGTCAGGTACGGCAGGAACTGGCGGCGCTTCATCATTTCCGCGACCGAGCGGCCCTTCTCGAACAGCGCGCCGGTTGGGCAGACGTGAACGCATTTCCCGCAAGTAGTGCACGTTTCTGACGTACCCCAGGGTTCATTGAGGTCGGTGATGACCTTGGCATCGATGCCCCGGCCCATCACGTCCCAGGTGTGGGCACCTTCGATCTCGTCGCACACACGTACGCAACGCGTGCACAAAATGCAGCGGTTGTGATCGATGACGAAACGGTCGTGCGAGGCGTCGACATCTTCCTTCGGATAGCGGTACGGAAAATGAACGTGCGTGATGCCGAGCCGCTGGGCCAGATTCTGCATCTCGCAGTGCCCGTTCGAGACACACACCGAGCAGACGTGATTACGCTCAGTAAAAAGCAGTTCGAGAATCATGCGGCGATAGTTCTGCAGGCGGTCGGAGTTGGTGGTGACCTCCATGCCCTCTTCGACCGTGGTCACGCATGCCGGGAGAAGTTTGTTCTGGCCCTTGATCTCGACGAGGCATAGACGGCAGGCTCCGACGTCGGTGAGGCCCTCCATCTCGCACAGTCGCGGAATGAAAATGCCGTTCTGGCGGGCGACATCGAGGATACTTTCTTCCTGGCGTCCGCTGACATCGCGGCCGTCGATGGTGAGCGTCTTGACGGTAGCGACGGGTCTCATGCGATTTCTCCTTCAGCTTGCGCCCCGCAGACCCCGGCAGGACACTTATGATCCTGAATGTGCGCCCTGTATTCATCGGCAAAAGATTTGAGAGTGCTGACCACAGGATTTGGAGCCGATTGTCCTAGTCCGCACAAGCTTGTGTGCTTGAGCAGATCGCAGAGCTCTTCGAGCATTTTCAAATCTTGCGCAGTGGCCGTCATATTGCCGATCGCAGTCAGAATGCGATGCATCTGGTAGGTGCCGACGCGGCACGGGATGCACTTGCCGCAGGATTCGGTCATGCAGAAGTCCATGAAGTATTTAGCGACGTCGACCATGCAGGAGCTTTCGTCCATGACGATCATGCCGCCCGAGCCCATGATCGACCCAGCTTTTGCTAGCGATTCATAATCAACGGGCATGTCGAGGCACTCGGTCGGAAGACATCCGCCGGAGGGGCCTCCGGTCTGCACGGCCTTGAACTTGCGGCCTTCGGGAATGCCGCCGCCGATCTCGTAGACCATCTCGCGCAGAGAGATACCCATTGGAACTTCAACCAGTCCGGTATTCTCCACTCGGCCGGCAAGCGCGAAGACTTTCGTGCCTTTGCTCTTCTCGGTACCGATCTTCGCGTACCACTCGCCACCATTGCGGATGATCGGGGCGATATTGGCGAATGTTTCCACGTTGTTGATGAGTGTGGGTTGGCCGAAAAGACCTTCCATGGCCGGATACGGTGGCCGCGGCCGGGGTGTGCCTCGCTTCCCTTCCACCGAAGCGATGAGCGCTGTTTCTTCGCCGCAGACAAATGCTCCCGCGCCGAGCCGCAGGTCAATTTTGAAGCTGAAGCGGGTTCCGCAAATTTCAGAGCCCAAAAGGCCGATGCGCTCCGCCTGCCGGATAGCGTTGCGAAGCCGCTTGATCGCCAACGGGTACTCGGCGCGAACGTAAATGTAGGCTTCCGAGGCGCCCACCGCATATCCGGCAATCAGCATGCCTTCGAGCACGCGGTGAGGATCGCTCTCGAGCACGCTGCGATCCATGAATGCACCGGGATCACCTTCATCCGCGTTGCAGATCACGTACTTCGAGGTGCCCACCGATTTCGATACCGTGCTCCACTTCAATCCTGTCGGGTATCCCGCACCGCCACGTCCTCGCAGACCGCTCTTCGTGACCTCGTCGACGACCTCGCGCGAAGTCATCTCAGTCAGAGCCTTGATCAGCGCGGTATAGCCACCGGCAGCGACGTAATCTTCGATTCGGTCGGGATCGATGACGCCCGAGTTTTCCAGCACGATCTTCTTCTGCCGCTGGAAGAACGGGACGTCGGTCGGACAAACCAGTCGCGATACCGGAGAACTTTCCAGGCTGTCGAGGATCGCCCCTCCGTCCGCTGCTTCGACCTTCTTGTACAGCACGCCATTGCTGGTCGAGGCCAGAGGTCCTTCGGAGCACAAACCCATGCACCCCACGCCCTTGACCTGGCAGTGGTCTTTCTTGCCGCGCTTGGAGACTTCCTGATCAAGGGCATCCTTGACCGACTGGCTTTGGCAGGAAAGACATCCGGCAGCCACGCAGACATTCACCCGTTGGGTGAACCGGCTTTGCGACGCCCGTTCGGATTCCGCTATCTCTTCGAGTTCCTCTGGTGTCATGCGCTCGCCCACTTCTTGAGATGTTCCCGAATTCCCGCAGTGCTTACTTTTCCGGCCACTTCCTGGTCATAGACAACCGCCGGAGCCAAGCCGCACGAACCCAGGCATCTGGCAGTAAGGAGCGACACTTTTTTATCAGTAGTGGTTTCTCCCGGACGAATGCCTAGATCGCGCTGCACCGCGTCGAGCAATTGCGGCGCTCCTTTGATGTAGCACGCAGTGCCCATGCAGATCACGCAAGTGTGCTCGCCGGCAGGTTTGAGCGTGAAGAAGTGATAGAAAGTTGCAACGCCGTAGGCTCGGCTCAGCGGCACCCGCAACGACATCGCTACATAGCGCAGCGCCTGTTCGTCGAGGTACCCAAATGCTTCTTGAACCGTGTGCAGCGTTTCAATCAGACCGCGTGCCTGCTGGCCCTGCCGCCGTATCGTGGCATCCACCAACTTCCAGCGCTTGTCCTGATTGGGGGGTACAGGTTTTGCAACGTATGAGGGCATATCCGTTCGTACTCACTAATGAATTTGGTATGAGGTTATGAAATCGGATTTGCATGATCGAAATAACCAGCAATTCTAGACCTGCGGCTCCCGGCTATCAATGCTTCGGATCACAAATTGTTGACGTGTGTCCCACTTTGGTTCATGCCCCAACGTGGACCGGCTCGATTCCCTCGGATTTCTTCTTTTCTTCCCTTGTCTCAGTCGCCGCAATCACAACCAAGGTAGCATCGTCGTGCAATTGCGATGTACAAAACTTCTTCGCATCGCTCAGCAGGCGTTGCTTCAAGTCTTGCGCCGACTGCGTACTATTCTCCGTGGCGCTGGCGATCAAGCGTTCTTCTCCGAATTCTTCTCCGTCTTCCATTCCAGCTTCGGTAATGCCATCGGTGAACAGGAGCAGGCGGTCACCGGGCGCCAGTTCGATCTGCAAGTCTTCGTATTTCCAGTCGGGAAAAACGCCGAGAAGCGCGCCGCCTTCGGAAGGCGCTGCCGCTCGTCCGCTGGCGCGAATAAAGATCGGAGCCAAGTGTCCAGCATTGGTGTAACGAAAAGTTCTGTTCCTCGCATCGAGTACGCCATAGAGAAGCGTGACGAACTTGCCGGCGCTGATGGTGGAGCACAATACCGAATTCACCCGCGCACATAGAGTGGCAGGAGACACCGTCTCGCTGGCGAACGCTCGGACCGTGGCCTGCACGTTGGCCATGAGCAATGCGGCGGAGACACTTTTACCCACAACGTCAGCGATGCAGATGCCGAGTTGGTCGTCGCTCAGTCGGATGACGTCGAAGTAATCGCCGCCCACTTCGCGCGCCGGCTCCCATGCGCCATCGATTTCAAACCCGGGGATTTGTGGAATTTCTTTCGGCAGCAATGATTGCTGGATCTCTCGTGCCTGCTGCAACTCTCGCTCTTGGTGCTCTCGGTGGGCTGCTTCCCGGTCGAGATCCGTCTGCAGCTCGCGATTCCTGGACTCCAGCCTGTCGCGCATTCTGCGGTAGAGTTCTGCGCTTACGCCGACGATCATTGTAGCCATGAACGGCAGCTTCCATCCGGATTTCAAGTATTGCCACAGGGTCTCGCCGGGAACCTTGTAAGAGGGAAACCGAATCACGTTTACGACCCCCACTCCCACTACCGCGATTATGAACACCAGCGTGACGTAGATCGCCCAGGATTGCGGCCTTGGCTTGTCTTTGTAGAGGAAACCTAAGTGACTCCTGATGAGAACGATGAGATTGCAGAGTGGCAGGGTGAAGGCCAATATCGAACCGATTTCGGGTCCGCGGTCCGTCGCCCAGAGCGCTGCATAGATGGCGACGGCGATCGCAATAAAATTCTGCTGCAGGCGAACGAATCGCTTCAAATAGAGCGCTTGCATTAAATGATGCTCCAAGCGGCAACCTCTGTTCTCATTGCCGAATCGTCAGCACCGGACAACGCGCTTGAGCAATCACGTGATGCGCCGCAGACCAGGGCAGATGCGTCCCACCAACCTCCGAGGAAGATCGCGCGCCCAGGATGATGATGTCGGCCTCGCGGTCAGCTGCTGCCTGCAAAATTCGTTCGGGCGCGTGTCCGAATTCCATCAGCATCTCGGGTGTGTACTGCAGCTGAGCATTGCGCGGAATAAGCTCGCGCAACCGTGTGAGATTGTCTTCAATCGGAGCGGGATTGCTGCCCAGGCGCGAGTAATCCTCGATCACGTGGATGAGAGTAAGCCGCGCATGAAAATCTTCAGCGAGGGAAATAGCGTCCCGCGCGGCCAGAGGCGCGTTCCTCCCGAAATTCGTGGCAAACAAAACCTGGCGGATCTCGAGTTCGGGCGGAGCGAGGTTGCGGCTATGAACTGAAAGCTCCGGCAGCTTCGCGCGTCCGGAAACCTTTGGTCCCACCGTCAGTACCGGACACGGGGCATGGCGGAGAATGCCTTCTGCGACGGAGCCCAGCACCAACTTGCCGAGTCCAGTGCGTCCGTGCGTGCCCACAACGACAAGATCGATTTCATTCTCGGCGATGATTCCTGCCAGATTCTTCCAGATAAGGCCGTGGCGGACATAGCTGACATGCTGCACGCCTTCGATCCGATCCGCAACGTGCTCCAGCCGTTCCTTGGCCTCGGCGTGAGCGTCTTCATAGATCGTTCCCATGCTCACGTAATCGACGCCGCCACTCATCATCAGGAGGTTGGCCTCGGAGAGCACATGCACCAGATGCAACGTGCTGCCAAAGCGGCGGGCGATCGCTACGGCATAGGGGAGGGCGGATTCCGAGGTGGGCGAAAAGTCGGTCGAGAACAGAACATTCTTTACGGTAAGTGCGGAAGACGGCCTCTCTGCTGCGAATGCGGCCGTTTTGTTGATTTCCACGACTGTCATAGGACACCTCCGCAGTCCTAGCATCGCGCGGAAGAGGTCTATGGGGTATGGCGAGTGTCACCCGGAAATGTGATTAGGATCACAAACTAAGGAGAAGGAACTGTTGGGGTTACGAAAATCGCCGGGCACAGCTCGAGACAGGAGATTCATACGGACCTGTACGGGTGATCCAGCTCCAGGAAGGACAATACGCGCTAGTGCGATTTTATGGAGCCACGACGTCAGAGCTAGAATATTTGGCGCGAGGTGGGACGAGATGACGCACTTTCCAAGGATTGCATTTGCAGTCGTGATCCTGTCGATCGGCGTCATCGCGCAGACGGAGCACGGGAACGCACCCTTCTGTCCATTGAGACCGAATGATAAGAATCCGTTTCTCCGCCTGATCTCCGTCGAGGAGCCATCGAGAAGTACTCTTCAGAATGGAATCGATCTGACCAGGGTGATTCCTCCCCAGGAATTTCGGCGTCATCGTCTCATTGCGGTAATAGCAGTAAGCCCAAAAATTTCAATCTGGCCGTCAGAATCTCTATTGTCGCCGCCAGACGCATGCGACTTTGCCCATATTAATTCGCTGCGCAGCATTCATTGATCTGGCAGCTCATCGATAACAGATCCGAACAATTCAGCGGAGGTTTGACCCACAAGTCGTGTGATGTCCTTAGGATGTCCGGACTCTGGAACGCCGGGTACTACTGCGCGAAGCCGTCCGCCTGCGTTACGGCACCGATCGCGACGGTGTGGTCGATGTAAAGTCGTCCGGCTTCGAGAGCCTTGCGATCGAGCTCGAGCAGCGCCTGATTCTTTACTTTCGCTTCCAGAACTCTCATCGCGGTATCGGAGTGGAGGCATTCGGTTTCCTCCAGCAGTGCGCCCATCATGACCACGTTGGCCACTTTTGCTGAGCCCAGTTTGTCGGCGATCTCTGAGGCTGGGATGCAGACGACCTGCGCGTTCGTGATGGAAAGATCTTCGGGCAGTTTGTCGCGGCCGTAGATGATCGTGCCACCCGGCGCAATTTGCGAGGCGAACTTGCGCAGCGAGATTTCGTTCATCGCGATGAGGACGTCCGGTTTCGACAACACAGGAGATCCGATGCGGTCTTTCCACAAGCAGACGTGGCAGTGAGCGCTGCCCGAGCGCATTTCGGGGCCATACGACGGTAGCCAGCTGACCTCCAGGCCTTCGCGCATGCCCATTTCGGCGAGAAGCTGGCCCAGCAGCAGCACACCTTGTCCGCCAAAACCGGCGATCTTGATTCCGAGATGACGGAAGCGGTGCGATCGTCCGTGCACCAGGTTGTCGCGAGCGATCTTGCGCTCGCCTTCGACGATCTCTTCCACGGTCTTGTGCGGCGGTTCGTTCGTGTTCGGTATTTCAATCCTTTTGTCGCGGAAAACATTCAGCGGGAAGTTCGGAATCATCTTTTCCGCAATCCACCTCCGCGCATCGACGGGGTCCTTGCCCCAGATGGTCGGACAGGGTGAAAGGATTTCAACAAAGGTAAAACCTGCGCCATCACGCTGCAGTTCGAGCGCCTTTCGCACGGCGCGGCGCGCTTTCATGATGTTCTTGTTGTCGGAGAGTGCGACGCGCTCGATGTACACCGGAGCTTCCAGCGATGAGAGCATTTCTGACATGTGCAGCGGAAAGCCTTCGTTGACCGGGCGGCGTCCCCAGGGAGACGTCGTGCTGCGCTGGCCGACCAGGGTCGTGGGAGCCATCTGGCCGCCCGTCATGCCATAGATCGCATTGTTGACGAAGAAGACGGATATCTTCTCTCCGCGATTGGCGGCGTGGACGATTTCCGCCGTGCCGATCGCCGCCAGATCGCCGTCACCCTGATAGGCAATCACGATCTTGTCAGGGCAGGCGCGTTTCAGTCCTGTAGCCGCAGCGGGAGCACGTCCGTGTGCAACTTGCACGTTGCCCACATCGAAGTAGTAATACGCAAACACGGAGCAGCCGACCGGGCTGACCAGCATCGTGTGGTCTTGCAGCCCTAAATCCTGAATGGCTTCGGCGATCAGCTTGTGGACGACACCATGGCCGCATCCCGGGCAGTAGTGCGTCTGGTGGCGCAAGTCCGATTTCCGTTCGTACTCGGGATAGAAGACTTCTGACTTGGAGTGGATTACTTCGTATCCGTCGTTCGCCAGCTTTGGTTCTTCCAGAGTTAACTTTTGCTCTGCCATGGTGCCCTCTTTCGGCTTCCGGCTCTCGGCTTTTCGGCTTCCGGATGGCGGCAGCCGTACGCCGTGCTTACACCGCTGCTCCTACCCGTTCTTCGATCTTCACCAGCAATTCTTCCACGCTGGGTACGTTGCCGCCGACGCGTCCATAGAACTCGACCGGACGCCGTCCTTCGACAGCCAGCTTCACGTCTTCGAGCATCTGTCCATTGCTCAGTTCGACTACCAGTAACCTCTCCACATGCAGTGCGGCTTTCGCCAATTCCTTCACAGGGAAGGGCCACAGCGTGATCGGCCGGAATAGTCCAACCTTGATTCCCTGCTTGCGCGCTTCATCGACGGCGGAGCGCAGTACGCGAGAAACGATTCCATAACCGACAACAATCAGGTCGGCATCATCCGTGCGGTATTGCTCGCAGAGCGTTTCCTTCTCCTGCGCGCGAATGTACTTCGCTTCCATCTTTCGCTGGTGTTGTTCGAGGTCGTCGGCTTCCAGGAAGATGGAGCTGATCATGTTCTGGCGCGTGCCAGCCGTTCCCTGCACTGCCCACGGCTTTGGTGGAGGGACGATCTCGCGATACTCAAGATTCAGCGGCTCCATCATCTGACCGACAAATCCGTCGGTTAGCACGATCGCCGGATTACGGTAATTGTCCGCAAGCTCAAAGGCCAGAATCGTCAGATCGGCCATCTCTTGCACCGATGCCGGAGCGACCACGAAATTGCGATAGTTACCGTGGCCTCCGCCTTTGACCATCGCGAAATAGTCGCTCTGTTCGGGAGCGATGTTGCCCAAGCCCGGGCCACCGCGCATCACGTCGACGATCACACAGGGCAGTTCGGCGCCGGCGAGATAAGAGATGCCTTCCTGCATCAGGCTTAGCCCGGGGCCTGAGGAAGCAGTCATGACGCGTTGTCCGGCAGATGCTGCGCCATAGACCATGTTGATGGACGCGGTCTCACTCTCCGCCTGAACAAACGTTCCGCCCACTTCCGGGAAATAGAGAGCGGCGGCTTCAGCGACTTCGCTCGCCGGTGTGATCGGATATCCATAGTAGGCGCGGCATCCGGCCAGCACTGCGCCCTTAATGACGGCAACGTTCCCTTTACAGAGCTGGCGCATGTTCGCCTCCTGCCTGGGCCTCAGTCATGACCACCTTCACCTTTGGCGGGGGAGACAGCCGGTAAACCTCAATCGCGCCGGGCTCAGGGCAGCAGTAAAAACAGATTCCGCAGCCGGTACAGTCGTGTCCGGTATAGCGTGCGGGGTGCACGCCGTAATGACTCAATTCGGGGGAAAGTTCCAGGCACTTTGGCGGGCACGACTCAACGCATAACCCGCATCCTTTGCACTCTTCCACATCCACTACAACCTTGCCACGCGCGGGACCCGCCATAGGTTTGCTCCTTGCTCTACCTCGCCCCAGCCGGCTGCGCCGCCTGAGGATTGTGCAGCCACTTCGTTTTCTCGCAGTATTCCCACAACTCAGCACGGAAATCAGGATGCGCAATCTCAATCAGCGCCTTCGCGCGCTCGCGAATCGACTTGCCATGCAAATATGCGACGCCATACTCGGTCACGATGTAACGCACCAGGCCACGCGACGTAACCACGCCCGCGCCGGGATCGAGCATCGGCACGATGCGCGAGATCTTGCCGCTCTTCGCCGTGGAAGAAATGGCAATGATCGGCCTGCCCCCCTTCGAACGCGAGGCGCCGCGGAGGAAATCCACCTGTCCACCAATGCCGCTGTAGAACGTGCTTCCAATGGAATCGGAGCAGACTTGTCCAGTGAGATCGACCTGGATGGCCGAATTGATGGCCACCATCTTGTCGTTGCGCGCAATCAGACCAGGATCATTCGTGTAGGCCGTCGGATGGAATTCAAAGATGGGATTGTTGTCCATGAATTCGAACAAATGCTTGGTCCCGAGCGCGAATCCCAGAATGATTTTGCGCGGCTTGAAATTCTTGCGAGCGCCGGTGAGGACGCCGGCTTCAATCAAGGGAATCACGCCATCCGAAACAAGTTCACTGTGGACACCAAGATCCTTGCGGTCCATCAGCATGGGCAAAACGGCATCGGGAATGCCGCCGATTCCGGTCTGGAGAACGGCTCCGTCTTCAATCAGTCCAGAGACGTTCTTCGCGATGGCCACTTGCAGGTCGGTAACGATGGGCTTCTTCAGCGCGCAAAGGGGACGCGACGATTCGACGAAGGCATCAATATCGTCAACGTGGATAAAGCTATCGCCGTACGTGCGCGGCATGAAATCGTTGACTTGCGCCACGACAAATTTCGCAACTCTCGCCGCGGTGAGCGTCGTATCGACGCCGACGCCGAAGCTGCAGAAGCCATGCGAATCCGGCGGTGACACCTCGATCAGCGCCACATCGACGGGCATCTGGCCGCTTTCAAACAGCCCTTCAATTTCGCTGAGATAAATGGGCGTGTAGTCCGCACGGCCGTCGTTGATGGCATCGCGCACGTTCCCGCCGATGAACATGGCATTGTGGCGGAAGTGGCCCGCCATCTCGGGGGCTACATAGGGCGCGCAGCCCATGGTCATCATGTGAACGATTTCTACGTCATAGACATCGGGCGCTCGCCGCATGAGCGCCTCAACGAGAGTTTCAGGCTCGGCACACCCCGGCTGTATGTAAACGCGCATTCCGGATCTGACACACCCCAGTGCCTCGTCCGCCGTCCTCAGCCGCTTTTTGTATTCCATTTCCCATGACATCGACATCCTGATTCAGTCTCCTAGCTAGCCCGTAATTCACCCAATTCAAGTGGGTGGCGGGCGACCTCTTCTTCATACCCCACAGCGGCATAATAAATGGCCCGGTCAAAAAACATCTCGAGCATCTGCAAGAGTTCCAACTCACCCATGATCTCGATCGCGCGATCCATCACTGCTTCACTCTTCAGGAATTCCCAGAGATTCTCCTTGGTAAGGACGATCGCCTGGATTACTTCACTGAGTGGAACTCCCTGGTGGGCCCGCCGAGCCCCGATCTCGCGATAGCGGTGCTCGATGTCCAGTTCATTTTTCCCTAGCAGCCACTCACCCAAGTGGCGATAGATTTCGTACACACGCTCTCGCAACTCATGAGCAGGAACGTTGCCGAAATGCGGGACTTGAGAATTCAACTGTACTTTTTCTTCCAAGCCCCCAGCGAGTGCATCGGCGTGAGATTCGATCAGACGTACCAGTCTGTAGGAGAACATCATACCCACCCCCTCGTCTCAGATAACGAGCCCCGGCGTCACACCCCGATCTTCACAACCGCATCCTGATTAATCCAGCCTTCGACTGGCAGTTTCACCGACTCCACCACGGGCTCCATCGTCTGGGGAACCGTGATGGCGCGCGAAATCATGCACGTCGCTTTCGTCCGGCGCAGAAGTTGCAGTCCGACCTCACATTGATCGTCGGCATGCACCTTGAGCCTGGGGCGGATCAGAATCTCGTTGAAATTGCATCCTGCACTGCGGCTGCGGCGGACGCATCCTTCGATCTCAACCTCGAGATCAAGAAAGTCGAACTTGGCGCTCCGTGCGACGTCGTGGAAGGTGGTGGTGAAGCAGCCCGCCAGGGCACATAGCAGCAACTGCTCCGGGGTCCACCGGCCCTGCAAACCTCCCAACTCTGCCGCCTCCGAGAAGTGGATCGTGTTGGGCGAGGACTCGCATTTGGCGAGTCCGGTGCGGCCTGAAGTCCACCAAGCCGAAACGCGATAGGTATATTCCGCAGGCATGTTTCTTACTCCCGGCGAACCGGAGCGTCCGTCTCTACGACGACAAGGAGAAGATCACCGTGATGGTGGTCTCAACCTCGACCGGCTGGCCATTCAACAAATAGGGTTTGTACCGCCATTGTTTCACCGCAGTGATCGCGGCCGGCACCAGCATGGGGTGACCGCTGACCAACTGCAGGTTTTCGATTTCGCCGTTCACGCTGATTACGGCAGTAAGAATCACGTCGCCCTGCACACGCGCAGCGCGGGCAAGAGGTGGATAAGTGGGTTCTACTCGCTTGATCAGCAAGCCCCTGGTAACGCCCCCCGAGATGCGCACGCGCTGTGGCATCACGGGTTGGAGTCTTGGAACATTCGCGAGGCTAGATGTGGCGCTGACAATGCCTCCAATGACACCTCCAAGCTGACCTCCAGGGATTCCACCGGGAACACCCCCGACGACTCCGGAAGTGGCAGCCATCGGCGGCGGCGCCTCTTCTTCTTTAATCATCTGGACCTTCTGCGGAATGCGGGACGGCGTGCGCAATTGGCCAGTATTCATCAGGTCAGTCTGGATCTGCCGGACCACTCTCTGTACCTGCTCAGCGGCCGGCGGCGGAGGCGGGGGAGGCGGGGGAGGAGCAACCAAGAAGGTCAACAATTGAGCTTTGGGCAGCGTCTCTGTAAACACCAGGGGCATGATCAACATCACGCCCACGGCTAGACAATTGAAAATGAAAGAAGTGGTTGTAGCGAAGGCATGCCGCTTGTTCTGTTGTCCGAAGTCGAGAATGCTATCGGCGAACATTGGCCGCATAGCAATCGCACCCCCGGAGACGATCGCCGATTTTGGCAGAGTCGCAGCCCCTGGACGGCTTACTGGTTTTGTTTCTTTTACTTCTGGCTCATGAATTTCAATTGTGCCCATCGGAACCTCCCTGCCTCCCTGTAACAGAGCCGCCTTGAGTCCGGAGACAGGCGCGCGGCTCATTTGCAAGTACATCTTCTTCTAGTAGGCGGACAGGGCAAATGGCGCACATCACGGCACTTTGTGAGCGAAATCACGGTTTTTGAATTGTTCGGGAAACTTAAGTAACCAATGCAGATCTTGGCGGTCAAGCGGGACATTTCACCTCTCCGCCCCGGTCTGAGGAAAGGGGCTCGGTGTATACTGCTGCCTCCTCATTCGACGCAGCCGAGTTTTTCCTCATGTCGTTTGCCATCCAATGCCGTGATCTCCGCAAAACCTATGACGGGAAAGTAGAGGCTGTCCGGGGCCTGACCCTCGAAATCCAGGCTGGCGAATGTTTTGGCCTGCTCGGGCCGAATGGCGCGGGCAAGACTACAACCATCGAAATTCTGGAAGGCCTGCTGGCTCCGACCTCGGGTCAGGTTTCGATCCTGGGGCACAGCTGGAAGGAAAACGAGCGTGAAATGCGCGAGTGGCTCGGAATATCCCTGCAGGAAACGCGTCTGTCTGAGAAGCTGACGGTTCGCGAAACCATCGATTTGTTTGCCAGTTTCTACCGGGAACCACGTCCTACTGATGAGGTGATGGAGCAGTTGCAACTTACCGAGAAGGCAGATGCGTGGGTCGGCAAGCTTTCCGGTGGACAGCGGCAGCGGCTCGCGGTCGCTACTGCACTGGTGTGCAATCCGAAAATTCTGTTCCTCGATGAGCCGACGACCGGCCTCGATCCCCAGAGCCGGCGCCAGTTGTGGGACATTATCCGTGTCTTCCAGAAGAATGGCGGCACGGCCCTGCTGACCACCCACTACATGGACGAAGCGGAGAAGCTTTGCGACCGGTTGGCGATCGTAGACCATGGGCAGATCATCGCCGAAGGTACGCCGGTGGATTTGATCAATCGTCTGGGCGGACATCACGTTGTCGAATTTTCAGTGAGCGGAAATCACGATGGAGCGGCAGGATCAGGATGGCGTGGACTGCCCAGCGTCGAGTCGGTTCGAGAAGACGATGGATTGATTGCTTTGAATGTCAAGCAGCCGCATCTGACAATTCCCGCGCTACTTGATGCGGTCGAAAAGCAGGACGGAAAATTGCAGCATCTGACAACCCGTCAAGCGAGCCTAGAGGATGTGTTTGTGAATCTGACGGGAAGGCATCTGCGGGAAGAGTAAAGGATCAATTGTTCATTTAATCATTTAGTCATTTAATCAATGAACCCCACTTCGCGGTTGCGTAAAGCTGAATCTTGAGTCGCCCATGAATCGAATGATTCTTACCGTCGTACTTTTTCTCGCCGTGGCATGCTGGGGACGAGGTTCGGATCCGGGATCCGATACCTTCGCTCCATTTGAACAATGGAAGGCAGCTGTGCTCGCTGGAGATGCTTCGGCCTTGAAGGCGTTCTACAGCGTTGACCCTGCGGCGCTGGTGCGGATTAATTCCGTGACTCGTGACGTGGATGCCGACGTGAGTTTCTGGCTAGCTCTCAAGCCGCGAGTAATACATGTGGAGGTCGTTCGTAACGAGCTTCGCCACGGACACATCAGTTTCATCTTTCGCGCAGAAGTTGAATCCGGGCTGCAAACCGTTAACCTCACCGATGATCAGTCATGGCAGCAGCAAAATGGCCAGTGGCGTTTGATCTCAGTGGAACGGACAGATGCGCCACGACTAAAGCAGCCAGCTAGCATGAAGAAGGACATTTATCCCGCGAATGCCGACGCGCACGCGGAGATCAGACAGGCAGAAGAAAAGGCCGCGAGTGCCCATAAAAGGCTACTGTTAGTTTTTGGCGCGAACTGGTGCTTCGACTGTCACGTGCTCGATCTCGCCTTCCAGCGGCCCGACCTCGCTGCAATCCTCGAAGCAAATTACGAGGTCGTGCACATTGATCTTGGGCCGGAAGAAGAGAAGAATCCTGATCTGGTAAAGCAGTACGAAATTCCGCTGAACAAAGGCGTTCCTGCACTCGCAATTGCTGAGAACAATGGAAAGCTTGTGGTCAGCCAGAAGAATGGCGAGTTTGAGGATGCGCGGGCATTATCACCGGAAGCATTGGCCGAGTTCTTGAACAAGTGGAAACCCAACAAAGCGAATTGATTCATTTAATCATTTAGTCATTTAAACAATAAGAACAGGAACTCGATTTTTTATTGATTAAATGACTAAATGACCAAATAAGCCCATGAGTGTTGCGCAGGAAAATCCGATTCGAACGCAGAAGCCGCAGTCCGCTCCACCGCGCCGCAATGGTCGCTGGTCTGGCTATTCGCATCTTCTGATGGCGCGCATGCTTGAGCTTAGGCGCGAACCGGAAGTGGTGTTTTGGGTATTCATCTTTCCGTTGCTGTTGGCACTAGGTTTGGGAATCGCCTTCCGAAACAAACCGGGGAATGCATCTTCGGTTGCTGTCGTTCAATTTGCCGGATGGCAGAACGCTAAGGATCTGTTGGCCCGTTCTCCCCAGCCGGATCAATTCAAGGTGACTGTGCTAAACGAGAACGATGCCCGGCAAGGATTCCGGCTGGGCAAGTTCGATCTGGTGATCGAGCCTGATTCAAAAGGCGGATTCACGTACCTGTACGACCCTGCGCGGCCGGAGAGCGTGCTTGCGAAGAGCGAAGCAAATGATGCTCTACAGTCTGGGGCTGGCCGGAAGGACATCGTTGCGACAACATCAGCCGCATCGTCCGAACCTGGCTCGCGCTACATAGACTTCCTGATCCCCGGACTGCTGGGCATGAACCTGATGAATTCGGGAATGTGGGGCATCGGGTTTGCGTTGGTTGACATGCGTCAGCGGAAGCTGCTCAAGCGCTTCGTAGGCACTCCGATGCGCCGCTCTGACTTCTTGCTGGCGATGGCATCCAGCCGATTGATTCTAATGATCATCGAGGTTGGGTTGCTCCTCGTATTTGGCGTGCTGTTCTTTCACATGCGCGTGCTCGGCTCGTTCGCGTCAATCGCGCTGATTGCCGCCATCGGTTCATTGACGTTTGGCGGCGTCGGACTGCTAACCGCCAGCCGGGCGCAGAAGATTGAGAGCGTCAGTGGCCTGATCAATCTTGTCATGATGCCGATGTGGATCTTTTCCGGCGTCTTCTTTTCTTACGAGCGCTTCCCTGTCATCATTCAACCGTACATCAAAGCTCTGCCGCTTACGGCGCTCAATGACGCGCTGCGTGCCAGCATTCTGGAAGGAACGCCGATCCTGCACCAGTGGCCGCGCTTGCTGGTGATGATCGTGTGGGGCGGAGTATCGTTTGTGCTCGCGCTGAAATGGTTCCGCTGGACCTAAAACCTTGACCACTGATTTGCACGAATTTCCACGGATCAGAATCCTGCTTTTCGTTTTATCCGTGAAAATCTGTGGAGATCCGTGGCAAATGAATTTCGCTTATCTCTGCTGAACTGCTTGTAGCACTGATTTATAAGCTTCTGCCGTGGGCGATTTCCCTGGAGTTACACTTCTAGACGCCATCCGCGCCGCGAGCGCTTCCAGCAAGTACGTATCATTCTGATAGCGGGACATTTCTTCGAGAGGTATGGGCGAAAGCTTCCACATCGCACGGTCTTTCTCTTCCATTTGCTGCAGCCAGTGCTGGAATGTGTCGACCTGAAAATCTGGGCGCTCGATGATTGCCATCACGGCCAAAGCCAGCCTGTCTTGTTCGCCATGTGTGTAGATCACGTGCGCGGTGGTGAGGCGCTCGGAGATGGCGTTCAGAATCGTCTGCTGTTCTGAAGTTGTAAGCGCGGAATTCTCTGCAAGAGCTTCGAGCAGGTCTGCGGTGTGCGCGGTGGGATGAATCCAGCCGACCTTCACTTCATATCCACGCAGATCGCGCTCCTGATTCAAATAAGTAAGCGCGTCGGATAACAAAGCGTGGTAGCGCTCTGATCCAAGGAATGGCGACTTCACGTCGTGGGCAGCAATTTCTGACAGGCATAGGGCGGAAAAAGAACGTAGCAGCACCGTGTCGTTTCCTGTTTCGCCAATGTTCTTTTTCAGGTTGGCGCGCCACTCGTCCGCCAGTGAAATGAAGTCCTCGTTAGATAGCTTGCCCGCACGGATCCAGCGGGTAAGGATGCTGTAAGCAAGATCATCACGCAGCTCGGAATCTGGTGACGCGAGAAGGCCGCTGAGTTCGTGCGCCAATGCGGAAGCCGACTCGCCGTCGGGCACTGTATAGTGCTGCTGAGCGATATTCTCCCAAAATTGACGATCGTGTGACGGAGCGGCCCAGACAATCGCTCCGAGTGCAAGAAATAGGGGTAAGAGCAAACGAGGAACCATAGGATTATCTGCTAGCCGTTAGACGGACGAGAATTCAAAAGGCTTTGTACGCCGATGTCACGTTCATTAAAGAAACACTCGGCTTTTCTCCGTGCCTCGGGTGCCTCCGTGGCAAACAGTTATTTCTGCTGGGTGCGAGCCAAGTCACGGATCTGATTCAGATATCCCACATAGATCGGGATAGGGATATCTGGAGAGTCTCCGTCATTGAGGAAATGCTCCAGGCGTATTTCGAGAGGAATGGACGCGATGACTTCGCGGAATCTCGGCATCTGGAGGTACTTCACTCTCCAGATGTCGAGCATTTTCGAGCGAAACTCTTCGCTGATGAAGCCGAAAGTGTGATCGGCGAGAAAGATGTTGTCGAAATGGCGTTCCGACAAAATTGTCCGGATGGGCTCATCCGGAGTCGAAAATAGATAGATCAAGTGAAACAGGTCGGCAAGATCGCCCCAAAACACCTTCTCTTCATACGCGGTAAAGCGAAATCTGTTTTCGTGCCGCTGCTGGACGCTGCGCGCACGCTCACCCGAGGGCAAACTTTGACGATCTAGTTCGCCACGAAACCACGTCAGCCGATCGGGTGCCAGATTATGCCTGAGAAACTCGATGGCATAGGCGTTCGGAAGATAGATGTCGGGGTCGTCGTCGAGCCGCGCGAGCCAGGCTTTCCAGTCCTTTTTTTGTAAAGAATCCAGCAATTCCGAGATCTGATGGATGGTTACATCCGGGTGATATTTCACCGCTTGCCAGAAGTGTTCTGTACTGTCATAGGTGGCGCCATACAACACGATACCTTCGTCAA
>Ga0335082_10000203_pt1 | contig 60216 bp, 55 predicted proteins | sample Lox_Sample_41_FD_206718 | JGI IMG/M metagenome (GOLD analysis project Ga0335082, IMG submission 206718) | Soil microbial communities from Loxahatchee National Wildlife Refuge, Florida, United States - Lox_Sample_4.1 | ecosystem: Environmental > Terrestrial > Soil > Wetlands | place: USA... | reverse complement strand
CGCCGCCATGGGGTACAACGCCTGGACGCCAGCCCCGCGCAGGGTGGCGCCACGACCGTCGAAGTGTGCCCGGTCGTCCTTCAGGATCGCGTCCGACTCCTTTGGATTCTCGGAGGAGTGCCCCAAGCCGATGGTGTGGCCGAGTTCGTGAGTGATGACCTCCGCGAGGTTGGTCGCATTCCAATATCGACAGCCTCCGAACCCGTCGTTGATCGTAAGATCGCCTTCGGTGATCCGTTGAAACGCAACCCCTTCCACGGTCGACGTGCCCGCCGAGGTGCAGAACCCGCCAATGGCGAGCACGCCCCCACAGTTGCTCGGCGCGCCGATCTCTCCGAACGGGTCGTTGAACTGAATCGTGCTCTTGCCGTCGCACTGTTGAAACGGGGCCGGGGTCCCGGTCCCTGCATCGGCCAGCCGCAAGGCGCTGCCAGCGCCGCTCCATGCCGCCATGGCGTTGTGTACGGCGAGCATGGACTGCTCGGCGCCAAGGGTGGCATCTCCGACCGGAACGACCTGGTATCCGACTGGGTTACCTTGATCGGGTTCGGACCACCGCGCCGGCGGCGGACCCAGGAAGGTAAACGCATCACCCCAACGGCTGCCGGCCGAGGCAGCGGCAGCGAGCTGACGAAACTCCCGCTTCCGTTGTCCGCGCTACCGCGGGTGGCGTGGAGCTGACGATTCACGCCGTTCCGTTGCAGCGGCGTCACGCGCGCAGCAGCGGGTAACGCGCTGCATCACAGATCGCACGTCACACCGCACCGGGCGCGCGGGACGCGTGTGTCGGCTCGCCACCAAGCGGCCGCCGAGCCGACGCTCGTCCCCTCAGGCACGCGCGCGATAAACAGACGGTAGCCGTGCAGGTCACCGATGGCGGTCAGCAAACGCTCGACGTCCACCGACTTATGAAGGAACGCGACCGCGCCCCCCTTGTAGCTGTCGACGAGATCGTCCTCGCGCGCCGATCCCGTCAGTACGATCACCGGGATATGGCGGAACCGTTTGTCGGCTCAGATCTCGCGCAACACCGTGCGCCCATCCATGATCGGCAAGCCCAGATCGAGCAGGACCAGGTCGATGCCGCCGTCGTCGGCGCCGTCGGCGCAGTTGCGATAGAGCAGATCGAGCGCCGCCTGCCCGTCCTCGACCACCGTAACGGTGTTGCCGATCTTCGCTCGTTCGAACGCCCGCCGGGTGATCTCGGCATCGTCCGGGTTGTCTTCCACGAGAAGAATGCGCGCGCCCCGCCTAGCTGCGTTTCTCGCATCGAACTACCCTCTCTCGCAGCGTGGCGCCCCTCGCGATCCACGCTCGCAACTGCCGGCGACGCGCCCGTCGTCTATTTGGTCTTCCCGGCGTAGATGTCCATCACCGTGTGCAGGAACTTGACGGCTTCGTCACGCGGCCGCTGGAACGAGTTACGACCGATGATCGAGCCGAAGCCGCCGCCGTCGCGAATCGCCCGGATCTCGTCGAGCAGGGCGTTGGTTTCCTTGGCCTCGCCGCCGGAAAAGATGACGATACGCCGGCCGCCAAACGCACTCTCGACAACGTGGCGGACGCGCTCGGCGAGCGTGGCGACGGGTATGCGCTCCTTTTCGTAGACCTTCTTCGCCGCCGCTTGCTCGATGTGCGCCGTCGGCGGCTTCACCTTGATGAAGTGGGCGCCCAGCTGCGCGGCGATCTGCGCCGCATACGCGACCACGTCAATCGCCGTCTCACCTTCCTTGGACAGCCCACCACCACGCGGGTAGGACCACACGACCACCGCCAATCCTTTGCGTTTGGCTTCTTCCGTGAGGGCACGGATCTGGCCAAACATCTCGTTGCGCGCCCCGGAGCCCGGATAGATGGTGAAGCCGATCGCGGCGCAGCCGAGACGCAAAGCCTCGTCGACGCTGCCGGTGAGCGCCGGACACGGTTCACCAGCAGCGGCCAGCGAGTCAGAGTTGTTGAGCTTGAGGATGAGCGGCACCTCGCCGGCGTACTCCGCCGCGCCCGCTTCCAAGAACCCCAGCGGCGCCGCGTACGCGTTGCAGCCCGCCGCCAGCGCCAGGTCGAAATGGTAGCGCGGATCGTACCCCGCCGGGTTGGGCGCGAAGCTGCGAGCCGGACCATGCTCGAATCCCTGGTCGACGGGTAAGATGACGAGTCGGCCGGTTCCCGCCAGGCGCCCATGGTTCAATAAGCGGGCGATGTTCGTCCGCGTTCCGGGGTTGTCACTGGCATACCAACTCAGAATCTCTCGCACTCGCTCCGTCATGCTGGCTCTCCTCTCGTACCGGTCGCCGTTGTCCGCTGCTCCTCGTGACCGGGCGGCTAATCAGTACGACAAGCACGGGCAGCTTGTCCATAGAGGGACAGACCGGCGCGCTCGCACCGTCTCGGCGTCGTCGGGTGCTCCTTGCGCAAGTGAGCGGGCCGGTGTAACGAACTGGTGTACTTGGAAAGGTTCTGTCAATGTGGAACGTCAGAAGTGTTCAGCGCTGCCACTTGAAGCCGCCACGGATAGACTCGCCGCACCTGCATAAAGTTGCGTCCAACAACGCTGCACGAACGGGCGTGGCGGCGCCGGCAACCGGAGTACGGAGATGAAGCGGGCACGGAAAGCGCCAGACATCCCCTTGGCACAGCTGCGGTTGTCCGATCTCGTCCGCGAGCCGACGACCTCCGCAGATCGCCGCCTGGTCAACCTCAAGGTTCCCGCTGACCTCCTGCAACGGATCCACGCCGTTGCTCGCACGCTCGGAGTAGCCAAGAGCGCGGCGATCGTCGCCTTGTTGAATGAAGGCCTGCACGCCGCACAGCGGCGCGGGCTCGGTCGCGCCCCGCGACTGAAGAGCTGACGCCGAGCCCGGGGAGCATCAACTCCCGCGCGGTAGCCCCAACACCTGCATCGCAATGATCCCGCGCATGATCTCGGAGGTGCCGGAAGCGATGCTGGCCGCGGGGGCGCCGAGAAAGGCGCGCTGGACCCACTGGCTCATGTCCCCCTGATCGGTGCCCGGCACCGGCGTATCGTAGATCAAGCCCCGCGCCCCCAGGATGGCCATGCCGATGCGGGGCATGGCCTGCGTCAACTCGGTCCAATGCAGCTTGATGATCGATGCTTCAGGGCCCGGCATCCCCATGCGCAGCAGCTTGTCAAGGGTTCGCTGGCAGGTGTGGCGGAAGGTCTCGACACCCAAGTAGACGTCGGCGAGCGCCTGGCGCGTCACCGAGTCTCGCGCCGCGCCGTGCTCGCGCGCCACGCGCAGCAGCTGGTCGCGGGCGCGCGTCAGCAGGATCTGCATCTCGACGACATACAGGATGCCGCGCTCGTTCTGCAGTGCCGCGGTTGCGATCTGCCAGCCGTTGTGCAATTCGCCCAATAGGTTGTCGCGTGGGACGCGGACGTCTTCGAAAAACATCTCGTTGAACTCCGCGTGCCCGCTGATCTGCCGCAGCGGGCGCACCGTGATGCCCGGGCTCTTCATGTCGACGAGCAGGCAGGAGATGCCGTTGCGGCGTGTCGACTCCGGGTCGGTGCGGCACAGCAGCATGCACCAGTCGGCGTGATGCGCCAGCGTGGTCCAGACCTTCTGTCCGTTCACCACGAAGTGGTCGCCGTCGAGGACCGCGCGCGTGCGCAACGAGGCGAGGTCCGACCCGGCGCTGGGCTCGGAGAACCCGAAGCACCACAGGTCTTCGGCCGTCAGGATGCGCCGCGCGAAGCGGTCCTTCTGCGCCGCGGTGCCGTAGGCGATCAGCGGCGGGCCGGCGATGCCGATGCCCAGGCTGCCGATCACCTCGGGCGCCTCCGCGCGCGCCATTTCTTCCGTATAGGCGATCTGCTCGGGAATCGACGCGCCGCGGCCGCCGTAGTCGACGGGCCAGGTGATGCCGACCCAGCGCGCCTGCGCCAGCTTCGCCTGCCACGCCCGCAAGCGCCGGATGCGCTCGGGCTCCGGCAGCGCCGCCGCATGCTGCATCCGCAAGTCGTCAGGAACGTTGGCGTCGAGCCAGGAGCGCAGCTCGCCGCGAAAGGCCTCGAGATCCGTCGTGCTCATCGGCCGCTATGTAAACGGCCGTCGCGGCGGGGTCAACGGCGCGCTGGCGGTCGCCTTATGGCGTTTCGTCCCTCAGCGCCCCACGCAGGATCCAGGCGCGAATGTTCTCGATCTGCTGCGCGTCGAGCACGGGCTTGGGCGCCAGCGGCATGCGGCTGAAGAACTGCGGATCAAACGCCACCGGCAAGGTCAGCTTCGTCAGCAAGAAGCTATTCTCAGGATGGCCGGGATCGACGCGCAACATCCCGGCGCCAAGCGCCGCCAAGTTTTGTGGCGGCACGCCGACCAAATTGGCATACGATTGCGCTTCCGGCTCCAGCACCTGTCCACCTTGCGCGCTCTGCGCGTTGTGGCAGCCGACGTCGAGGCACGTGGTGTTGAAGATGGTCGCCTGAATCTGCGGGAAGGTCGAGTCAAGGCTGAAGGTCGGTGTGGGAATCGCCGTCATCGTCGGGGTAAGCGACGCCGTCGGCGTCGCCGATGGCGTCGCGGTCGCGCTGGGTGTCGACGTGACGGACGGCGTGCGCGTCGGCGTCGACGTCGGTGGCAGCGTCCCGGTCGGCGTGATGCTGGGTGACAGAGTCCGCGACGGGGTCGAGGTCACCGTGGGGGTCGGCGTCGCGGTGGCGCTGGCGGTCGCCGTGCTGGTCGGCGTCACGGTGAGCGTGACCGACGGCGTCGGCGTCAGCGATGGGGTTGCGGTCGGCTGATTCGAGGGCGGCGCGCCGGCCAGGATCCAGGATCGCACCAGCTCGATCTGGTCGGGTGAGAGCGGCGGCCGGCTCAGCGGCATCGGGCTGCCCAGCGCGCCGGCGCCCGTCAGGGTCAGCTTGGTCAGCAAGAAACTCGTGGCCGGATCGCCCGCCACGACGCGTTTCCAGCCTTGCGCCTGAGCCGCCGGGTTGTCCGGCGCCACATTCACAAGGTTCGCATACGACTGTCCCGCTTCGAGGACCAACGCTCCGGCCCGGTCGGAGGAGTTGTGGCAACCGGAGGACAGGCAATCGGGATCGAAAATCGTGCGTTGGATCACGTCGAGGCTGGCGCCCGAGGTCGCCGTCGGCTGCGCCGCGGTGGGCGGCGGTCCATCACCGGCGCAGCCCATCAGCACCCAGGCGCAGCCGAGCCCGAGGGCGATGACAGATACAGCGGCAGGCAATCGTCGGAGCACGCGGATCCTGAGGAGCGAGTGGCACGGGTGATGGGCAGCAGCGAACGTGCGCGACGATTCACCCGCGCCGCGGCGGCTCACAGGCCCTTTGCACCGCTGACGACGATGCTCGCAACGCCTTGTTTGCTGTACTTCTTGCCGGTGATCTCGGCGCGATCGCCGGCGAGCTTCTTGGCGGCGTCGTATGGGTCGGAGTTGTTGTGGTCATCGAGCAGCAAATAGACGTCGCCGGCATCGGTCAGGATGCCGATCGGCACTCCCTTCTTGGCACACATCTGGGCGCACGCCTTATGGGCGGCGCCCTTGCTCCCCTTGGCCATGTAACAGGCCATATCGATGATCTCGCCTTGCACGGTCAGGTCTTCCTGCGCAGGCGCCGCAGCCGGCCAGCTCCCCAGTACGGCGAGCAGAACCACGCAGCTCACCAATGTCACGACACGATGCTTCACTGAAGGTCTCCTCTTCCCAAAGGCACACCAGCGCAGTACTATGCGCCCGGTCACCCAAATGTCAATTTACCTCGCGTTCGAACTGCACAGTTCCACGACTGTCATGCTCGCCGATCGTCTGAACAGCCTAGCGATGCGGAGAGTTCCCCGCGGCCGGGAACGAATTTCGACGATTTGATGCATCATGAACGCTCGCGCGCTGGACGACCACGACGTCACCTCCGATCTCGGTAGAGCGCCGTCGCCGCGACGCGACTGGACGACGGAGGTGAACGCCGGCGAGCACCGGCCGTTGCGCCAACACGTATTGTTCCTCTACGGCACCGGCCTGGCCATCGGGCTGCATCTCGCCTTGATCCATCTCTACCTGTTCCGCTCGATCGGCACCTTCTTCTTCTTTCTGATCGCCACCCAGCTGTTCACCACCGCGACGCTCGGCCTGTGGCAGGGGGTGCTGCCACGCGTGTCCCACCTCCCGTATGTCTCGCGATCGATCTGGCAGACCATCATTTGTCTGTGCACCTTCGGAGTGTTGTCGTTCCTAACGACGGAGTTGAACGCACTCTTGTTCAACCGCCACTCGATATTGCACCCGTATCAAGGGCCCGACGTGACCATCACCATCTCGAGCCTGACGCTGCGGCGGGCGCCGATCGTCTACTCGCTGATCCCGATCATTCCCACCGCGGTGTTGTGCATCGTCGGCTTCAACCTGCACTGGCGGCGGATCCTGGCAATGCAAGGACGCGAGCGCGAGCTGCGCGAGCTGGCCGTCTCGGCGCAACTGGCGGCGTTGCGCGCGCAAGTCAACCCGCATTTCTTCTTCAACAGCCTCAACTCGATCGCCCAGCTGATCTCCACCGATCCCGTCAAGGCCGAGGCCTGCGTCGAACGCCTGGCGGAGATCTTCCGCTACATGCTGCGGCGGACCAAGGCCGAGTTCGTGCCGCTGGCGGAGGAGCTGCAAGTGGCGGAAGCCTATCTCGACATCGAGCGGGCCCGCTTCGGCGACGACCTGGTGGTCGACGAGGACATTGACGCGCGGGCGCGGGGACTGCTGCTACCGGGGTTGATCCTGCAACCCCTGGTCGAGAACGCCGTGCGTCACGGCATCTCGCGCAAGATCGGCGGCGGCGCGGTGTTGATTCGGGCCGCGCTCGACGACGAGACGCTCAGCCTGACGGTGCGCGACACCGGCGCCGGCATCCACGCGCGCGAGTCGATCTACGAGCGCGGCGTCGGTCTGCGCAACGTCCGCGACCGATTGGTCAAGCTGTACGGCCCGGAGTATGCGCCGACCATCAGCAGCGCCACCGGCCAGGGTACCAGCGTCACGCTGCGCATCCCCGTCGCGCCGCCGCCGCTGCGGAGGCGTCCGGCATGATTCGCGCCGTGGTCATCGATGACGAGAAGCTGGCGCGCGATCGGCTCTTGTCGTTCTTGCGCACCGTCGAGGACATCGAAGTCGTCGGCCAGGCCAGGAACGGTCTCGAGGCGACCCGGGTGATCGATGAGACCGCGCCGGATCTGGTCTTCCTGGATGTGCAGATGCCCGGCATGGGCGGCTTCGACGTCCTCAAGGCCGTGCGTAAAGCCCCGCAGGTCGTCTTCGCCACGGCGTTCGACGAGTACGCCATTCAGGCCTTCGAGGTGCACGCCGCCGACTACCTGCTCAAACCGATCTCGCGCAGCCGCCTCGACGAAACCCTGCGGCGCGTGCGCGAGCGCCTGAACGGTCACACCGAAAGCTCGCAGCTGCACGATCTGCTGCAGAAGCTGGAGGCGCGGGAACGCCGCTACTTGAGCCAAATACCGGTGCACCGCGGCCGCCAGATCCTGGTGTTGCCGAGCGAGCAGGTATTGTGGTTCGAGGTGGAGTATCGCCTGGTATACGCGTACAGCGACGGCGACCGCTACATGACCAACTTCACCTTGAAGGAGCTGGAGGAGCGTCTCGATCCCGAGGTGTTCTTCCGCGCCCACAAATCGCGCCTGGTGAACCTCAAGCACGTGCGCGCCATCGTGCCGTGGTTCGGCGGCCGCTTCAAATTGGTGATGCGCGACCAGAAGGGTTCCGAAGTCGAGCTCAGCCGCGCCCAAGCCCGCGAGCTGCGCGGGCGCATGCACTGGTGACGCCGGCACCCGCCAGCGACCGTTTGACCGCAACACCCAGCCGCTCGGCTGCGCGTGGTTGTAATTCCAGCGCCGCCACGGTAGGTGGAGCGGCCGCCGCAACTGAACGGATAGCAACGCTGGAGGTTGGACGAATGGCTCGCTATGCCAGGACCCTGGTCGCATCGTGGTTCGTGCTCGGATGTCTCGGACTTCTGGGGTGTGGCGGCGACGACAACGGCAGCGCGAGCAGCTCGCCGACCCCGGTCCCCAGTGCCACCGCAACGGCCTCGGCAACCGTCTCGTCGACGGCAACCGCCACGGTAACCGCATCATCAACCGCAACACTGACCAGCACGGCAACCGCCAGCGTCACCCACACACGCACGCCGACCGCGACCGCAACGCATACGTCGACCGCCACTACCACGCCGACGTTCACCGCCACACCGACCGCCACGGTCACCCACACGGCCACATCTACCGCAACCTCCACGAGTACCGAGACCCCGACCATCACCGAGACCCCAACCGTCACCGAGACGCCGACCATCACGCCGACCCCGAGCGCCACCGCAACGCCGACGCTGACGGCAACCCTGGGCCCGCTGGGAACGCGGCATTTCGTGCTCAATCCCACGAAGAGTCAATTCCAGGTGTTGGTCGGGCCGAACAACTCGGCGCTCCTGCGCGGCCCGATCCGCGGTCAAACCAACGGGCAGGCGGAACCCGCCTTCATCGACCTCGAAGCCGGTCAGCCCGATGCCAACGGCTTTGCGATCATCAACATCACCAACACCTCCGAGTACTTCTCCGTCGAGACCGCGTTCCTGGTCCTCTGCCTCAAACCGCAACGACAGGTGGAATCAGCGGGAGTGATCGGCTGCAACGGCGGCCTCGATTTCAGCACGCACCTGACCCAGGACCACAAGCTCGGGCTGGTCGGGGAGAACGACTTCACAGTGGACCAGTGCACGGCCATGCACGGCACGGTGGAAAGCCCACACCAAACCTGCGCCGTCGGCAGTTGCAGCGACGTATGCCCGTGCCGCACCAACAGCAACTGCGATTCGTCGCCCGACGCCGGTGACGGCGTCTGCGGCATCGGCAAGGCCAAGTGCACCGAACCGCCGGCGATGAGCGGAACGCGCTGCCAAGCCGATGCCGATTGCGACAGCACCGCCGGCGCCGAGGACGGCGTGTGTGGGGTTCACGGGACGCCGGGCCACGAGGGCGTCTGCAACGGACCGTTCATGATCACCCAGCTCGGCGGCGACACCGGGCCCGGCGAGACGATTCTCGCACCTTTCGAGCAGGACGGGATCCAACTGCAGGGTCTGCCGCTGCAACTGATCATGGAAACCGCGCTGCCTTGCGGTGACGAGGGTAACGGCGTCGCCAGCCCGTTCGCGCTGACCAGCGGCCAGTCGGAAACCACGATCCTCCACGCCAATGCGGACGATACGGCCATGCGCGACTTGCAGCATTTTAGCGGAACGAATTTCAGCTGCAGGGACTGGCAGAACACCAACGGGCCTGGCAAGTTGGTCCTCAGTGCGCCTTTGCTGGATGCGCCGATGGTCGGCGATGCAATCACCACCTTCACGTTTGACGGTTCGCCGTCCAGCCAAACCACGACACCGTAACCGCACTGGGTGGCAGAGCGCTCCAAATCCGTGTAAGGAGGGTCCCCGCTGAGGAACACGATGATGGGGCGGGGTCCATTGCTGCAAACCGTCCGGGTGGCCCTGCTGCTCGTCCTCGCCGCGACCGCGCCGGCTGTCGCAGCGCCGCTGCCGGGAGACGTGAACTGTGATCTGCGGGTCGATGACGCCGACATTGGCGCACTGATCCGCATCCTGTTCGGCGCCGCCGACTGCGGGAACTCCGACGTCAACAGCGACCGCCGGATCTCGGTGGCCGATCTCGCCGCCGTCGAGCTCCATGTGTCCGAGCCGGTGGCCACGACGACCGCCACAGAGACCCTCACGCCCTCCGTGACCGAAACCGCCAGTGCGAGCCCGTCACCAATGCTCACGTCGACCATCACCCCAACGCCGTCGGAAACCGAAACGGCCACCCTCTCACCAACCCCCTCGCTCACCAGCACACCCAGCCTGACCGAAACGCCATCGGCAACCGCGTCGTTCACCCTGTCACCAACCGTCACCTTGTCACCGACGACCACGTTGTCGCCGACGATCACCCTGTCGCCGACGATCACCGCCACGCCAACGATTACGCCAACCCCTTCGACCACCTTGACCCCCAGCACCACGCCAACCGACACGCGCACCGGCACCAGCACGCCAACGATAACCCCGACGCGAACGCTGACGCCTAGTCGGACGGCCACGTTGACGCGGACGTCCACGCCAACCGCCACCTTTACCCCGACGCTGCTGCCGAGCCGCACACCAACGATCACCCCGTCGCCGATCCCGAGCCGGACCCCGTCCAACTCCCCAACCGTGCCGCCGACGCGCACCCCGACCGCCTCCGCGACGGAGACCGGCACCCAGACTGCCAGCCCGAGCGTGACCCCGACGCCCAGCATCACGACTACCCGCACGTCGACCCCCAGCGCGACGCTCACCGCAACCCGCACGCCCAGCAACTCGCGCACCCCGACATCCACCGCGACGGAGACGCCGACGCGGACCGGCACATCGACGATCACCGCAACCCCGACGCGAACGGTGACGCGCACCCCAACCGCGACCCCCTCACCGACGAACAGCCGAACCCCGACGAATACCGGCACTGTCTCACCGACAATCACCGGCACCCCCACGCAAACCGCCACGCGCACGGTCACCATTACGCTCACCCCGAGTCTCACCCTGACACCCAGCATCACCCGCACGCCGAGCAATACACGCACGCCGTCGCGGACGCCGACCGCGACGCCGTCAGCCAGCGCGACCGGCACGTTCACGATCACCCGCACCCCGACCAACTCGCGGACGCCCACGCTGACCCCGACGGTCACACCGACCCCGACGGTCACGGCGACGCGCACGCCGTCACGCACGCCGACGCCGACGCAACCGATCACCGCAGGGCCGCGCATCAACTTCTTCGGCTTGACCACCCCCGACAATCACGTCGTCACCCCCGACACGACCGACGACCTGGGCCGCCCCGTGTACGTGCGTCCGAGCGGCGCCGGTTTCTTCATCGTCATCGAAGGAAAGACCGGCTCCAGCGGCGCGGCCCCGGGTCTGCATTTCTCGGTCGACGACGGAACGCCGGACTTGCAGATCGAAGCGAGCCACGATCTCGGCAACGGCAGTCCCGCAGTGTGCGATGCCGCCGGGCCCCCGCCGGCACCCACCCCGGGTGGTGTACCGGGGATCAATCCCCCGAGCTTTGATCCGTTGGTGTCACGGATCGTCGACGCCTTGAACGACTTCGGCTGCCGCTTCGTCGACAATACCGACTCGCCGTGCACGCTGAACTCCCGCGAGATCTTCGCCTTCGTCAAATCCGACACCACCAAGCAAGCGTGCAGCGCCGGCGTCCTCGGCAGCGAGCTGCGGTTTCCGCACGGCGACACGGTGCTCACCGTGCAGTGGCGCGACGCCAGCGTGACCGGCAATATCGGCCTGCCGAAGCAGCTCGTCGTGCGGGTCCCATGAGGGCCCCGTGCGCCGCCGCCGACTTGGCCCGCCTCGCCTGGCCTGGTAGACAGCGCACAACAACCGTCGTCGGACGCATCCGCACCTGACACCGGGGTGCGCCGACGACGGGCGAAGACGCAGAAGGAGACCTGCAATGCAGTGGACAGCCTGGATCGGCCTGGCGCTCGGAGTGGTGATGGCGACCTCCGCCAAGGTAGGTCCGCCACCCGTCATCCTCGAACTCGGTCCCGTGGTGCCGACTCCGGCGGCCACGCCGAAGCCCGCGGCGCGCAAGCGTCTGATCAGCGTCATCACGGTGCAGAACGCACCCAACGGTGAGACCGTCGTCTCTTTCGAGGCCACCGACATCGCTGACGAGGGCGGCGACAAGCAACACACCTTGGCCTCCAAGAACTACTCGCTCGCGGATGAGAAGCCCGAGTTGCAGGAGTCGCGGGGCCGCATCTTGCAACAGATCCGTGAGCTCGAACGCGAAATGCTGCGCTACGTCGAGAAAGCCGGCCCCCCCAAGGAACGCGCGCCGATCGGGCGGGACAGCGCCGGCACGCACTGACAGCGTCGCCTACGAGAGCAACCCCATCAACCCCGCGAGATCGGCCCCGGTCACCACGCCATCACCGTTGATGTCCGCTTCCGGCGGGTTGGTGCCGAGATAGATCTTGTCGATCAAGCTGGCGACGTCGTCGAGGTCGACGCGGCCGTCGCCATTGACGTCGCCGGGAATCCGCGGCGTCGGTGACAGCGTGACCGTGGGCGTGCGGCTCGGTGTCGGGGTCGGCGTCGGTCGCACTGTGTTGGTCACCGTGCGCGACGGCGTCGCCGTGGGCGACGCCGTCGGCGTCACCGTCGGCGCCGGAGTCAGCGCCGAGCCGTTGTAGAACTGGCTGTAGCGCAGCAGATTGCGCGCCGCCGCACCATCGGCGTTCGGCTTGCCGAGCCAATAGTAACTCAGCGTCGTCGCGATCACTCGACCATCGCCGTGCCGATACTCGGCCGCGCTGACGCCGCTGCCGTTCAGCAAGAGCGTGGTGGCGCCGAACGGCAGATTGGTCAGCACGCCGAGGTCGGTGGGCAGCCAACTGCTGAAGTCAGCTGCCGCGAGCGGCTCGCCGCCGAAACCCAACCCGGTGAAGTACGGGTGACTGGAATCGGGGATGGTCTCGCTGTTGTGCGTCGTCGTCGCGGCGAAGCCGACGCTGTCCGGCGCGACGTTGTCGCGGCTGCCCACCGTCCCGGCGACGTTGATCACGGCGACCCCGCCCAGGCTGACGAACTGCTCGATCACACCATTTTGCTTCACCAGCCCCTGCAGCGCGGTGTAGTCGGCGCCGCTCAGATCGGGCGCGACGTAGATCACGTCGTAGAGGGCGCGCAGATCGGCCGGCGCGCTCTGCGCCAGGCTGGCGAAGAACGGCGCCGACGAGGCGAAACCGATGGACAGCGCACCGCTCTGTGTCGCGCGGTACTGGTTGTCCCCGGCGGCGAAGGCGAACGGGATGCGCGGCTCCGGCGTCGGCGTCGACGTGGGGCGTGTGCCGGTGATGGTCGGCGTGCGCGTCGGCGTCACCGTCGGCGGCGCGACCGTATCCGTCGGCGTCGCCGACGGGGTCACGGGGGTGGGGCTCAACGACAGCGTCGGCGATGCGGTCGGCGTATCGGTGACCGACGGCGTCGGCGTGATGGTCGGGGTCGGACTGGGAATCAGCGAGCCCGTCGGCGTCAGGCTCGGCGTCAGCGACGGCCCCACGGTCGGCGTGTCGGTCGGCGTGACGGTGTCCGTCGAGGTGGCGGTGTCGGTCGGCGTCAGCGTCGGCGTCGGGGTCAACGTATCCGTCGGCACCGGCGTCGCCGTCGGCGTCGCGGTCCGACTCGGCGTATCGCTGGGGGTCGGCGTCGCCGTGCGCGTCGGGGTCGGCGTCAACGTCGCAGTTGGACTGATGGTCGGGGTGTTGCTCGGGGTCGGTGACGGCAGACCCGTGATCGTCGGGCTCGGTGACGGCGTCCGCGTCGGCGACACGGTAACCGTAAACGTCACCGACGGCGTCAGCGTCAGGGTCGGCGTCGCCGTGTCCGTGCGCGTCGGCGTAACCGTCTCTGTCAGCGTTGGCGTCAGCGTCGGGGTCAACGTCGGCGTGAAGGTCTCCGTGGAAGTTGACGTTGGGGTCGGGGTTGGCGTGCGTGTCGACGTCGCTGTCAGCGTCGGTGTCGGCGTGATGGTCGGCGTCGGCGGCACCCAGCACACCTCGACGGAAACGCTGGTGGTGCGCACCTGGTCGCCGGTTCCGACGGTATGCTCAACGCCGGCTTGCAGGGTATTGATGTCCGACCACAGCCACGGCAGACATGCCACCGGGCTGCAGGGGTAACTCATGGTGCGGTCCACGTACGTCGTCGTCGTGAACAGCATGTTGCTCGCGAAGATCGGCGACGACGAGCTCAGGCGGAGCTGCGTTTTCACTGAGCTGCCCGCGCCGCTAACCACGGATCGGCTGACGATGTGGACCGTCACCGAAGCGATCGCTTCACTGCGCGGCGCCACGTCCGACAGCACGTAGATGTCGGACTGCGGACCGATGCTGCCGGTGGGACCGGAGTAGATATATGCGGCATCGCCGTCGTTGCTCTGCGCGCACTGCCAGTTTTGGGCACAGCCGACGGACAGGTTGCTCGGCGCCGGGCCGGGACCAGTGGGCACGATCGTCAAGCAGTTGGGCGCCTGCGTCGGCGTCGCGGTCGGCGAGTCGGTGACCGTCGGCGTCACGGTGGGCGTCCGTGTCTCCGTTGGCGTCGGCGTATCGGTCGGCGTCGCCGACGGCACCGAGGGCGTCATCGTCGGCGTGATCGTCGGCGTCAAGGTGTCCGACGGGGTCGCCGTCGGCGTGAAGGTGGCGGTCTCGGTGGCGGTAACGGTCGGGGTTGCGCTCGACGTCACCGTCGGCGTCGCGGTCGGAGTCGAGGTGGACGTGGAGGTGACGGTTGAGGTGTGAGTGAATGTAGAGGTCTGCGTCGGTGTCGGCGTTGGGGTAGACGACGGGGTCGACGTCGGGGTCGACGTCACCGTCGGTGTGGCGGTGGATGTCGGCGTAGGTGTGAAGGCCATGCACAGTCCACCGACGCAACCCGCGTTGAACACGGGGACGCAACCGGCTGTGCAAATTCCCCCGCTCGGGACCCCGCACACCGGGAAACCGCTTACGTTGCACTGACAGCAATCGTTGACTCCCGGTGTCTGCGTCGAGGTTGCAGTCAGCGTTGGCGTGGCCGTCCGTGTCGGCGTCAAGGTCGATGTTGGGGTCAAGGTCGGCGTGCTGGTCGGTGTGATCGTCGGAGTCGAGGTCGGCGTTTCGGTCGGGGTCGCGGTTGGTGTCCGCGTCGGTGTCGACGTCGACGTCGAAGTCACCGTCGACGTCGACGTCGACGTGGGTGTGGCCGTCGGCGTCGCCGTCGGTGTGGGAGTGAAGGTGAGGCACTGCCCGGTTGCACCATTGCAACCGGCGTTGAAGACGGGGTTGGATCCTCCCGGACACCCGCCGCCGCTCGGCGGGCCGCACAGCGGGAACGCGAACTGGCAGCAATCATTGACACCGGGCGTCTGCGTCGGCGTCAAGGTCGGTGTGCTCGTCGGTGTGGACGTGCTGGTGAGCGTCGGGGTCCTCGTCGGCGTGTTGGTGGGCGTCGGAGTCAAGGTGAGACAGTTGCCGCCAATGCAAATTGCGCTCGAAACGAAGACGCATTGCGCCGGACAATCGCCGGGCGTAGTCGGCTGACCACAGAACTGTCCGCACTGACAGCAATCCTGTGAGAGGACCGGCGAACCTACCGCCACGACGGCGATAAGACCGAGCCACAGCTCCGCGATCCAGCGCCGCGACCACCCTGCTCGCTTCAGAACCTCAGTCCGTCGAGTGGGGCGTGCGCGTTGTCGAAAGAGTCCCACGTGTGTGGACCTGCAACCGGGGCCGGTTCGTTGACTTGAAACAGGGCCTCTGATACCTACTCGCAACCTTCAGCGCAAGCTCCGGCAATGAAAATCACCTCAGTGAAGGGATTTCACGACGTCCTGCCCGATGAGAGTCTGCGCTGGACGTGGGTCGAACGTCAAGCGCGCGAGCAGTTCGCCCGCTACGGCTTCAGCGAGATCCGCATCCCCATCGTCGAGCGCACCGAGCTGTTCAGTCGCTCGATCGGCGACACGACCGACATCGTCGAAAAGGAGATGTACAGCTTCGAAGACCGCGACGGCTCGTCGTTGACGTTACGGCCGGAGGGCACGGCGTCCATCGTGCGCGCCTACGTCGAGCACGCCATGCAAACGCGCGAGCCGGTGTCGAAGCTCTTCTACTTCGGACCGATGTTCCGCCGCGAGCGCCCGCAGAAGGGACGCCTGCGGCAGTTCTCGCAAATCGGCATCGAGGTGATCGGTCGCGACGATGCGGCCATCGATGCCGAGGTCTTGCTGCTGCTGCACGACCTGCTCGGCGCGCTGGCCATCCGCAATCCGCAGATCGAGCTGAACTCGCTCGGCGATGCGGTCTGCCGGCCGGCGTATCGCGCCGCCTTGCTGGCCTTCGGCGAGGCGCACCGTGACGGGTTGTGCGACAACTGCAACCGGCGGCTCGAGCGCAACCCGCTGCGGCTGCTCGACTGCAAGGACCCCGATTGCCGCGCCACCACTTCCCACGCGCCGGTGATGCTGGAGCATCTCTGCGCTCCATGCCGCGCCCACTTCGACGCGGTGTGCGCGGCGCTGGCGCGCGAGGGCGTCGAGCCGCGCCTCAACCCGCGCATGGTGCGCGGGCTGGACTACTACGTGCGCACCGCCTTCGAGGTCGTCGCCGAGGGCCTCGGCTCGCAGAACGCCGTCGGCGGCGGCGGGCGCTACGACGGCCTCGTCAAGGCCCTGGGCGGCGCCGATCTGCCCGGCGTCGGGTTCGCCCTCGGCATCGAGCGGCTGGTTCTCTCGATGGCCGATCACGCCGCGGCGCACGCCGTGCCGCCCGAAGTGTTCATCGCGCCGCTCGGCGCCGCCGCCGAGGCCGAAGCGATGCACCTGGCGCACCGCTGGCGCCGCGAAGGCGTGCGCGTCGAGATGAGCAACGGCGGCAAGAGCCTCAAGAGCCAGATGCGCCTCGCCGACAAGCTCGGCGCCGCCTACGTGCTGATCCTCGGCGAGGACGAGTTGGCGGCGCGCGCGCTGACGGTACGCGACATGGGCGCCAAGCGCGACTACCCGCGCGGCGTCGACCTGTCGGTGTCGGCCGCGGCGTTGCATCAGGCCCTCGCCCAGCTGCAGCGGCATCCCGTGGAGCAGCGCGCGTGACGGCGGCCAGCCCGAGCGACTGGACGCGCAGCCTCTACTGCGGCGAGCCGCGCGCCACCGACGAGGGTCGCGAGGTCACCATGATGGGCTGGGTGCACACCCGGCGCGATCACGGCGGGCTGATCTTCGTCGACCTGCGCGATCGGTCGGGCCTCGTCCAGGTGGTCTTCAACCCGGAGCACGGCGGCGCCGCGTTCACCATCGCCCAGGAGCTGCGCAACGAGCACGTCGTCGCGGTACGCGGCCGCATCTCACGCCGACCGGCGGAGACGTTGAATCCCAACCTGGCAACCGGCGAGATCGAGGTGCTCGCGGCCGAAGCCCGGCTGCTGAGCCAGGCGCGCGCCCTGCCCTTCGCCATCGAGGACGGCGCCAATGTCGCCGAGAGCACCCGCTTGAAGTTCCGCTACCTGGATCTGCGGCGCCCGGAGATGCAGGAGCGCTTTCTGTTCCGCCACCGGCTGACCAAGACGGTGCGCGACTATCTCGACAGCCAAGGGTTCATCGAGATCGAAACCCCGGTGCTCACGCGCAGCACCCCCGAAGGGGCGCGCGACTACCTCGTCCCCAGTCGCGTCAACCCCGGACACTTCTACGCGCTGCCGCAGTCTCCGCAGCTGTTCAAGCAGCTGCTCATGGTGTCGGGGTTCGACCGCTACTTCCAGATCGTGCGCTGCTTCCGCGACGAGGACCTGCGTGCCGACCGCCAACCCGAGTTCACGCAAATCGACCTCGAGATGTCGTTCGTGCGACCGGACGACATCATGGCGGTCACCGAGGGCATGCTGGCCGCGGCGTGCGCGCTGCGTGGGATCGAGGTGCCGCGGCCGATTCCGCGCCTGTCCTACGACGAGGCCATCCGCCGCTTCGGCATCGATCGGCCCGACATGCGCTTCGCCCTGGAGCTCGCCGAGGTCACCGACGTGGTGCGCGACTGCCAGTTCAAGGTGTTCCGCGAGGCCGTGGCGCGCGGCGGCATCGTCAAGGTGTTGCGCCTGCCGGACGGCGAGCGGCTGTCGCGCAAGGATCTCGACGGCCTGCCGGAGATCGTCGCGCCCTACGGCGCCAAGGGCGTCGCCTGGGTGCGGCTCACGCCGGACGGCTGGCAGTCGCCGATCGCCAAGTTCCTCAGCCCCGACGAGCGCGCCGCCATCGAACGCACGTGCGCCGCGGGCGTCGGCGACCTGCTCATGTTCGTCGCCGACACGCCCAAGGTGGTGAACGACGCGCTCGCCAACCTGCGCCTGAAACTGGCGGATCAGCTGGGCATGATGCCGAGTGACCGCTACGCCTTCGTCTGGGTCACCGACTTCCCGCTGGTCGAGTACTCGCCCGAGGACAAGCGGCACGTCGCCGTGCATCATCCGTTCACCTCACCGCACGAGGAGGACCTGGAGCGCCTCGAATCGGATCCGCTCAACGTGCGGGCGCTGGCGTACGACGTGGTGTTGAACGGCACCGAGCTGGGCGGCGGCAGCATCCGCATCCACCGCCCCGAGCTCCAGTCGCGCGTGTTCGCGCTGCTGGGCATCAGCGAGACCGAAGCGCGCGCGAAATTCGGCTTCCTGCTCGACGCCCTCGCCTTCGGCGCGCCGCCACACGGCGGCATCGCCTTCGGGCTCGACCGCCTCGCCATGTTGCTGAGCGGCGGCACGTCGCTGCGCGATGTGATCGCCTTTCCCAAGACGCAGCGCGCGGTCTGCCTCATGACCGAGGCGCCGAGCGCCGTCGACCCGCGCCAGCTGCGCGAGCTCGGCTTGAAGCTGATTGGTTGACGCGATGCATCGTCACCTCACCGCTGCCTGCTTGCTCTTCGCCACCGTGCTGCTGCCCGGGTGTGGTCTGCTGCGCGGCGGCGCGCAGATCGACGAACCGGTGAATCTGATTGCCGTCCTGCCGATCGAGCGCGCCGAGGTGAGCAGTCCCACCTCGTCCGAGGAGCAGCCGCGCATGGAACCCGACGCTGAGAAAGTCGTCACCGCGCAGATCTACGCCGTGTTGTCGGCATCGCCCAAGTGGCGCTTCGTTCCGGATCTCACGGTATCGCAATCACTCGGCAAGCTCCCGCCCGGCGGCGATCTGGCGACGCGGGCGATCGCCCTCGGCAAGGCGGTCGGCGCCGACGCGGTCCTCTGCGGCACGCTCTCCCGCTTCGTCGAACGCGTCGGCACCGAGTACGGCGCCCGCCAGCCGGCCGCCGTGGCGTTCACGTTGCAACTGGTCTCGGTGTCCTCGGGCAAGACCCTGTGGACGGACTCGTTCGATCAGCAGCAGCAACCCCTCTCGGAGAACCTCCTCAACTGGTGGCAGTTCTGGCGCGGTGGCCCGAAGTGGTTCACGGCCACCGAATTCGCTCGTATCGGCATCGAGCGACTGCTCGACGACCTCGCGGCGAAGCTGGGAATCGACTGATTGCCGATTCGGCATGCGAGCGGCGCATTGCCGTTGCGCCGCCGCGCATTCGAACCGCACTCGCCTCACCCGTGCGGCACCTGATAGACGCGGATCGTCGGCCCTTGCCGGTCGGCCGCAGGGCCGATCTCGACCTCCTGCGGTAGGTGCTGGAACACAAACGTGTAGAACGCAGCGCCGGTCGCTCCGGCAACGAAGGGCGGAGCGAGCGCCCGGCCGTACACGTTAGAGCTGAGCACGAGGTAGTCGATCTTCTCGCTGAGGTACCACGAATAGTCGTGCGAGCTCAGCGACCACGCGTACGTCACGTCGTAGCGGTCGCCCGAGACCTGCGGCGTATACTCCTCACGCGCGATGCGACTCCCCGGGGCGACGTTCGCATCGATCCACTCGAGGGCGAGCGTGCGCGTGTCTGGACGCGCCAGTAGCTGGTTCTGTCGGACGCAGCTGTAGATCCCCGGGGCGGCGATCAACAGCACGACGACGGCGAAGCCGCCCATCGCGGCTCGTTCAGGAAGCACACGTCGCACGGCGCGCCAACACACCTCGGCGTCGAGGAGGCACAGGAAGGGCAGCAGCAAGAGCAGGTTGCGCTCGGCCCGGTACGCATACGAGCACACGATGGCAAAGTACACGAGCGGGACCACACAGAGCACCAGGGTCAGCGGTCCGGGCTGCGCCGCACGGTTGCCGACGGGGTCGATGGTGGGCAGGGAGCGCCGAGAAGCGACACGACGCAAGCAGTGGAGGGAGAGCATCAACGACGCAATCAAACCCGCCGCACTGGCAACCGCCAACGGCCGACCCAGCCCAGTCGTGTAGAGGTACCCGAGATACCATCGCCAGTTGCTCCCTGCGGCATTGCCGGCGAGATAATGCTGCTCTTGCTGCAACAGGTCTCTGCCGAACGCCGCGCAGTCCAGCACCGCGTAGGGACAGGTCGTCAGGAACCCGGCCGCCGCGGCCGCCACAATGACCAGCCAACGGCGCCCGACCAATCGCCAGGACCCCGCCAGCGCCGCGCCCAGCGGCACCAGCAGCACGATACCGGCCGTGTACTTCGTCGCTGCGGCAAGACCGGCACACACGCCGGCCGCTGCCAGCCGGCGCATCGCCGGCCCCTGCACGCTGAACAGCAACGCCGCCGTCAGCAGCGTCGTCGCCGGCACGTCGGTGGTCAGATAATGGCTGCTCTCGTTGTGCAACGCCGCGGAGACCAGGAAGAGCGCCGCCGCGACACCCACGGGAGCGCCGCCGTAACTCATCGCGGCGCGATAGAGGAGCCACACGCCGAGCACCGCGAACGTCACCACCATCCACCGCCCGGCGAGCGCATATGGCCACTGCGCCGGCGCGATGTCCCATGCACCGACGCGGTTCACCGCCGGATCGCTGGTGAGTGGCGCGGCGATGAACGGGTGCGACGCCGCGACGATGCCGGCCTCCGCGTAGATCAGCAGCGACGGGTACATGAACCAGTGTGGATTGAGGGTGCCCTCGCGCACCATGTTCAGCGCAGGATGAACGATGTAGTGCTCGTCGGGGTGATACAGGTACGGCGCCCCCCAGTCGAGGGCGGAGCCACGCAACGTGACGGCGACCAGCAGCGTGAGCACCTGAACGAGGGCGAGTGTGCGAGCGCGTTGGTTCGTCACGCGTCCACCCTCCCACGCAGCGGCGCTCAGACGCAAGAACGCCGGCGCCAATGCTCGACGGCCTGTCGCAGCGCCGCCGCCGCGCGCGCCGGCGACACGAAGGTCAGGACGCCGCGGCGGCGCAGGTCGTCACGGAACTGCGCCGCATCCAGCGGGCGATGCGGCGCGTCGAGGATGACGGCGAACGGCTTGTGGGCGCGCGCGCTGAACGCCACCAGGGTGTCGAACACGGTCGCCGTAAGAGCCGGATACTCGATCCACCGATCGATCGAGAGCCCACCGCCGAGATCGAGCGCCAGCACGTCGATCGTCGGATCGTCCAGCAACACGTCGAGCAGGCGGACGAGATTGTCGGCGCGAAATCCCATGGCGATGGTGCTCCCGGCGTCGAGGGGGTTGCGGAAGCTGCCGCCGACGACCTGGAAGAACTGGCGCAGCGTGGCGTACGACGACTCGGCCAGCAGCGGCACCTCCAGACCGGCTTGGGTGAACGCATCGGTCATGACCACACAGGGTCCGCCGGTCATTGCCACCAAGCCGGCGCGCACCCCGGTCGCCGGCTTGCCGGCGAGCAGCGTGCGCGCGACGTCGAACAACGCGTCTTGCGACGCCACGGTGATCGCGCCCGCTTGCCGTGCCATGCCGCGCCAGACCGCGGTCGGCGTCGCCAGTGCCGCGGTGTGCGAGAAGATCGCCCGCTGGCCGGCGGCACTGACCCCGCCCTTCCACAGGATCACCGGCTTGCACGCCGTCGTCTGGCGCAGCACGTCGTAGAAGCGGCGGCCGTCCCGCACCCCTTCGATGTAGGCGCAGACCACCGCGGTGTCCGGGTCGTCCCGCAGATATTCGAGGAAGTCGGACGCGTCGGCGACGACGCCGTTTCCGAAGCTGACCGCCTTGCTGATGCCGGCGCCCTCCGCCGGCGCGCGCAGGCAGAAGGTGATCGTATGTGTGCCGCTCTGGCCGATGAAGCCGAGCGGCCCGGCAGCGGCGTCGCCGACCTGCTGGCCGGGAAAGTTGCAGACCCCGAGCCGCGGGTTGGCGATGCCCATGCAGTTCGGCCCAATGAGCAGCAACTCGCCGCGGCGCGCGATCTCGGCAATCTCAGCCTCCAGCCGCACCCCCTCCGGATCGCCGGTCTCCGAAAAGCCGGCCGTGAACAGGGTGGCCGCGGCCACCTGCTTGCCCACGCAGTCGGCCAGCACCCGCGGCGCCACGTTGCGCGGCACCGCAACGATCACGTAGTCGACCGGTTCGGGAACGTCGAGCAGGCTGCGGACGTTGCGGACGCCCATGGCCTCGATCGCCGGAATCTCGTTCGGGTCGATCTGTACCGAGTACAACTTCCCCATGAAGCGCTGCAACGCGCGCAGCCAGAGAAAGCCGTTCATCTGCTTGTCACCGACCACTGCGATCACGCGTGGATTGAAGGCGCGGTCGAGTTGGGCGCGCGCGAAGCTCACGGCGACACCTCGAGCAAGGCGCGCGCGTCCACGGCGATGACACCGTCCGGGTACGCCAGCACCGGGTTGAGATCGAGCTCGCGGATATCGGGCCGCTGCACGATCAGCTCCGACACGCGCAACAGCAGCGCCTCGACGGCCGGCAGGTCGGCGCCGGGTCGGCCCCGAACTCCGCGCAGCAGCGGCAGGCCGCGGAGCTCGCTGAGCATCTGGCGAGCGTCGCGCGACGCGATCGGGATGAGCCGGAACGCAACGTCCTGCAGCACCGCGACGAGCACTCCACCGAGACCACACATGATGACGGGGCCGAACTGCGGATCGATGCTGACCCCGACGATGACCTCAACGCCGCCGGCTGCTGCCATGGGCTGCACGGCCACGCCGTCGACGCGAGCGTCCGGCCGACGTGCGCGCGCCGCCGCCACCACCTGATCAAACGCGACTGCCACGGCTTCCGCCGTTGCCAGGCCGAGGCGCACGCCGTCGACGTCCGACTTGTGCACGATATCGGGGGAGACGATCTTCAGTGCGACCGGCCAGCCGAGACGCTGCGCCAGCGTCACCGCTTCCGCCGCCGAGCGCGCCAGCTCCGTCGGGGTGACCCGCACGCCGGCATTTGCCAGCAAGGCCTTGGCCTCGATCTCGTTCAACGCGCGTGTCGCCACGCGGGCTGCATACCGAAAAGGCTGCGCAGCTGCCAGCGGATCGCCCACCCGCGTGACCGCGGCTCGCCGGTTTGACAGTGTCGCGCCAGCGCGCATGATGGCGCTGATGACGGTGACCGCGAACACGTCGAGCGTCGACACGCAGGCCGACCTGCGCGTCCGCTTGCGCGCCGGGGTGGTATCGTTGGTGGTTGGTAGCGCACTGTTGGCAGCCAAGTACATTGCCTATCAGCAAACCGGCTCCACCGCGGTGCTGTCCGATGCGCTGGAAAGTATCGTCAATGTGGTGGCGGCGATGTTTGCCATCGGCGGTCTAGTGTTCGCGGGACGGCCGGCCGACCGCAGTCATCCGTACGGGCATGGGAAGATCGAGTTCTTCTCGGCGGCGTTCGAAGGCGGACTGATCAGCTTTGCCGCGGTGATGATCATCTACCAGGCGAGCGCGAGTTTGTGGCACGCCGCCGAGGTGCGCCAGTTGGATCTCGGCCTGGCGATCACCGCCGGCGCCGGGGCCGTCAACCTGGCGCTCGGCGCGTTCTTGGTGCGCACCGGCCGGGCGCACGATTCGCTGACTCTGGTAGCCGACGGGAAACATGTGTTGTCGGACTTCTGGACCAGCCTCGGCGTGGTCATCGGTCTGACATTAGTACGGGTCACCGGCGTGGTGTGGCTTGATCCATTGGTGGCGGCCATCGTCGGCCTGAACCTGGCGTGGACGGGGTTGCGCCTGGTGCGCCACGCCGCGGGTGGGTTGCTCGACGAGGAAGACACGGCGCTACTCGAGAAGCTTCTCGGCGCGCTCAACGCCAGCATGGTGCCGGGCATCATCCGCGTGCACAACCTGCGCGCCATCCGTTCGGGCCGCTTCAGTCACATCGACGCGCATCTCGTGCTCCCGGAGTTCTGGCCGGTGGAGCGCGCCCACGAGGCCGCCGACGCGTTCGAGCGGCAGGTGATGGCCGCCGGAGACATTGACGGGGAGATTGTCTTCCACACCGATCCCTGCCGTCGCTTGTATTGCGCGCAGTGTGACATCGGGGCGTGTCCGATCCGCGTCGAGCCGTTCCGCTCGCGCTCGGCTCTCACCGTCGAGGAAGTCGTGCAGCCCGACATGCCGCCGCCGCGTGTCGCGGCGGCGCGCGCCAGCTAGCTGCCGCGCAACACCCGGCCGCTGCGCGCCGCCGTTTCCTTGCCCGCGTCGATGAGCACTTCGCCATTGACGACCACGTATTCGACGCCGGTGGCACGTTGAATCAATCGCGAGGCACCGCCCGGGAGGTCGGCGACGAGCTCCGTGCGTTGGAGGCCGACGGTTGCCGGATCGAAGAGCACCAGATCCGCGGCAAAGCCGCTGCGGACCTCGCCACGGCCGGTGAGGCCGTAGAGGCGGGCCGGCGCGCTGGTCAGCAGGCGGACCGCTTCGTCCAGCGTCAGCGTCTGCCGTTCGCGCACCCAGTGGCTGAGCAAGTGCGTCGTGAAGCCTTGGTCCGCCAGCGTATCGACGTGCGCGCCGGCATCCGACAACGCCAAGATGCCGGCGGGATGGCGGATGAGCTCACCGACGATGGTTTCATCGGTGTTCAGGATCGGCACACCGAACTGGCATGCCAGGTCGCTGTCGAGCGCCAAGTCGAGCAACGCATCGACGGCGTCGGTGGCGCGCGCCGTGGCAATCCGCGCCAGCGGCACATCGATCCAGGCCTGATGCGCCGCCACCGGTGAGTAACGCAGGAAGATCTGCTCCCACGACGGTGCCAGCGCCGCCACCCATGCACCGGATGGCGACAGCGCGCGCAAGTCGTCGCGGAAGGCCCGGCTCGCCAGGCGTTGACGGCGCTCGTCGACAGGCAGGTGCAGGATGGGCTTCCAAAATGGATTGTTCTCGGTGGCGATGCTGCTGGCGCCGAAGCAGATGCGCACCTCGAGCGGCCGGCACCCCACCTGCGGCACCACGTGCAGGCCACGCGCCTGTGCCGCACCCGCCTCTTCGATCAAACGCAGGGCCCCCGGCGGATCGAACGGGTTGTGCAGCAGCGGCGCCCAGGTCACCGGGCGGCCACTCGCGGCCGCCAGCTCGCCATAGAAGCGCTGATCGTCCGACTTGTCGTCGGTCCGCCCGATCAAATGCAACGGCGCGACCTCGGTGACGCCGCGGCCGAATTCGCGCAGCACGGCGCAGAGGGCGCGGATCTCGTCGCGCGAGGCGACGCGGCTCGGAACCGGTGTGCCGTCGCCGAAGAAATGCGTCGGCGACTCGGAGGTCGAGAAGCCGCAGGCGCCGGCGTGCATCGCGTCACGCACGAGGTCCTGCATCTGGTGCAGCTCGTCGTCGGTGGCGGCGCGCTGCGTCGCCGCCGCGCCCATCACGTAGTAGCGGATCGCGGCGTGGCCGACGAAGACCGTCAGGTTCAGGGACGGGCGCCAGCGATCGATCGCGTCGAGATACTGCGGAAACGTCTCCCACTCCCATTGGATGCCGGCGCGCAGGGCTGCGGTCGGCATGCCCTCGACGTACAGCAGCATGCGCATCAACAGCTCGCGGTCCTCGGGGCGGCAGGGGGCGATGCTGAAGCCGCAGTTGCCCATCACCACCGTGGTGACGCCGTGCCAGCACGACGGCGTGAGAGCGCGATCCCACGATACCTGGCAATCGTAGTGGGTGTGCAGGTCGATGAAGCCGGGCGCCAGCGTCAGGCCGGCGGCATTGATGGTGCGTGTCGCGTTGCCGTCGACGCGCCCGGTCTCGACGATGCGCCCATCCTGCACGGCCACGTCACCATGGCGGGCCGCGGCGCCGCTCCCGTCACAGATCACTGCATCGCGAACGATCAAGTCGTACATCACAGACCCTCCCGGCTGGTCGCCCCGCACCTGGCTTCATCGCGGCGGGCTCGAAGGTGGCATCGGATGTGTCTTGAAGAACTCCCAGATGCGTTCTGTCGCCGCGACCGGCCAGTGGTGCTCGCCGTCGTCTTCACAGTAGACGACGGCCGCGCCGTCGCGGCACTGGCTATGCCACTCGCACTCTTTGCTGGCGTGTTCGCGGCATTGATCCTTCGCGATCCACGCGTCGCGCGTCTGTCGCGCCTGCTGGACGTCAATGAGCGGATCGTTGCGACCGTGATGGATCAGCACCGGGACGCCGCGGCTCGGATTGCACGGTACGGTCAGTCGCCCACCGCTGACCGGCGCCACCGCCGCAAAGCGGTCGGCCATCGTACATCCCAGGATGTTGCTGAAGAAGCCGCCGTTGGAAAAGCCGGTGGCGAAAACGCGGTTGCGATCGACGCAGTAGGTGCGCTCGAGGTAGTCGAGGAGACGGGTGACGAAGGTCAGATCGCGGTTGGGATTGGTGCTGAAGATCTCCCATCCCGGGCCGTGCCGGCCCAGCAGATCGACCGGCAGGCCGTCCGGATAGACGGTGATGAACCCGTCGCGTGCCGCCAGATCGCGAAACTTCGATACTTCCCAGACGCCGGCGGCGCTGTGGCCGAAGCCGTGGAAGTCGAAGAGCAGCGGCGCCGGGGTCTTCGCCTGAATCCGCTCCGGCACATCGAGAATGTAGGCGCGGCTGACGCCGTCGACATCGAGGTTACGCCGCTGTCCGCGCCCCGCTTCGATCGTCGCCGCGCCGCATCCGGCGCTCGGGCTCGCAACGACGTCCGCGGCGCCGGCAGGGCGTGCGAGCGTCCAGATCACGAGCACCACCAGGGCGCTGGTGCTGCGATGCAGGTCTTTCGCCATCCGTGGGGCTCGATCCTCCACGCTACTTACTCAGTTGTCGTGGTTGACGCAAAGCGGGGTGGTCGTCACAGCGCCGGCAGATCCGCCTTCGGCAGCAACAGCGCGTCCTCGAGCGCCTCGGCGTCATGGCGGTGCCGTTCGAGCACGGCGTAGCGGCGCGCCGCGACGGCGAGGTCGAATGCATGACCGTACCGTCCCAGGATGGCTTCTGCCTCCGCAGGGTGATCGCGCATGGTCTCGAAGACGGCGCGGTAGCCGAGGAAGACATTCGCGGCCCGGTAGCGGAACAGGTTGACGATGGAGCTGCCGGTCATGGCGCGCATGTCCTCCGGCGAGGGCCGGAAGTAGATGATGTCGAACGACTCCTCGCCGTGTTGCTCGCGGTGATACTTCTCTTCGAACTCCATCTTGAGATTCGCCACCACGTTCCCTTCCAGGGCGGTGAGCAGGGTTTGCAGGAAGAGCTCCGAGGTCTGGCCGCTGCGCGTGACGTGCGGGAGCGGCACCAGCGGGTTGATGGTGATCATGAAACGCGCGCCGATGAGGCTCTTGGCGACGCCGACGGCAGTGGTGTTGCGGGTGTCGCCGTCGGCGAGGATGGCGTGCGCGTCGGCGTGGGGAACGAAGAGAAACGGGATGGCGCTGGAGCACAGGATGGCGTGGGCCAGGGTCTGGCCGGTGATGTACTGATGCTTGCTGAAGAAGGGGGTGCCGGCGACGCGGTGCGCGAACTTCTTCTTGCCGAAGAGCACGGCGCGCCCGGCAGTCAGGTCGGTGGCGCAGATGAACAGGTCGGTGCGCAGGTGGTCGAACCCGAACGGTCGTCCCTTGGGAGACGAAAGATTACGGCGCAGGAAGGCCTCCAAACCCGCCAGTGAGAACCAGCCTTTGGGCACCAGGTTGATGACGTCCTCGACCCGTCCCAGGTAGCCCTCGTAGCGCTGCTTGCGTGCGGCGAGTGGCGCGTCGCGTTCGGCGCCGCGGCGCACGTCGGACAGGAAGAAGAGCAGGCTGCGCCACAGTGTCGAGAACGGGTTTGGCACGCGGCCGCGATCGAATTGCAGCAGGATGGCGGGGTCGAAGTACTCGATCTCGTCGGGGAACCGGCCCGACAGCGACTTCACCACCAGCTGCGGCGTCAAGCCGACGGAAAGAAACGACCCGGTGACGGCGCCGGCGCTGGAGCCGATGATGGCTTTGACATGCGAGCGGAAGTCTTCGGCGAAAAGATCTTCGAGACAGATCAGCGCGCCGGCCTGGAACGCCACGCCGAGCGGCCCGCCGCCGGGCAGCAACAGGGTGATGGGCTCAGGGTGCGTGGCCGCGCGTCGTCCGGTCATTGCCGCGCACCATACCTCAGAGCATGCCGATGTTCATCGGTTCGCGGCGCGTAAAGCTGTAGAGCTGGGCCGGCCGGTGGGCGCCGCGCCGCTGGCGGCGCAGCGGCCGCAGCAGGCCGAGAGTGAGGACCTTCTTGCGGAAGTTGCGACGGTCGAGGCGCCGGCCAAGGATGATTTCGTAGATCTCCTGCAGCTCGCCGAGCGTGAACTCGTGCGGCAGCAAGCTGTAGACGATGTTGGTGTACTCGAGTTTCGCCTGCAGCCGTTCGAGAGCGTACTGCGCGATGGCGTTGTGATCGTAGGCCAGCGACGGCAGCGCCCGCACCGGGAACCACGCCAGGCGGGCGTACTTGGGGTTGCCGGCCGGCGCTTGTCCTTTGGCCGGCACCAAGGCGAAGTAGGCAATCGAGACGACGTGGGCGTATGGGTCGCGGCTCGGATCGCCGAAGCTGCGCAGCTGTTCGAGGTAGACGTCACGGATGCCGGTCTGCGCGAGCAACTCGCGGATCGCCGTGGCGTCCGGCGCTTCGCCGACCGGCACCAGGCCACCGGGGAATGCCCAGCGGCCGGCGAACGGGCCGCTTTTCACTTCGACGAGCAACGCGGTGAGTTGGCCGGCATCGATGGTGAAGATGACGACATCGACGGCGACCAGGGGTGAGGCGGCCATGCGGTGCACCAAGACGGGCGGCCAGGCTCATGCCCCGGTCGGCGAGGTGGCGGCGCGGTCAGCTCAGCTCGAGCATGCGCCGCAGCGAGCGCTCGGCACCGGTGCGCACCGCCTCGTCAAGGACGATCTCGTGCTGCATGGTTTCGAGCGACCGGAGCGTGCCGTCGAGCGTGATCATCTTCATGAACTGGCAGAGCTTGCAGGCCTTGTAGAAGGTCTTTTCCGGCACCTCGATGAGCAGGCGATCCGAGAGCCCACACTCGGTGACTACGAGGAACTGGTTGGCGTCGCTCTGCTTCGCATAGGCGACCATACCGCTGGTACTGAGCACGGCGTCGGCGAGCGCAATCACGTCGGCGCGGCACTCCGGGTGGACCAGCACGCGCACGCCGGGGAGCGCCTCCTTGACCTGGCGGATGCTCTCCGGAGTGATCTGGTGGTGCACGTAACAGTTGCCGTTCCACGAAATCACCGTCTTGCTCGTCTCGCCCTGCACGTAGGCGCCAAGGTGCTCGTCCGGCACGAACAGGACGTGTTGGGTCGGTAGCGCGTTGACGATCTTCACCGCGTTCGACGATGTGCAGCACACATCGACCACCGCCTTCACCTCCGCGGTGGTGTTGACGTAGGCGACGATCTGCAAGTCTGGGTACAGCTGACGCAGTTGGCCGCGGCGTTCCACCAGCTCCGCAGCGGTGACGCTGTCGGCGAGAGAGCAGCCGGCGCGCAGGTCGGGGAGCAGGACGGTCTTTTCGGGGTTGAGGATCTTGGCGGTCTCCGCCATGAAGTGGACCCCGCAGAAAACGATGACCTGCGCCGTGACGGTGGTGGCTTGGCGGGCCAACTCGAGCGAGTCGCCGATGAAGTCGGCGACCTCGAAGATTTCGGGACGCTGGTAGTTGTGTGCCAGGACGACGGCGTTGCGTTCGGCCTTCAGTGCACGGATCCGGTGAATCGTGTCGGCCATATCGACGCAGGCGTCGTGGCCATAGGCACGGGGCTGGTGGAGCCGTGCAAACGTGGCTTCCAGTTCGTTGGGCGACTTCTCGGTGGTGGCGTGCATGCTCGCCTCATTTGTGTATTTCATACACGAACTAGGTGGACGGCGTCAAGGGGGGATGCCGCGCGTCGTCATCGGCGGGAACTCGCTTCGCAAGATTGGTTGGGTGAGCTGGAGAACGCTGGCGCGAGCCTCCTGTCGATGCAACAAAGCGGCGGGTGGCATGATCCTGGATACCCTGATCGTGCGTCGGGCAGAAAGTGCTTGACGCACTGAGTCAGACCTTTGTAGGGGAGAGCAACTATCCCCAGGAGCGTGAGCCGCATGAACGAGTCGAGTCAGAGCCGGGCCGCCGGAGGCGCCTTCTTGATCGAGCCGGTCACTGAGTGCCGGCCCTTCATCTACGAGGACTTCAGCGCTGAGGATCTCAGTCTTGCGGCGACTGCCGAGGATTTCGTGACGCAGGAAGTGTTGCCGCATCTCGAGGCGATCGAGAACAAGCAGGAGGGGCTGATGCCACGCCTGCTGAAGCGGGCTGGTGAGCTGGGGCTGCTGATGCTCGAGATCCCGGCAGAGTACGGCGGCCTGGCACTGCCGAAGGCCGTGGCGCTGCTGGTGGCGGCGCGGGCGTCCGAGTGCGCCTCCTTCAGCGTCTCGATGAATGCGCACACCGGCATCGGCAGTTTGCCGTTGGTGTTCTACGGCACGGATGCGCAGCGGCAGCGTTACTTGCCGAAGCTGGCGACCGGCGAGTGGCTCGCGGCCTACGCCTTGAGCGAGCCCGGATCCGGCAGCGACGCGCTCGGCGCCAAGACGCGCGCCGTGCTGAGCGCTGACGGCCGCTCGTACCGCCTGAATGGAGTGAAACAGTTCATCACCAACGCCGGGTTCGCGGACCTGTTTACGGTCTTCGCCAAGGTCGATGGCGAACGTTTCACCGCCTTCCTCGTCGAACGGACGTTCCCGGGGGTGAGCACCGGTCCGGAGGAGCACAAGCTGGGAATCCGCGGTTCGTCGACGCGGCAAGTCATTCTCGAGGATGTCGACGTGCCGGTCGAGAACCTACTCGGGGTGGTTGGGCAGGGGCACAAGATCGCCTTCAACATCCTCAACGTCGGTCGTCTCAAGCTCGGTGGCATCGCCACGGGCGGGGCGCGCAAGGCGCTGCAGCAGGGGGTAAGCTATGCCGCGGCGCGGCGGCAGTTCGGCAAAGCGATCATCACGTTCGGCGCCATACAGCGCAAGATCGCCGACATGATGGCGCGCATCTACGCGGCCGAGAGCGTCAGCTATCGCACCGCCGGCTTGCTCGACGCCGCGATCGCGTCCGTCGCCACCGACGGCGACGGCCATTGGCAGGGAGTGCAGCGGGCGATCGAGGAGTATGCGATCGAGCAGTCGATTCTCAAGGTCTATGGGAGCGAGACGCTCGATTATGTCGTCGACGAGTCGTTGCAGATGTATGGCGGCTACGGCTACATCGAAGAGTATCCGGCGGCGCGTCTTTACCGCGACTCGCGGATCAATCGGATCTTCGAGGGCACCAACGAGATCAATCGGCTGCTGATCCCGGGCACGTTGGTGAAGCGCGTCATGACCGGCGCGTTGCCGCTGCTCGACTCCATTCAGCAGGCGCGTGCCGAGCTGACCGGCGACGCTCCCCCAGCCGTCGATTGCGGCCCGCTCGCCAGAGAGGTGGAAGCGGTCGAAGCCGCGAAGCGGCTGACGGCGCACGTCGCGGGGCTGCTCCTGGAGCGTCAAGCGGCGGAGCTGGCGCACAAGCAGCAGCACCTCGAGTTGCTCAGCGACATGATCTGCGAACTCTACGCGCTCGACAGCACGCTGGCCCGCACGCTGCGATTGATCCGCGAGCGCGGCGTCGAGGGTGCCGTCCTGGAGATCGATCTGAGCCGCGTCGTGGCCGCGCAGAGCACGGCAACAATCCGCCTCGCTGCGCGCGCGCTCCTCGCCAACGACGCTGGCGCCGACGAGTTGCCGCAGCGGCTGGCGGAGATCGAGCGCTGGTCGCCCTACGTGCCGGTCGGCCTCTTGGACACGAAGACGCGCATCGCTGAACGTGTTACCGCGATGTACGCGCCGGCGGCGTGATTTGGCGCGCGTCGAGTTCATTGGCGGCCCGGCGCCGACCGGGAAGGTAGAGACGTCCCGTCTCGATGGCGACGCGCCGGGCCGACCAGCGCGGTGACGGCGCGTCGGTATGCCGCGCGACTTGCGCTCGGCGCGACTGTTCTCTAAGCGAGGGCTCTATGGCAACTGGCGGAATACAGATCGACGAGGCACAGGGACGGCTGGGGGTGTTGCTGGTCGGGCTCGGCGCGGTGAGCAGCACGTTCATCGCCGGGGTTGAGCTCATCAAGAAGGGCGTCGGCAAGCCGATCGGCTCGCTCACACAGTTGGGCACCATCCGCTTGGGGAAGCGCACCGACAAGCGGGCGCCGCAGATCCGCGACTTTGTCCCGTTGGCCGCGGTTGAGGACCTGCGCTTCGGCGCGTGGGACATCTTCCCTGACAACGCCTATCAGGCGGCGCTACGCGCGCGCGTCGTGGAGCCCGGGTTGCTCGATCTCGTGCGACCGGAGTTGGAGGCCATTGTTCCGTGGCGCGGCGTCTTCGATCATGAGTACGTCAAACGCCTGACCGGGACGCACATTAAGAGCGGCCCGGACAAGTTCGATTTGGCGCGGCAACTGATGGCTGACATCGAGGCCTTCCGCGCCGCCGCGGGCGTGGAACGGATCGTCATGGTGTGGTGTGGCAGCACGGAGGGCTTCCTGCGTCCGGGGCAGGTACACAGCTCGCTCGCGGCGTTTGACAAGGGGCTACGAGCAAACGATCCGGCCATCGCCCCGAGCATGCTGTACGCGTACGCCGCGCTGTCATTGGGCATCCCGTTCGCGAACGGCGCCCCAAATCTCACCGCCGATATCCCGGCGTTGACCGAGTTGGCAGAGCGTAACCGGGTGCCGGTGTGCGGCAAAGATTTCAAGACCGGGCAGACGCTCATGAAGACGATCATTGCCCCGGGGCTGAAAGCGCGCATGCTGGGATTGACGGGGTGGTTCTCCACCAACATCCTGGGCAACCGCGACGGCGAGGTGCTCGACGAGCCCTCGTCCTTCAAGACCAAGGAGGAGAGCAAGCTCTCCGTCCTCGATGTCATCCTCCAGGAGCAGCTCTACCCGGACCTCTACAAGGACTACATCCACCGCGTGAACATCCACTACTACCCGCCGCGTGGTGACAACAAGGAAGGCTGGGACAACATCGATATCTTCGGGTGGCTCGGCTACCCGATGCAAATCAAGATCAACTTCCTGTGTCGCGACTCGATCCTCGCCGCCCCGCTCGTGCTGGACTTGGCGCTCTTCCTCGACTTGGCGCAGCGGGCAAAGATGAAGGGTGTTCAGGAGTGGCTGTCCTTCTACTTCAAGAGCCCGCAGACAGCGCCGGGGTTGTATCCGGAGCATGACCTGTTCATCCAGCTGATGAAGCTGAAGAACACTTTGCGCTTCCTGCGCGGCGAGGAGCTGATCACGCACCTAGGTCTGGAGTACTACGACTGAGGTGCGAGGGTGCCGGCGTGACCACACCGCGGCGGATCGTGCGACACGCTAGAATTCAGGAAAAAACGCAACATTTGGCTTGACACGGACGGCCTGCTCGTAGCACTTATACGCCGTTATCGGCTCGGCAGTACGCGTCGAGGCATTGGTACAACCATCTGAGGGGAGGAAGGGCCATGACGAAGTCGCAACTGGTACAGAAGTTGGCGGAGGCATCTGAACTCAACAAGAAGCAGGCAGATACCGTGCTCCAACAGCTCGTTGAACTGACGGTGAATTCAGTTCGCAAAGGTGATCCGGTGAAGATCCCTGGCCTCGGCACGTTCCGCAAGGTGCAGACGAAGGCGCGCATGGGTCGCAATCCACAGACCGGCGAGGCGATAAAGATCCCGGCCCGCAAGAAAGTTCGTTTCTCCGTGGCGAAGACGTTCAAGGAGTCGGTCCTCGGGAAGAAGTGAGTCGGCATCCGGCGGGAGTGCCGGATGCCGCGCGTTGGACACATCACGGGCTGTCCCCCCTCGGGGGTCGGCCGTGGTGTGTCCTACCGGCACGAAATAAGCGGTGCTCGGGCTCCACAGTAGTGCTTTTCATTTGGCTAAAGCGTGGGGCGTGACTTAGGATGCGCCCACTTGGGATGGTGTGGGGGAACATATGACCGATCGATCTTTTGGGCTGTTCGAACCGGACGCGTTGCTCCCGGCGCAGTTCTACGCCGCCTTCCGTGGCGGGTCGGCGGTACGCGGTGAAAAGCGGCTCATGCTCGCCGTCCTGCAAGATGCGCTCGATTGTTATCAGAAGTACGCGCTGGCGAAGGACACTCACGGACGTCAACTGTTTGCAGACGCGGACGAGTGGATCTCCTGTGAGGATCGCGACTGGTACTTCTCGTTCGAGAACATCTGCGAGACCCTGGAAATCAACCCCGCGTACTTGCGACGCGGCGTCCAGCAGTGGAGGAAACATACCCTCCAGTTGGGGCGCCATCCACGCGAAGCCCTGGCGGCTCCTGCGGACAATCTCATTGTTGCGGTCGGGTAGCTCGACGCGTCACACGGTTTCCGCTTTACCCTGATCAGCGACGTCACGACCTGGCCTTGGGTCGTATGCGTCAGCGCATCTCGGCCACGCGCCGTGCTATGAGTGTAGGTTGTGAAGACGATCGGCTTGACCGGCGGTATTGGTTCAGGAAAAACCACCGTAGCTGCCCTTCTGGAGAAACTCGGCGCGACAGTCATCCACGCCGATGCGGTCGGCCACGAAGTCTATCAACCCCATACCGTCGGCTGGCAGCGCGTTACTGAAGCCTTTGGCACCGCCATCCTGCAACCCGACGGCACCATCGATCGCAAGCAACTGGGCGCCATGGTGTTCAATGATCCGGCAGCCCTCAAGCGGCTGAACGCTATCGTGCACCCGCTGATCTATGCTGAGGTTGAACGACGCATCAAAGCCCACCGCGCCACCGGTTCGACGCAGACGGTTGTCGTCGAAGCAGCAATCCTGATCGAAGCTAACTGGTTGCCGCTGGTCGACGAGGTCTGGCTAGTCACTGCCAGCAAAGACCTTGTCGTTGAAAGGATCGAGCGTCAGCGCGGCTTGGCGTCAGGAGCGGTCGCCGCGCGGATTGCCGCGCAGCTCGGTGACACCGAACGACGGAAGTTCGCACAGGTAATCATCGAGAACACCGGCACGATCGCGGACCTGACAGCCAAAGTTCGGGCGGCGTGGGAGGGCTCAATTGCGCGCTCGAGCTAGCACCGCAGGTCTCCGACGTCAGGCAGCGTTGCGGTAGTCGTCGAGGCGAAACCGAGTGCGTCGACCTTGCCGGTCACGCAGCGCTCGCCGCACCGCATCCGACGACAGTTTGAAGTACGCGCAGACCGAATCGAAGCTGAATATGCTGTAATCGCTCGCGTACGAAAAGACATAGGCATCCGCATCAGCGCGGATCGCCGGACAGGCGTGGTCGAGATCGGCGACCGCCTGCTCGAGCACCGCCAGCAACAACAACTCCTCAGACTCCAACGCCCGTGGCTTGCTATCTGTAGAAAGCGTCCGACCTCGTGCCATGGTAACCTCCTTCAACTTGGCGCCCGCAAACAGCAAGGCCAATGCCACTTCCACGAAGCACCCTCTCCGCAAGCCCACGGGCTGCGAATGCCCCGCTACCCGAAGGCTCAGTACACATTTGTCTGCCACTATATCGACGAAACTGCGCCGCACTGGAACCACGTCGACCTCGATGCCAGCGTCTACGGCCCCGAAGTGGACAACGAGCCGCGGTTGCTTTAGGGTCACGATCACGCACGGGAGGAGAGTATGAAGCTTGCGGGTCGCGTGGCCTTGGTCACCGGTGCCGGATCCGGTCTTGGCCGCGAAATCGCCGTGACCTTCGCGCGCGAAGGAGCCCGCGTTGCCGTCAACGACCTTCGTCGGGAGGCTGCGACGCAGGTTGTCAGCGACCTGCAGGCCGCTGGCGCGGTGGCGATGGAACTCATCGCCGACGTCTCGGACAGCGTCGAAGTCCGCGCCATGTTCGAAGAGCTGGTCACCGCCTGGGGAACCATCGACATCCTCGTCAACAACGCCGGCATCGCCACGTTGAGCGAGACAGTAAAGGACAATTTCAGTGAGATGATCGCCGAGCTCCAGAGTTCCGGACGCTCAAGCACCGCTGTGGGCGCGACACGTACGATGCTCGACTCCCAGTGGCGGCGCACCCTCTCCGTACACCTCGACGGCACGTTCTACTGCACCCGCGAAGCCCTCAAGGTCATGGAACCACGGCGCACCGGCCGCATCATCAATATGGCGTCGATTGCGGGGACAACGGGGCTGCTTGGCTCGCCTGACTATTCTGCCGCGAAGGCCGGTATCATAGGGTTGACGAAGTCGGTGGCACGCGAGGTCATTGGTCAGGGGATCTACGTCAACGCCATCGCTCCCGGGTACATCGACACCCCACTGCTCAACGTCATGCCGGACGTCATGCGACAACTCGCCGTGCTGCAGACCCCGATCGGTCGGCTGGGCACTGCTCAAGAAGTCGCCGCCGTAGCACTTTACCTGGCAAGCGACGACTCCTCGTACACCGTTGGTCAAGTGCTCTCGCCCAACGGTGGATACGACATGTGAAGGATCAGCCGGCGCGGGAAGATGCGCGCGGGTCGGTGCGTTGGTTGACGTAGTGGCAGACGATCAAGGGGATCACCACCAATGCAGCCAGCAGCCCGATTGCCAGCGCAAACTCTTTGGACCGCACGTTGAGCAACGAGTGACCAAAGAAACTGTACGCAAACGCTCGGGGTGTCAGCCCCGCGAAGACCGCACACGTGAACGGCACCAGGCGCATACCCGATAGACCGGCCCCGTAGTTGACGACGGTCAGCGGCCCTATTGGTACCATGTTGAGTAGGAACACCAGCCCGACACCCCACCGCGGCTCCAGTACCTTCGGCAAACGATCGCCAAGTTGAGCTTGCACAAACTCGTGACCAAGCTTTCGGGCGATGGTGAAGCCGATCACCGCACCCACCGTCCCACCGATCGCGGCATAGACCGTTCCCCATCCTACTCCGAACGCCAGTCCGGCAGCCAAGAAGAGCAGCGTTGATGGAAAGAAAAAGAACGGTCGTAGCGCGAAAGCTCCGGTGAAGATGATCGGCGCCAGCGGTCCCCAGGCACGAATCGCGTCGCGCAAGGCGTCCGGCGTCAACGGCAGATCGGGGCGGACATGAAGCAGGCTGATCGCGAGACTCGCGGCGAGGAACGCCACAAACAAGAGGAACCGCCGCGGTCCGGATGCCACTGAACAGTGGGATTGCACGCTCATTCACTAGACGGGTCTGCGGCCGCACGCAAGCGAAGGTTGCCAGCGGCGCAGCCCCGTCTGGTAGTAGGCGAGCCGTGCCTGTCGCCCGCGCAGACGCGTTCAAGGCGCACAACGACCGATGCGAGTCACTTCCCGGTGAAGCGCGGCTTCCGTTTCTCCAGGAACGCAGCCACGCCCTCTTGGTAGTCAGCGCTGTCGAAACACCGCGTCACCAAGGTACGGAGGCGGGCAGGGTTCCGTTCGGTACTCGGTCGTCTGGCTTCCCGAATGGCTGCCTTGTGTGCCGCTTGAGTGAGCGGAGCGCATTCGGCGAGGCGGAGTGCGTATTCGCGGGTGGCCGATTCGAGCTGCTCTGTCGGCAGCACCCGATTCACCAAACCTGCACGCAGCGCTTCGTCGGCGGTCAGGGTGCGCCCGGAGAGCAGGATATCGGCGGCGTGGGCGGGACCGACGATCTGCACCAGCGCCTCAATACCGTGCTCGAACGGATAGCTCAGCCCGAGCCGCGCCGCAGGGATCGCAAACCGAGCATGAGCGGCCGCAAAACGTACATCACATGCAAGCGCCACAGAGCAGCCGCCCCCGAAACAAAGGCCATTGATCATGGCAATCACAGGCTTGTCCAGAGCGGTCATCGTGGCGAGCGCCGCATTGGTGCAGCGGTCGTACTCCGCTGTCATGGCTGAGTTACCACGCGCCGTCGGGAATTCGGTGATGTCTGCTCCCGACAAAAACGCGTCAGTGCCGGCGCCGCGCACGACAACGACGCGAACCTCCTGGTCTGACGCCAACGCCTCCACGGATTCGGCCAAGCGACGCCACACCGCCAAGTTGAGGGCGTTGCGGGCACTCGGCCGATTGACCACAACCCACCCCAGGGGTGAATCAAGTGTGACGAATAGCTCGGAATCAGTTGCCATGGCCAACCCGGATCGGCGCCGGTCCATACCCCGCCGGCCGGAAGCCGCTCTGCAACGGCTGCGGCATGTTGTGTGTGCGAAAACAGGCTGGAAGGAGGAAAGGCCGGAGGGGCAGATCTGATCTGTCCCTCCGGGGACGTTGGTATCTTACTTCGCGGCGCCTTCGGACTCTGCCTCGCCCTGCTTTCCCTTCTTGTGTTTCTTCTTGCTGTGCTTCTTCTTCCCGTGCTTCTTTTCGGCCTTCGGGTGCTGCATCTCACCGCCGGCGGCCTGACCACCCGCCGCGCCTTCCTGCGCTAGGCTCACGGAAGCGACCCCGAGGGACAACAGCGCAACCAGTACGAAAGTCATCAGCCTCTTCATCTGCCATCACCTCCTTTCCGACAGTCGAGTCTCATCGCACCACTTTGCGTAGACCAGAAGAGAACCCTAGATGTAGGCCTTTCTTTAGTCGACGTAGCGGCTCCTTACGAGTCTGTGACATTACTCTTCGCCAGGTAGGGTGTCAACTCCACCCTCTGGCGGAACGCTACTCTTTCCGAACCACATCGCCGGGGCGCCGGCCGGGCCTTCAGCCCCCTCCCATCCTTCCCCCCACCCCGGCCGTCCCCCAGGACCCCGAGTTGCGGCCGGTGCCTCGAACGCGTATTATAGCACCGTCGTCAAAGGGACATGTGGAGGGATGATGTGAGCGAACAAGCCCGGTATCTCAACCCCAGCGGCGGCTGGCGGAGATCAACCGAGGTGTTGTTGCATGATGGCCCCTACTAACGGACTCTCACTCAAGACGGGGCGGCTATGGTTGACTCCGGCGTTGCAGGCTGAGCTCGAATGGCTGGCCGGTGAGGCGCCACCGAATGTCGCTCGACACGCACGCATCGTTCTCGGACGCGCGCAGGGGTTGTCCATCCCCGCAGTCGCCGCTGCGGTTGACGTGCATCCGAACACGGTCCGCAACTGTTTGCGACGCTTCGAGGCGCATGGCCTCCACGGCTTGCTCCACGCAGGTGCTGGCAAACCCAAGAATGTCGCGTTTTCCGAGTCGGTGCGCGACGAGATCGCCCGGGTCGCGATGCATTCACCAAGCAGCGCCGGCGAAACGTTCACGCAATGGTCGTTGCGACGCCTCCGTAGCCATCTGTTCCGCCGCGGTGTCGTGAAGGAAATCAGCGTCGAGGGCTTGCGGCAGTTGCTCCGCGGCCTCCCGTTGCCGGCCGCGTACTGGCGGCGCGCGGCACGCCCGGTGGGGAGCCTGACGCCGGAGGTCCGCCACGCCCTGGAGAGTCTGACGCAGAGTCCGCGCGCCGATCGCAGCATGCGAGCGCAAATCGTGTTGGCCAGTAGCCAGGGCTTGAACGAAGCCGAGATCGCCGCAGCGCTCCATCTGGGCCGCGGAACGGTACGGCGTTGGCTTCGGCGCTTCCGGCGGGCAGGGATTCTCGGGTTGCAAACGGTTCCGCTACGGCGCCCATACAGCCTACAGATACGCCAGGCCATCGTCCGATTCGCGACCAGTGACCCTCGGCGCTTCGGCCTGAACGGCAACGCCTGGTCGCTGCAGACACTCCACGGTGCGCTGATGCGCCATCGAGTGGTACCAGGCCCGATCAGCGTCGAGGCAGTCCGACGTATCCTCCGCGAAGCCGGCGTCCAACCCTGGGCGGACGAAGCCGCGGCTTACCCGGAACGGTCACCCGCTGTCGGTTGAAGCACGCGGGGCTACGGATAGACGCGCCCGCGCGAACCTACCCGCAGCGGCGGGAGCGGCCGTGTAACGTTCGCGGCCCCCAAGGCAATCGAGAGGATCACTGGATCCGCTTGCACCGCAGACAGATTCAGGCCCCGCGCCATGATTCGAAAGCGCAGCGCGCCCGGATCTCTTGCCGACAACGAGACCGTGGTGAGACCGGTGGCGGTGACCTGTCGGTAGCGGAAGAGCGTTCCCGCACGGTTGGAGAACCACTGTCCGGGAGACACGGCCAGACGGAACAAGGAGGTTGCCGACACACGCAGATCGAGAATCAACGTGTCCGCATCCGGGTTGAGTTGCCCCCCGTCGAGCGCCAGCGTGCCGTCAACAACCAACCGGTCATTGCGCATCGGCGCCACTCCGTCGGCCACGATCGCCATGTGGCGAAGCGTCACTGATCCAGTGCGACCCGCAGGATACAGGGCGCATACGGCAGCAATATCGTCGCGCATCAGCGTCGCACCCCGCCCATCGAAGTGCGCCGCGTAGTACATCGTCGCATCGCGCAACGACGGATCACCTTCGGCGGGATCGTCAGAGGAGTGTGCCAGCCCGATGGTGTGTCCGAGCTCGTGCGTCAACAGTTCCGCGAGATTCTGCGCGCTCCAGAACGGGCACCCACCGAACCCGTTGTTGACCACCACATCTCCCTCGCTGATGGGATACGCAGTCATGCCGTTGAACGTTTGCGGAGCACCGCCATTTGCACACACCCCCCCGACGGCCAGCACCCCCGAGCAGTTGATTGGATCGTCGATCTCATTGAAGGGATCGTTGAACGTAATCTCGTTACGCCCGTCGCACTCGAGAAACGAGCTGGCAGGCCCCTCTCCATCGTCGAGGAGCTGAATCGTTGCGCAGGGAGTGCCACTCCACGCAGCCAGCGCTCCTTCGGTTGCAGCCACCGAGTTCGCCTCGCCGAGACTGTAATCGCCTCCGTAGCTGATCTGATACGGTATCGGCTGTCCTTGATCCGGCAAGAACCACCGCACCAGTGGCGGTCCCGCAAAGCTAAAGCTTGCTTGAAAGGGTGACCGGCCCGCAGAAGACGCGGCCTGCAGCGCCGCGTCCGAAGTAGGACGCGACGCTCCCCCCATTCCGTCCAACGTCCGCAGGAACGTCCCCAGATCATGTCGGGTGACACCACGACGCGTCACCAGGCGTCCGTGCGAACGACCCAGCACCTGTGCACTGCCAAGATCACGTAGCGCAATGTCCGCCCCGCTATCGCCACGCACCACGCTGAATTTCCCCACACCCAGAAAGGTAGTGTGCAACTCCCGCTGGCCGTTGCGACGCAAGAAGACCAGAACGCGCTCACCGACGGCAAAAGTCGGCACCCCATGAATCCACCGCCCGCGGCCGCCGCTGCGGCCCCCCGGCTCCACCACCGTGAGCCGCGACACAGCTGGACCCTTGACTGCCTGCTCCACTCTCAACGCAACTTCCGTCCACATCGCCCCCCGCCCTTCGAGACTGCGTACTTCCTCAACGACGCCCAGGACGATCACGTCCGACGCCCGGGCGAGGTCGATAGTAGTGGGGAGGATGAAGGTCGTCGCCTGGGCCGACGCCCCAGCCCATAACGCAGTAACCAACAGGGCGAGACCAACCGAGCGAGAGCGACAAGCTATCATGGCAATTGGATCTGACCTTCGAACGTTGCGGCGACGCCCCGCAAGTGCTGTGCCACTACAGGCATTACTCTCCGGCATCCATACGCCTGCACCAGCGATCCAATGTGCTCGCATATCAGGTCGGCGTGAGTGACGCTGTCTGTCAGAATGCTGACTGCTCCTGTTTCCGCCGATACCCGTCGATGCGCTCCCGGACGATTGTGCGCCCGCAACGCATTGGATACTTTGTCGACGTCGTGGTGAGTCGTTCCGTGCCGCCATCCTTGCGCAAGAGTTGGAGCGGTTGGCTCCGCGTCAGCGGCTTCGTGGCTGCCGTAGCGGTCCTGGTCGCTACGGCCGGCGCTCAGGAAACCGGCGACATCAACTGCGACGGCACGGTGGACGAACGAGACGCCGCGGCACTCGTCGACGCCCTGTTCGATCCAACTCTGTCGACCTGCGCATCTACCGACGTCAACGGTGATGGTCGGAGTGACGGCAGCGACATCGTGGCCCTGACCAGCCTGCTGAATCCGCCACCCCCAACCCCTGTTCCGTCCGGACCAGTTGCGACCTTCTTCGGATTGGCCGGGGCCAGCGGCATTCCCGCCAATCCGCTCGGCGAAATCAAAGGTGTGCCGGTCTACTTTCGGAGCTCCGGCTTCGGCTTCAAGTTGGTCGTGGAAGCGAAGGCCGGAATGAATGGCTTGGCACCCGGAACGACTACATCCGATCGCGCACCGGGAGATCCAACCCGTCGACCGGACCTGCAAGTGGAGAGTGCCCGGCCGCTCGGTGACGGGAGTTCAGCGGTCTGCGACGGTGGCGTGCCTGCCATTGATCCACCCGATTTCGGCGCGTCGCAAATCGTCGCGGATGCCCTCAACGACCTCGGTTGCAACTTCGGTACAGCGACGTCGCCCAATTTCGCCTGCACCCAAGACCAGTTCGGCACTACCAGCTTCGTCGACCCAACCACCAAGGTCCAGTTCTGTTCGCAGGTAGAACGTCCCTTCGCGTTTCCCGACGGCGACACGCTCCTCAGCCTCCGCGTGCGCGATGTCGCCGGCAATCTAGGCCCGCTGCGGCAGTTGCTCCTGCGCGTGGGCAGTGGTCCACCCCCACCCACCTTTACGGCCAGCCCAACCGCGACGCAGTTCGTACCACGTTCCACTGCAACGCCGACGGCAACGCGCACGCGCACCCGAACCGCAACGTTGCCGCCGTCGCCGACGCGCACACCGACCCGCACCACCCCCAGCACCAGCACTCCAACCGCGACACCGCAACCCTCGGCCACCGCACCCGCGACGAGTACCTCAACACGCACCGTCTCGATGACGGTTACACGGACCATGGCGACCGCGACGCGAACCACGACGCAAGCAACCCCCGCGTCAGCCACCGCAACGAGCACCGCTCCGCTGACCGCAACGCCGACCCGCACGCCCGCCACCACTGCAACCCGGACACCGACGCGCACCCCGACGCCGACCGCAACACGCTCACCGACTCGTACCGCAACCATCCCAGGCGCCATCGGCCCGGTGGTCACCTTCATAGGCGTGACGCGTGCAGATGACAGTCTGGTGCCCCCAAGTGGCACCACACCGAGCGGGGCGCCCATTTTCACCCGCCTCACCGGCTCGGGCTTCTCGCTGGTTGTCGAGGGCGCGCCCGGCGCTGACGGACTGGCGGTCGGCCCGTCGTCTTATAACGCCGACCTGACGTCGCTGCCAGACTTGCAAGTCGAGGTGTCGCAGCCACTCGGCAACGCGAGCAGCGCCGTGTGCGACGACTCAGGAGCACAGGCTGGCGGCGTCCCGGCGATCGATCCTCCGGTTTTCGATACGACACAGGAGACCATCAACGTGGTCAACGACCTCGCGTGCCGCTTCGTCGATGGCAGCGGCAAACCCCAGGGTCGCACCGCCAACGATGCCTGCGTGCAGTTCCCCACCGGCGATTTCGACTTCGTCATGCACGCCAGCACCGTTCAGTTCTGTAGCTTCATATCCCGAGTACTGGAATTCCCGGAAGGGGATACCCTCGTCACCGTTCGTCTCCGCAGCACCCTGGACGACCTCCCCGCCAACGTTGGCCCACCGGCGCAAGCCGTCATCCATGTCGGTCCTTGAGCCCCCAAATTGCCAGCTCCGATCCGTTTGTGATTCGCGCCGAACCGCGCTAGGAAAAGCCGCCCGTCGTGGAGTCGAGTATCCATAAGGAGGAGGTCGGGTATGGGTCGGTCGAGAACCGTAGAGGTGACGCTAGCCATGCTGGCGGGGTGTCTAGTCTTGGCCGCATGCGGCGAGGACGATAACAACAACGTGCGTCCCGTCGTCGCACCAACGTCGACCGCGACGCGGACGGCAACCTCGACGCCGACCCCGACCGCTACCGCGTCGCCGACGTCGACACCGACCTTGCCGCCACCTTGCCCGGAGCTCGACAATGAATCGGGACCGGTGGTCACCTTCCTGGGCATCACGCGCGCCGACGATACCCTCGTCGATCCGGAACCCGACACGGTAGACGGCGCGCCGGTCTACAAACGCGCCACTGGCGCCGGCTTTCGGCTCATCGTTGAGGGCAAGCCCGGCCTGAGTGGGGCGCCGCTGGGCGACTCCACGTACCGCGAGGACTTGGCCGGATTCCCGGACCTGCAGGTCGAGGTCTCACCATACCCGCTCGGCAATGGTGATCAGGCCGTGTGCACGGGCGGTGTTCCCGCCACCGATCCGGCTAGCTTCGACCCCACGGCAACCAACATCGCCACGGTCAACGATCTCAGCTGTCGATTCCGCGACGGACAGGGTTTCCCGCTCGGGGTCAGCCCGGCGGATGCCTGCGTGAAGATGGAGCCCAGCGCCGAGTACGGATACGTCAACCCCGAGTCGACGCTTGAGTTCTGCGGTTTCATCACCAACCCATTGGCATTCCAGCCAGGCGACACGGTCATCACGGTGCGGCTGCGGGACGTGGAGTGCAACCCCGGACCACCGGCGCGGATGGTGATCCGGATCGCCTCAACCTCCTGATCGGGCCCGGCGGCGCCGCACACCGATCACCGCGTCACGCCGCGCGCTCGCCGACACCAGCGGGCTGCGCCGCGGGCTGCCGCCGCCGCTGTCCCAACCCGAGGGCGAGTGCGAAGCACAGCGCCAGCACCAGCACGATGGTCGCGCCGGCCGCGACGTTGAAGACGTACGAAACGAACAGCCCGGCAATTGCCGCCAACACCGCGCTGGTCGCCGACACCGCCAACATGCCGCGGTAGCCGCGCGCCACCTGATACCCGATCGCAGCCGGGATCACCAACAATGCCTCGACGAGTACAATCCCCACGACGCGGATCGCCGCCACCACGGCAAGAGCCAAGCAGGAAAGCAACACGAAGTACAACGGCGTGACCGGCAAGCCGTTGGCTCGCGCCACCTCCTCATCGAAGGCGACGAATAGCAGCTCTTTGAACAGCAACCACACCGCAACCAGGACAACGACCGTGATCCCACCAAGGATCCAGAGATCCTGCGGCGATACCGCGAGGATGTTGCCGAACAAGTACCCGAAGAGGTCCACCTGATACGCACTCGACAGGCTGATGAGCGCCACACCCAACGCCATCGCCGACGAGAAGAGAATGCCGATCGCCGTGTCCTCGTGCAGCCGTCCGGCCCGCCCCAACCAGCCAACACCCCACGCCACGAGCGTGGCGAACACCGCGGCCGCCGCCAGCGGCTCGACCCCGAGCAGCAGGCCGATGGCAATGCCGCCGAATGCCGAATGGGAGATGCCGACCCCGATGAACGACAAACGCTTGAGGACGACGAAGAATCCCAACACACCACACAGCAACCCCACCAGCACGCCGGCGATCAAGGCGCGCTGCATGAAGCCATAGCTCAAGGCCTCGATCATCATCGCCGCCCGGCACTGGCGCGCGCCTCGTCGGACAAGAAGTCGAACTCGCAGCGGTACGCCTCGCGCAGCTGATGGCTCTCCAACACCGTATGGGGATGACCATGAATGTGGGTCGTGCCGTTGATGCAAATGAGCTCATCGACGTGCGCACCCAGCTCCAACAGGTCGTGCGACACCGCAATCACCGTCAAGTCGAGCTCCCGCCGCAGCCGCTGCAACAACGCGTAGAGCTCGTGCTGCGCCGGCAGGTCCAACCCGGTGGTCGCCTCATCGAGCAACAGCAAGCGCGTCTCCGAGCACAACGCGCGCGCCAGAAACGCGCGTTGCTGCTCGCCACCCGACAGCTCGCCGATGCGCCGCGATTCCAAGCCGGCCAACCCCACCTGCTGGATCGACGTGTCGACCTTGCGCCAATCCTCCCGCCGCGGGAAACGAAACAGCCCCAGGCAGCAGGCCCGCCCCATCATCACGACGTCGCGCACCGATACCGGAAAGCGCGGATCGAAGTCCGGTCGCTGCGGTACGTAGCCGATCTGATGCACACCACGACCGAGCTCGGTCGGCTGCCGGCCAAGCACTCGCACGCTGCCGCGCGTCGGCGTGACGAGCCCGAGCAAGACGCGCAACAACGTCGTCTTCCCCGCGCCGTTCGGCCCGATGATCCCGAGGAAGGTTCCCGCCGCCACCGTGAACGTGATGTTCCACAGCACCGGCCGTCCGTCGATCTCGACGGCAAGGTCGCGAACTTCGACGATGGGATCCACGCTCATCGCAAGGCCTCGGCGAGCACGCGCGCATTGTAGCGCATGAGATCCAAGTAGTGGGCGCGCCCCTCCACCGCCGGGCCACCGATGGGATCGAGCGCCAACACCTTGGCGTCGCATTCGCGCGCAATCTGTTGGGCGACGCGCGAGTTGAACTGCGGCTCGACCAACATCACACCTGCATGCCCTGCCCGCGCCGCCTCGACGACGCCGGCAATCTCGCGCGCCGAGGGTTCCTTGCCCGGAAACGGCTCGACCACCGCAACCTCACGCAGATCGTAGCGACGGGCGAAGTAGCGCCAGGCGGAATGGAACGCGATGAACCCCCGATTGGAAAGCGGCGTCAACGTGCGACGGATCTCGCCGTCGAGCGTCGTCAACTCTTCACGCAGCTCGGCCCCGCCCGCCTCGAAGGCCGCCGCCGCCGCCGGCTCCTCGGCCGCTAGCGCCGCCACGATGGCCGGCACCAGACGGTCGCGCACCAGAATCGGATCGACCCAGACGTGCGGGTCCCCACCGTGCTCGACATGCTCGCCGCTCGACGCCGTCAGCGCCGAAGCCAACAGCGGAATGCCATCGGCAAACGTCACCGTCACGATCGGCGCACTGCGCGCCGCCAGCAGCTTCGTCGCCCACGCATCCAGCCCCGCACCGACGCACACGAACAACCGTGCCCCGCTGACGTCGCGGATCTGTGCCGGTGTCGGCTCGAAGGTGTGCGGGTTGGCACCCGGCGGCAACAGCACCGTGACCTCCACGTGCTCCTTGCCGATCTGCCGGACCACGTCAGCCAGTGGGAAGATCGTCGCCACTACTTTGATGGCGGCGCACGCCGGCGCACAGCGGACGCACGTCGACAGGATGAGCACAGCGAGAAGTCGACGCGCGGACATCGAGGCATGGTGACGGAGTTCACCGGTACGGTCAAATCCTTGCGGCGGACGGGTGGTCCGCTATAAGCCAGGGCACCATGCAGCTGGCCCGCCGTCTGCTCTCGACCCTCTTCGCGGTCGCCGTGCTTGCCGGCTGTCACCGCGAATCGGCCGCACCACCCGCCGCCTCACCGGCGCCGGGCGCGGCCGCACCGGCCGCATTCAAGGTCGCGCTGCTCAGCCCGGGGCCAGTCAGCGACGCCGGCTGGAATGCCCTGGCCTACGAAGGGCTGCTGGCGATTCGCGACCAGCTCGGCGCCGAGGTCGCCCAGATCCAGACGAAGACGCCGGCGGAGTTCGAGGAGGGCTTCCGCGATTTCGCGCGGCGCGGCTTTCGGCTGGTGTTCGGCCACGGCTTCGAATTCCAAGACGCCGCCGCCGCCGTCGCCCCCGACTTTCCGGACACCGTCTTCATCACCACGTCGGGCAACACCGTACGGCCGAACGTGGCGCCGCTGCGCTTCATGCTCGAAGAGGCCACCTACCTCGAAGGCATCCTGGCGGCCGGCATGTCGAAGACCGGCAAAGCAGGCGCCGTCGGGGGCATCGAGATTCCCTCGGTGAAGAGCACCATCCTCGCCTTTCAAGCCGGTGCCACCGGCACCCGTCCCGACTTCTCGGTGGTAACCTCATACGTCGGCAACTGGGAGGACGTGGGTGCAGCCAAGGAGGCGGCGCTGGCCCTCGTGCAACAAGGGTGTGACGTTCTCTTCCACAACGCCGACGCAGCCGGGCTCGGCGTCTTCCACGCGGCGCAACAGAGGCACGTCTACGCCTTCGGCAGCAACAAGAACCAGAACGAGGTCGCGCCCGATGTCGTGCTCGCCAGCGCCATCGCCGACATCCCGCGCGCCTTCCTGAAAGTCGCGCGCGAGGTGAAGGACGGCAAGTTCCAAGGCAAGGTCGAGCGCATGGGCATGAGCGACGGCGTCGTGTCGCTGGTGCTCAACCCGCAGCTCGAAAAGCAGATCCCGCCCGAGGTGATGGCGCGCCTCAATGAGACGCGCGACGCCATCGTCACCGGCCGACTGAAGGTCCCAACCGTCGAGTTCTGACCCTGTGACGGCCCCGTCGGATCACATCTCCGGTCGCTCGACGGCTGCACCGGTGCTGTCCGTACGCGGCCTCCGCAAGCGCTTCGGCGCCGTGCAGGCGCTCGACGACGTGACGCTCGAGTTCCGCGCCGGCGAGATCCACGCCATCCTCGGCGAGAACGGCGCCGGCAAGTCGACCCTCATGCACGTCCTCGACGGTGTGCTGCGAGCGGATGCCGGTACCCTTGCCGTGCGCGGCCGTCCGCTCCGCTTCGCCTCGGCGCGCGATGCGCGGCGTGCCGGGATCGGTATGGTGCACCAACACTTCACGCTGGTCGACGCGCTCACCGTGGCCGAGAACCTGGCGTTGAGTCTGCCGCAGCCATCGCGCTGGCGCTTCGACCCCGCCGCCGCCGCCAGCGCGGCGCGCGCGCTGGCCGAGCGCATCGGGCTCGACCTCAGCCCGCCCGACGCCCGCGTCGCCGAGCTGCCGGTGGGGGCGCGCCAGCGCCTCGAGATCCTCAAGGCGTTGGCCGCCGCCGACCAGGTCTTGATCCTCGACGAGCCCACCGCCGTCCTCACGCCCCAGGAAGTCCAACAGCTCTTCACCATGCTGCGCCGCCTGCGCGCCGAGGGACGCACCGTCCTGTTCATCACGCACCGGCTGTCGGAAGTGAAGGATGTCGCTGATCGTGTAACCATCATGCGACGCGGGCAGGTTGTCGGCACCTACGCCGTCGACACGATCAGCGAAGCCGAGATGGCGGAGCGCATGGTCGGGCAGCTCGCGGCCGCGGCGCCGCGCTCCACCGCCGCAGCGTCCGATGGCGCTGTTGCGCTCGAGGTCTCCGCGTTGCACGCCACCGACGCGCGCGGCACACCGGCGCTGCGTGACGTGACCTTCGCCGTGCACGCCGGCGAGGTCCTCGGCATCGCCGGCGTCGACGGCAACGGTCAGCGCGAGCTCTTCGAGGTGCTGGTGGGCCTGCGCACCCCGACGAGTGGTCGCGTCCTCGCCGGCGGACAACCGATCCAGACGTTCACGCCGCGCGCCGCCCTGGCACACGGTATTGCCCACATCCCGCCCGACCGTCACCGCGAAGGTCTCGTGCTGGGCATGTCCGTCGAAGAAAACCTGCTGCTCAGTCGCGCCCTGCTCGAACGGTTCAGCCGGCGCGGGCTGATACAGCGGCAGGATGCTCGTGAGTTCGGCCGCGCGCTGGCGCAGCAGTACGCGGTCAGCTACGCGAGCCTCGATGCACCCGTACGCTCGTTGTCCGGCGGCAACCAGCAACGCATCGTCGTGGCGCGCGAGTTGGCGCAGCAACCGATCGTGCTGATCACCTCCAATCCGACGCGCGGGTTGGATTTCGCCGCGACGCGCGCCGTGGCCGATGCGCTCATCGAGGTGGCGCGACGCGGCTGCGCCGTCGTCGTCATTTCGACTGATCTCGACGAAGTGCTCGATCTCAGTGACCGTGTGCGCGTGCTGTATCGCGGCCACCTGAGCACCGCGCTCGTGCCGCCGATCGACGCCGAGCATCTCGGCCTGCTGATGGCGGGAGCCGCGGCGTAGGTCGACGCCAGCGGTGCCGGGGGGGCCGTCATGAGGCAGCTCGTTGCACGCGTCTTCCCGTCGCTCGTCGCGCTGATTGGCGCGTTGGCGGTGAGTGCCTTGATCGTCGCCGCCTCCGGCCACAATCCCGCCGTCGCCTTCGAGGCGCTGGTGAGCGGCGCCTTCGGCAGCGTCGACAGCTTGTCCGAGGTCGGAGTGAAGGCCTGCCCGCTGCTGCTCGCCGGCCTGGCGATCGCCGTCTCGTTTCAGGCGGGGGTGTGGAACATCGGCGTCGAAGGGCAGTTGCTGATGGGAGCCTTGGCGATGGCGGCGTTTGGCAGCTGGGGCGCGAGGCTGCCGGCGTGGCTCGATCTGGGAACCGATCTCGTCGTTGCCGCCGGGCTCGGTGCGGCGTGGGCCGGCATTGCGGGACAGCTGAAGCTGCGCCGCAACGTCAACGAGGTCATCAGCACCATCATGCTCAACTTCGTCGCCCTCGGGCTCATCAGCTACCTGGTGCAAGGGCCGTTGATGGAAGCGGGCGGGCGCTACCCGCAGACCGATGCCATCCTCCCAGGTCTATGGATGCCGCGTTTGGCCCCGCCGCATCGCGTCCATCTCGGGCTAGTGCTCGCGTTGCTGATAGCGGCGGCCGTGCAGGTGCTGCTGTATCGCACCGTGGCCGGCTACGAGATGCGCGCCGCCGGGCTCAACCCGGACGCCGCGCGACTGGCCGGCATCGACGTCGATCGCCGTCTGCTCTTCGCTTTGATGCTCAGCGGCGCGCTCGCCGGCCTCGCCGGCGGCATCGAGGTCAGCGCCGTCACCCACCGTCTCTACGAGCGTTTCTCCCCCGGCTGGGGCTTCACAGCCATCGCGGTCGGCTTGCTCGGGCGCCTGTCGCCCGCCGGCGTCGTCGTCGCGGCGTTCCTCTTCGGGGCGCTCGATGCCGGGTCCAACGCCATGCAACGCGTGGCCGGCGTGTCGTCGGTGCTGGTGTCGATCATCCAAGCCACGGTCATCTTCTTCCTGGTGGCCTTGGAGCGCGGGCGCTGGTTGCCGGGCTTTCTCTCAGCAGAGCAGCCGCCGTCGTAGTGGGTGTGCTGACGGCAAGCCCTCCGGTGGCACCGGCTTCCAGCCGATGGGCGCGGCGCATGGGCGCGGCGCTTCAGCAACCCATTGGCGAGTAACAGAGCGAGCACGATCGTGAGCGACATCGGGACCGGCCAATCACCGCACCGGAGAGATTCTTGTGTTGTGCGAGCGGCGCGATGAAAGCTGCTCAATTTGTGGTGTACTGGCACACAATCACCGTTGATGGTCTCTAGTTCCACGGTGGTTTCAGCCCGAAGACACGCAATTTGTCCTCAAGTTCCTGAGGTATTGGCAAGAGTTGTGGATCGCGTTCCGGGGGGCGTGCCTGCCGCGCCCGTGGCATGTCCGAATCCGTCCCGATTGCGGTCACCGTGTCCGAAGCCTCGGAAGGTCACGTCGGCTTGATGAGTGCGGGAGACGACCGTCGTTGACATGAGTCATTGACAGTCGTCAGTGAAGCGTTGTAGGTGGGGCGCATGGTGGGAACACTGAGCGCGCCGGAGGCGGTCTCGCGCCGTGCGCTACAACGCCGGGAAACGCGAGAGCGCATCTACGAGGCTGCATTGCAGGAGATCGCGCGGTCCGGGCTGGCGGCGGCTGATGTGGGGGCGATCACAGCAGCAGCAGGCGTCGCCCGGGGCACCTTCTATTTCCATTTTCCGACCAAGGAGGATGTGCTGGTCGCGCTTGAGCAACGCGAACAGCTCCGCATCATCGCCAGCCTCGAACGACGGGGAGCATCGGCAGGCGATCTTCGGGCGGTGCTTGCGGCCATCGTCCGAGAGGTTCGTGCCGCCGAACGGCGGCTCGGTCCGCGCCTGTTAAGCGACATGCTCTCGATTCACTTCGCCCCGGCGTCAGCCGACGGCGGCCGGCTCGACGACCATCCGCTTGCGATCTTCGTCGTCAACGCCGTACGCGAAGCTCGACGAACTGGCGGCGTCAGGACCGAGGTCGACGCGCGTGAAGTCGCCCTGATTTTCCTCACTGGCCTGTACGCGTTGCTCGCTACCTGTGGTAGGCCCAGCAGGGAGCGCGATGCACTGCTCGACACCTACGTGGCGACCATTCTCGACGGGGTGGTTACGGCATGAGCAGCGGCACGGGCATCGACGGCTACCGGCGATATCTTGCCGAACGCAACGGCACTCCCGACCTTTCGCGTCGTCGGTTGGAGCGACGGGAGGAGTTCTTCGCATCGATCGAAGCAACACCGATTCGATCGCGCCGCACAGTTGATCGAGACGCCTTCTTGCGAAACTTGCGTCGCCGGCACCCCGAGGCGGGCCTCGAACGCGAGCTTGCATGGCTGCTCGCGACCGCGAAGTTGAACCAGACCGAGCGGTTTGGTGTCGGGCTCGGAGAGATCTACGGCCGCAACAGCACCCCCGACACTCCGCCTGAGAGGGTCTACGTGGAGTTGGAGGAGCACTACCACAGCCGGTTGCTCGCTTACGTGCTCGCTATGTTCGACCTGCCGTTTCAGGTCGTTCCGCCGCCGTTGGTGATGCGACAGTTCGTCAAGCTGAACGTATTCCTGCCCGAACGCCCCGGGATGCCGTTTGTCGGAGCCGCCGAGATGGCGGGCTGCGTCATGTTCGCCGAGCTACGCCGCGCCGGCGTCGCGATCTTCGGCGACGAGCCGGAAGTCGCGGCGCGCATAGCTTCGCTCTACGACGAGATCCTGACCGACGAGATCGGTCACGTTGGTTACTGCGCCGCCCGCTGCTCCCCCATCGGAAGAAGGATCATGCGTGCGCTCTATCCACACCTCGGCCGGCTCGTCGCGCGCCAGACTCCCGAGATCCTCCTCGTGGTAGACCGCCATGATCTTTACGAACGTCTTGACCGGCCGTTCGACATCGCCGCGCTCACCCGGGAAGTACCGATGCCGACGTTCATTGCTGCTGTACCTTGAAGCGCAGAATCAGCGCGGCGATCTGCGCGACTACTCGCGCGGACTTCGTTTCTGATCGGTGGTAGGGGTGTCCATTTCCATCAGAATCGCGGACATTCGGACAATCGCTTAGCAAGCTGGCCGGTCGGGGAAACCAGGATCTAAGCCACCGATTTTCGCGACGGACGCCAGATGGATTCGGTCAGCGTGTCCGAATCCTCGACGAATTCGGACAGCGGGCCGATGTGCGTGGGTGGATTCGGAAAGCGATTCAGGCCGCACCAGCGTTCGGTCCGCGCCGCCTCGTCGCCTGCTGTGCGCCGTCCACGAACGTGATCCCGGCCCGCACGAGGGGCAGGAGGTGGGTGCCGTCGAGCCGTCGCCACCGGGCCTGCGCCATCTCGAGGAGCTTGTAAGCCATCAGGAGCCCCTTCGTCCGCGAGCCTGCCCCCTTCGTGACTCGCTGCCGCAGCCGCACCGTCGCGAACGGGGACTCGATCACGTTCGACGTGCGGAGATGCTTCCAGTGCTCGGCGGGGAACTCGAAAAACGTGAGCAGCACGTCCGCGTCCTTCTCCAGGGTTTCGACGGCCTTCGGATACTTGGCACCGTACTCGGTGGCGAAGCGTGCGATCGCCTCGCGGGCGTTCTCTCGGGTCTCGGCGTACATCACCTCGTGGAGCGCGGCCTTCACGCGCGGCTGGAGTCGCTTCGGGAGCTTGTCGAGAATGTTGCCGAGCTTGTGGAACCAATCCCGCTGCTCGCGGGTCTTCGGCCACACGTCGCGCACGGCGGCCCAGAAGCCGAGCGCCCCGTCGCCCACGGCCACGACGGGCGGCTTCATCCCCCGCCGCTTCAGGTCGCGGAGCACCGTCTTCCAGCTCTCCGCACTCTCCCGGTAGCCGTCCTCCACCGCGATCAGCTCCTTCGTCCCATCCGGCCGCACGCCGATCATCACGAGCGTGCAGAGGCGGTCATCCTCCAGGCGGACATTGAAGTGCACGCCATCGACCCATACGTACACGTAGTCGCGATCCGCGAGGCTGCGCTTCTGGAAAGCGCGGTACTCCATCTCCCACTCGTTGGTCAGCCGGGCGATGTTGGTGGCGGACAATCCGGCGGCGTCGTCCCCGAGTAACGCCGCCAGCGCCTCGCGGAAGTCACCAGTGGACAGCCCCCGCAGGTAGAGCACGGGCAAGACCTCGGCGACCTTCGGGGAGCGGCGCATGTACGGCGGCAGGATACGGCTCGTGAACCGGCGTCGCTCGCCGTCTTGGTCTGTCCGCCGGTCGTTCACGCGGGGCGCACTCAGGGGAATGGTGCCGGAACCAACCGTCACCGTCCGGGTGCGGCCCCGGCCGTTGCGGACGACCAAGGCGTGACCGTCGGCGTCGCGTTCGTCTCGGTGCGCCTCCAAGTAGGCGGCAACCTCGGCGTCTAGCGCCGCTACGAGCATCCGGCGTGCTCCCTCGTGGGCGATCTCGTCGAGCAGGGAGCGCCCGTCTGCTTCTTCCCGCACCTCGGTGCCGAGGACCCTCAACATGGCTGCTGCCTCCTTCCCCCCCGCTCCCTTGGGGGCGGCGGTCGATCAGCTTGGCAGATACGCCGCCGGTGTCACGGGCTCCACGATCCACAACTTCCGGTCATACCTCACAAGTTCCTTTCGTTCGCGGTTTGGTGCAAGTACCCCATCGCTACGTGACTTTAACAAGCCATTTGCAGCTGCGATATCTCTGGCACTGCCGGCGTCCCCGACACGATTGCGCGGATGATCTCGATCTCTGCCTTTGACAGCTGGAGCGCGTGACGCCGGTAGTCGAGGAAAGCCTCCCAGGCTATCGGCACCCATTTGGCGACAATCTCGCTCCCTATGGTCGTCGCGTATGCGCGTATCTCCGGCTGCGCATGCGCATCCATCCGCAGATTGAGAAAGTGAAGTAGGTTGTGGAGATCAATCTTCCAGTACGCCTCCGTGTACGTAGACAACGGAAGGGCCACACGACGGCCAGGCTCTCGGTCCGCTCAGGTTCCCCGCTGTTGCTCGGACCCGCAACGGTGGGCGACCGCTTGGCTCGTGTGCTAGGTAATGCAGGATTGCACTGCAACGGAGACTCCATGACTGATCTGCCCGAGCACGCCCAACGCAACCGCACCTTGTGGGACGAGTGGGCCGCGAACTTCGTCGCCTCCGGCGAGCGCAGCTGGGGACGCGAGACGCCCAAGTGGGGCGTCTTCGGCATTCCCGAATCGCAGGTCGGCGTCCTCCCCGACGACCTTGCCGGCAAGGATGCGATCGAGCTCGGCTGCGGCACGGCCTACATCTCGGCCTGGCTGGCGCGACGCGGCGCGCGCGTCGTCGGCATCGACAACTCCGAGGCGCAGCTCGCCACGGCGCGCCGCCTGCAACGCGAACACGGCCTCGAGTTTCCGCTGCTGCACGGCAACGCCGAAGCGGTGCCCTACCCCGACGCCAGCTTCGACTTTGCCATCTCGGAGTACGGCGCCTGCCTGTGGGCCGATCCGCAACGCTGGGTCCCCGAAGCCGCACGCCTGCTGCGCCCGGGCGGCCGGCTCACCTTTCTGGTCAATTCATATCTCATGAGCCTGTGCACGCCGGAAGAGGACGGGATCGCCGCCACCGACCGGTTACTGCGCCCGGCGTTCGGCCTGTATCGCGTCGAGTGGCCGGGCGACCATGGTGTCGAGTTTCACCTCTCGCACGGCGACTGGATCCGTCTGCTGCGCCGCTCCGGGTTCGAGATCGATGATCTGATCGAGCTGCGCCCTGAGCCGGGGGCGACGACGCGCTATCCGTTCGTCACGCTCGAATGGGCCCGGCAATGGCCGTGCGAAGAGGTGTGGAAGGTTCGCAAGCGCGCGTGATCAGGGATCGGGTCGTGCCTCAAGTTCGCATCTCACGTCTACGACCACGTTTTTCGAACCTCTCCCCCGACCCCTCTCCGGGTCGGAGAGGGGATGGAAAGCCAAGGCATCTCTTCCCCCTTCCCTCGCAGGGAAGGGGGTCGGGGGGTTAGGTCTTGCCTGCGTGCCGGGCCAAGTTGAGCCACTAGCCGGGATCGGCAGAGGATTGGCAGACCGCCATGCTTCGCATATATGGATCGTTCACACGCGCGCATGCCAACGCAGAGGAGGACTCTCATCATGATGAAGTGGCGCCTCGGGTCACGATCGATGGCGACGTTACTCGCCGGCATTCTCACCACCGGCCTCGCCGCCCACACCGCGGCGGCGGCCGATCCAACGGTGCCACCCACCGCAACCGAGGTCCCCACCAACACGCCGCTCGGCATCGACACGCCGCTGCCCAAGTGGACGTCCCCTGAGTCCCGCTTGCTCGAGCACGTCTGGTGGAATCAACCGGATGTCGTAAAGGCGGCTGCACTGACCGACCGGCAACGCAAGCAGATGGACGATCTGCTCACGCAGGGGCTCAACGACGAACGCGCCTCACAGCAAAAGCAGCGCGAGCAACGGGTCGCCTTCGAAGACGCCGTCACCAAGGGGGACTGGACTGCGGCGCTGCAAGCAGCCAATGGTCTGGGTGACGCCGTCGCGGCGCAAACCACACGCCAGAATACCCTCAAGATCGACGCGCTGAAGTTGCTCGAGGACAGCCAACGGCAAATCCTGACGACCCAATACAACTACCTCCTGCGACGGCCGTGGATGATCGGTGTGCCACTGGCAACCGGCATCCGCATGCGCGGAGGGACCGCCCCGCAACCGCCACGGCAGCCGTGACCGTGGCGCCGCCGACGAGCACGTACCGAGTGGACGGAATCGATGTTGGATGCGTCGGCTGACCGCCTGACGGCGGCGCAGCGCGACGCACTCGCCGAAGAGATCGCACGCTTCACGGCGCCGACGCGCGTTCGCGGGAAATTCTACGCGGCAAGCGGCCGTGTCGGACGCGTACGCTTCGACGGCGACTGCATCCGCGCCACCGTGCAAGGGACGGAACGGTACGAAACCCTGTGGGAGTGGCTCGGAGACGGCTGGGAGTCCGACTGCAGTTGTCCCGTCGCACCCGACTGCAAGCACGCCTATGCGCTGGCGTGCTGCATCCTCGGCGACCCCGCGGCGAGCGCCCCGTCTCCACGTCGCGCCGCGACGACTCCGCGCGTCGCGGACCTGCTGCAACGGGCCAAGAAGAACACACCAGGCAGCCCGCCACACGCGCCGGTGAGCCCGGTGTTGGAGCGCTTGTGTGCGGCGCGCAATGCCTGGGAACGCGAGCGCTACTTCACGCAGCTGGTCGGTCAACGCGCCGGTGGCAGCTTGGCGCCGTATGTGGCACCGTTCGCCGAGATCTTGCGCGAACCCGACCCGGATCTCCTCTGCTGGCGCCTGGCCAATGAAATTCCGCGCCACGCCGACGGCTGGCTGCCGCCGGCGCTCGCCCGGTTTCAGGATCGTCCGGATCTCGCCGCGCGCGCCGCGCAGCAGGCCCGGCGCGCCTTCGCACACGAGCTGCTGCAGTGGGCGCAGCAGCAGCGGCAGGCCGCCACGCAGCGCAGCGTGCGCGTCGTCTTCGGCTTGGAGGCCCGCCACGGCGAGGACATCGGCGTGTCCATCGAAGCGCGGGTCACCACGCCGCGGCTGGCCGACGCACCGCGCACGCCGACGCAACTGCAGCAGCTGCGCAACGAGCTGCGGCGCACCCCCGGTCTCTTCGCGCCGGATCAGGCCGCCTTGCTCGCGTGGCTGACCGAGCATCACGTCGGCGGCACCGAGCCGCACTACGGCGCCTACGCCAGCACGCGGTGGATCTCGGGAACGACGCTGAAGGCCCTGCTCCCACTCGTCTCCGATTCACCGCTCGCTTCCTGGGACACCGACCTCGCGCCGGAGTTGGCGGCGCGCGCCGGCGTCCGCCCGGGTGGCCCCGTGCGGCTCGCCGCCACAGCCGCGCGCTTGCTGCCGGTCTGCGTCGTGCGCGATGACACGGTGTACGTCGACTTCCAGTTTGTATGGCCGGACGGTCGCCAGCAGGGGCTCGATGATGCCCTGTACCTGCGCGGCTCCGACGAATGGTCGCGTCTGCAGCCGAGCTTCGTGCTGGTGCGCGGCGAGTTCTCCCTGATCATCGAAGAACCGCCCGAATCGCTGCTGCAGCGCTGCCGCAACGCCGGTGGGTTGCCGGTGCCGCCGCAGGAGCGCGCCGAGATCGTCGGCCTCCTGGCGGCCGGCTTTCCGCATCTGCACAACACGCTCGCCGCCCACACCCGATTTCATACGGTCCAACCCGCCATCGCCCTCGACTTGCGCGACGATGACTGGTTGCAGATTCGCCTGTTCGCATCCACCGGATCCCTGCCGTGGTGCCCCGGTCGGGTCGCGCCCGCCGAGGCCATCGTCTTCGAATACACCGCCGAGCGGCGTTGGGTGGCGCAGCGACCGACGGCCGAGGCGACTGACGCTTCGACCCCCCGTGCCTATGCCGGCATCGCGGAGAGTGAACCGGCGGCGCCGCTCGCCCAATCCGTCACCTCGCACGACGATACGATGGCCGAGCGCGCCGTTGTCGATCCCTGGCTCGACGCGCCGGATCCCGGCTGTGTCGAGCCGGCGCTCGCCTGGCTTGCGACGACGGCTGCGGGGCCCGGCACCAAGAGGGGGCCTGGAGGACGTGGAACGGCCGCCGCGGATCGTAGCGTCGGCTGGTGGCTGCAGGCGAGTCGCGCCCGCATGGACGCCTTCGCCGATGCCTGGGAGCAGCGACCCAAGGCGGTCACCTACTTCGGCACGCCGCGGGTGCGACGCCTGTTGAGCGGCGAGGAGCGCGTCACCCCCATTCTGCACATCGAATCGAGTGGGATGGATTGGTTCTCCGTGTCGGCGCAGTGGGAAGCCGAGGGCCTGCAACTCTCCGACGATGATCTCGCCAAGCTGCGCGCCGCGACGACGCGCTTCGTCAAGCTCTCGTCCGGCTGGGTGCGGCGCGACCTCTCGGTGCTGCACGACGAGACCGCCGAGCTCTTGGCGGATCTCGGCATCGAGGCCGGACACGCCAAGCAACGGCTGAGCGTCTGGCAGCTCGCCGGCGCCAAGCCCGAGAGTCTGCAGGCACTCGAACGGTTCGGCGCCGACGCCGCGACGCTGCGGACAGCGCACCAGCTGCGCCAGCGGGTGGCCAGCTTCGCGGGGTTGGCACCCGTCCCGCAACCGTCCGGACTGATCGCCGAGCTGCGTCCGTATCAACACCGCGGTCTCGATTTTCTCGCCTACGCTTCGTCGCTCGGCATCGGCGCCGTGCTCGCCGACGACATGGGCCTGGGGAAGACCGTGCAGGCGTTGGCGTGGGTCGTCCACCTCATCGAGCAGGACCCCGCCGGCGGCCCAACGCTCGTCGTGTGCCCGGCGTCGGTGGTGCACAACTGGGCACGCGAGGCGGAGCGCTTCGCGCCGGGCTTGCGGGTCTTGCTGCTGACCAGCGGCGGCGCGCGGCACGCGCTGCGCCGGGAGATCCCGAGCCACGATCTGATCGTCACCAATTACGCGCTGCTCCGGCGTGACCTCAACGCCTGGCGCGCGACCGAGCTGCGCGCCGCGATTCTCGATGAAGCGCAGAACATCAAGAACCCGGACGCCGCCGTGACGCACGCGGCATCCGCCCTGCAGGCCCGCCATCGCCTCGCGCTCACCGGGACGCCGTTGGAGAACCGCGCGCTCGATTTGTGGAGCATCGTCAATTTCGTCAACCCGGGCTACCTCGGCAACCGTACGCAGTTCCAAAGCCGCTTCGATCGCCCCGATGCGCCGCCGCACGTTCGCACCCTGCTGGCCGCGAAGCTGCGGCCGGTGCTTCTGCGGCGGACGAAGCGGGAGGTCGCTCCCGAGTTGCCCGAGCGCATCGAGGAGCGCCTCGACTGCGAGCTGACCGACGGCCAACGTCATCTGTATCTCGCCGAGCTGCGCCGCAGTCGCGCCCTCGTCGAGCAATTGAGCGCCGCGCCCGGCGGCATCACGCAAAACAAGATTCACATCCTTGCCGCACTGACGCGCCTGCGCCAGATCTGCTGCCATCCGGCACTCGCGGGCGGCAAGGCGGGCCTGGGCTCGGGAAAGTTCGAGGCGCTCTTCGAGCTGCTCGAACCGCTGCTCGCCGAAGGGCACAAGGTGCTGCTGTTCTCGCAGTTCGTCCAGTGCCTGACGCTGCTGCGGACGGCGCTGCGGCAGCGCGACATCGCGCATCACGTGTTGACCGGCCAGACGACGCGGCGCCGGGAAGTCGTCGATGCCTTCCAGGCCGACACCCGGCCGTGCGTGTTTCTGATCTCCCTCAAGGCCGGCGGCACCGGCCTCAATCTGACCGCGGCGAGCTACGTCGTGTTGTTCGATCCGTGGTGGAATCCGGCGGTCGAAGCGCAGGCGATCGACCGCACGCATCGCATCGGCCAAGACCGCACGGTGATCGCCTACCGCATGATGACGCGCGGCACGATCGAGGAGAAGATCTGGGAGCTGCAGCAGCGCAAGGCGGCGCTGGCGCGCGACATCCTCGGTGAAGGCAGCTTCGCGCGCGCGCTCACCCGCGGCGATCTCGACTACCTGCTCGCCGAGACCTGAACCCGGCGCAGCGGCCCTGGTCGGCT
>Ga0335082_10000202_pt1 | contig 60308 bp, 52 predicted proteins | sample Lox_Sample_41_FD_206718 | JGI IMG/M metagenome (GOLD analysis project Ga0335082, IMG submission 206718) | Soil microbial communities from Loxahatchee National Wildlife Refuge, Florida, United States - Lox_Sample_4.1 | ecosystem: Environmental > Terrestrial > Soil > Wetlands | place: USA... | reverse complement strand
GCCATCTTCAGCGCGTGCCTTTCGCTCTCGATCACGCAGGGTCCTGCGATCAGGAATAGCCCCCCGCCACCCACCTGGATTTGGCCAATCGAAAACGGTACAGACACGTCGAACTCCGGCGTCGGCGCTACCCCCGCCAACTGACACCTCTACTTTACGACAATTGTGTACGGGGCTGCCGGATGCTCCCGGAGAGGAGTGAGTAAATCTTCGACCCAAAACTGAGGATCCAGTGATCGGTGTCAACCACCGCTCCTGCAGGAAAGCCCGTGACCGCGAATCCCGACTCGCCCGTGTTGGTAATCGTCCCTAGAAACAGCGGCGTAAGCGACCCCGAACTCGTCACGGTATTCAGCGGGAGGTCCCCTGTGAGCAACTTGGAGCCGATCGTCACTGTGAAGGTCTCCGTATTGGACGCCAGCGTGTGGACGCCGTTACTGCCGCCGGTTACCCCGATGGTGGCATTCGAAAGGGTGAAGCCCCAGGTGTTGGCCGCTTGGCAAGCCCATCCGGAGAGACGGGTCAGGCTCACTGAACTGGTGCTAGATGTGACTTAGCCAGCCGTACTCGGCCCAAAGATAATCTGCGTTGGGATAGGGTTGGCGTAACTCACGCCGCTTAAGACCCCAGCCAGCATCAAAATCGAGATGATCCCGATCAGTTTCCGCGACATCTACTGTTCCTGCTTCCGTCATCAAGTCGCTGAAGATTCCCCAATTTACAGCAGAGCAAGCCCACACGCGAGATTTGCCTCTGGACTGGAGCTTGGACAAGATCAGGCGCGAGGTACCTACCATATGGGTTACCCTACTGTTGCCCAATTAACAAAAGGTGCCTCTTTTGTCGATTTTTCGTGGCGAAGTGTGCCTCCCCGCTCCACTTCAATCGCGAGACGTGAGGGAGAAAGGCCGGCCGCACGCAATGCCAACTTCACCGGTCGAACCTGAGCTGCCGGATCAGTAGCCGCGGTTAGTTCATTGAAAACAAAAGCTGTGATGTGCTTTGACCCTCATTCCGACAACAGCTCCGGACTCCTCACGAACCCCAGTACCATCACATTCGCCCCACCGGTTGATGTGTGGGCCTGCACACTCAGGGCCGAGGCGGTGGCCTGCTACGTCGTGAGAACAGCCGGGCCGGTCAAAACCAATCCAGCCCGCCGCCAACCGAGGCTACGCTCCCGAGTTTGTGTCGCTCATTAGCAAAGCGAGTGCCAGCCCAGCGCTAAGATCTCTGGCGGCAATCGTAAACGGTGGCCCACTGACATGAAGAAAGGAAGAAAGGAAGATAAGGTTGTAGATCGGGATTTTCGACGCTAATTAAGACCACAGTAGGGCAAAAGGTTCGACTCGAAGAGATAGTGTCTCCACCATTTCATCCATATTCCTCGGGCAACCAAACCACACTCGGCAGCCCGACCTCCGAATTCGCTCTTGTTACTCACAGGACCGCCGAACGCGCTCAGACCACGAGTAACCCTGGCACCTAATTACCGACTGCTTTCAGTCTCAGGAAAAAACCGTCGAAGCGGCAACCGAAGCCTCTGCTACCTCTACAGATAATGACCTATTGGCCGCAGGGTAGTAGCACGCCTAGCATCGGGTCCTTAATACGCGGGGACTATGGCTCACCCTTCCACGTGCGGTTGACGAAGCTCTATCAGAGTCGGTTGTAACTTATGGCGAACTATCGGCTATTAACAGTTTCACTGGAACTGTCTACTAGACCTTCGGCACGCTTGTGCTTCCGTCTTCTATTGCTTGATCTGCTCCCGCCGAAGAAACTGTTCGATTTCAGTCTCCGCGTGCCGCCGCTTTTGGGCCGTGCGCCGCTCGTAAGACGCATGGATAAACGCTTTGAACAAGGGATGGGGCTCCAGCGGTTTGGACTTGAATTCGGGATGAAACTGGCAACCCAGGAAGAATGGATGGCTGGGTATCTCCACGATCTCAACATAGGTTCCATCGGGAGTCGATCCTGTAATTCGCAGGCCGCCTGCGGTAAGAGTGCCCTCATACTCACGGTTAAATTCATAGCGATGGCGATGGCGTTCGCTGATCTCGGTTTGTCCGTAGGCCCTCTGTGCGAGCGACCCATTCTCCAACCGGCACGCCCATGCTCCCAAGCGCATGGTTCCACCCAGTTCCTCAACTCCACGCAGTTCGCGGAGCTTGTAGATCACGCGGTGTGGCGTCGCCGGATCGAACTCACTGGAATTAGCCTGCTCCAATCCGCACACGTTGCGAGCGAATTCAATACATGCTGTCTGCATGCCAAGGCAGATCCCGAAGTACGGTACATGGTTTTCTCGGGCGTACTGAATTCCCCTCAACATACCTTCGATCCCACGTTTTCCGAAGCCGCCGGGGACCAGGATTCCATCCACCGCCTCCAATTGCGCCTCGACGGTCTGGTCTTTTGACTCCAGGCCCTCTGCTTCAATCCAATCGACGTTGAGCTTCAGATTGTGGGCCAGTGCCCCGTGTACCAATGCTTCCTTCAAGGATTTATAGGAGTCTTCGTACTCGACATACTTACCGACGATGCCGATGGTTACCTCATCCCGCGGATTGTAAACGCGATGCACCAGCTCTTCCCAATTGGCAAGGTCCGGTGCCGGCGCCTCGATGCGCAGGTAACGCAGCGCCAACTGGTCCACCTTTTCGTGCGCGAAGACCAGAGGAACCTCATAAATTGAAGCCACATCCTTGGCCGTGATGACCGCCTCTTCCTCCACGTTGCAGAACAGCGCGATCTTCGACTTGATGTCATGCGATAGATAGCGGTCGGTGCGGCACAGCAAGATATCTGGTTGGATTCCGATGCTGAGCAATTCCTTCACCGAGTGCTGGGTTGGCTTGGTCTTCAGTTCTCCCGCAGCAGCGATATACGGTACCAGCGTCACGTGTACGAAAAGTGTGTTGTCGCGGCCCAACTCCTGCCGCATCTGCCGAATGGCTTCGATAAAAGGCAGCGACTCGATATCGCCGACCGTGCCGCCGATCTCGACGATCACCAGGTCCACGTCCTGCGAAACCTTCTTCATCGCGCTCTTGATTTCGTTGGTGACGTGCGGAATGACCTGGACGGTCTTGCCAAGATAGTCGCCGCGGCGTTCCTTGGCGATGATGTTTTCGTAGATGCGGCCCGTAGTCCAGTTGTTGTCGCGGCTTAAGCGGCTGTGGGTAAAGCGCTCGTAGTGACCCAAGTCAAGGTCGGTTTCGGCGCCGTCATCGGTCACAAAGACTTCGCCGTGCTGGAACGGCGACATGGTCCCGGGATCGACGTTGAGGTAAGGATCGAACTTTTGCAGCGACACTTTGAGCCCTCGGCTCTCCATCAGGCAGCCGATCGAAGCCGCCGCCAGTCCCTTGCCAAGCGAAGACACAACGCCGCCGGTCACAAAGATGTACTTGGCCGCCATTCCATCCTCTGTTGTGTGGATTTGTGCCGCCCGCAGGGCCGCTCCACTCTGCTTGTAAAAAGGGGAGCCCCGTGCGCTGTCCAGGCAGCGTAGTCAAGGTGGAGCTTGTAGGGGTGCACGATCAATTATGGCTGGATTCCTCCATCGTGACAAGTTCAACTCGGAGCACTCTTGTGAATTTCTCGGTACTCTCCAATGTCATCTGGGAAATGACTGACGGTTGCCTTCGACCGTGCGTTTTGCCGATCGAAAGACACTCTCGAACATGGCCGCTGTCAGCTTCCCCGTCGCGGTGTTTTGATTGGAGGGGTGGTAGCTGGCGATCAGCGTGACACCGTTAGGCATTTCGTAGCGCTTTGCGTGCCCGAATACAATTCCGGCTTTCTGCGCAAGCACTCCTGTCCGCTTGAGGTGTGCCAGATAAGCGTCAAATCCTATCTTCCCCAGTGCCACAACGACCTTTAAGTTCTGCAGGATAGCCAGCTCACGATCCAGGTAGTGCGAACAATTCGCCAGTTCACTGGGAAGCGGTTTGTTGTCGGGCGGGGCGCAGCGAACGGCCGCGGTGATGTAGCAGTCGGTTAGCTCGAGGCCATCCTTGCGATGCTCCGCATTTGGCTGCGACGCGAACCCCACCCGATGCAGGATGGGGTACATGAAATTCCCCGACGCGTCGCCCGTAAAGGGTCGGCCGGTGCGATTGGAGCCGTGCGCGCCTGGCGCCAGCCCCAGAATAAGCAGCCGGGCGCGGGGATCGCCAAACCCCGGCACGGGACGCGCCCAGTACTCATGGTCGCGGTACGCACGCCGCTTCTCGCGGCCGATCTGCTCCCGATAATCGACCAATCGTGGACACTTCGTGCATGCAATGATCTCCTTATTGAGGACTGTTAACGCGGCGGGCATCGGCACTATTCTAAGGGCCAAACGGCCCCGCCGTAGGTTTGACCGCTCCCGCGCGCTCTCTTACACTACCTAGGGAAGGACCGTTCAGATTTTGTCCACCGGGCGTGTAGATGTGCGCCTCCTGCGGCCTTGCCGAAGAGTGGCGCCAAGTGCTTCCCCGGGAGGCGCCGCATTCAACAACTGTTCCTAAAGGCATCCCTTTGACGACTGAAGCAACCGCGCCTGACACCAATCCGGCCGAAACCTCCAATCCTTGCAAGCGCGAACTCAACGTGGAAGTTCCCGTCGACGTGGTCAACGTTGAGCGCGAGAAAATACTCACCCGCTATGCAAAGCTTGCCCGCATACCCGGATTCCGCAAAGGTAAGGTCCCGGTTACCGTCGTTCGCCAGCGTTTTGCTGACGAAATCAGGAGCGAGCTGGTTGAATTGCTGGTTCCGATGTACTTTCGCGAGGAGACGAAAAAGCAGAACCTGATGCCGGTGTCACAGCCGCGCGTGACCGATCTCCATCTCCACGACAACGAGCCGCTGACGTTCAAGGCCGAGTTCGAGATTCTGCCCGATTTCACCGTCGCAGACTACGCCGACATCAGGCCGGAAACGATCGACACCAACGTTACCGAGGAAGACGTTGAGCAGGCGCTGAAGAACCTGCGTCTCCAGCACGCCACCTATAACGCCGTCGAGGAAGACCGTCTGCTGATGGATGGCGATTTCGCTGTCGTAGGGTTCCGTGGCATCCCCAGGGAGAGCGCCGAGAACGCCGATGCCAAGCCCGTAGAAGTCGATGAGGTCATGGTGGAGATTGGCGGCGACAATACCATCCCCGAATTCAGCGAGAACCTTCGCGGCGCGAAGGCCAGCGAACACCGTTCTTTTGACGTGAAGTACGCCGACGACTTCTCCGACAAGCGTCTGGCCGGCAAGACCATGACCTACGAAGTTGACATCAAGGCCGTTAAGACACGAAGCATTCCCGAAGCCAGCGACGAATTCGCCAAAGAGTTGTCAGCCGACTTCGCCACCTACGACGATCTCCGCAATCGCCTGCGCGAAAACATGAAGGCCGAAAAGGAACATGAGGCCGAACATCAGGGCAAGGACAAGATCGTAGCCGAGTTGGTCAGCCGTAACGATTTCCCTGTCCCGGAAGCCATGGTGGACCAGCAGATTGATCTGCGCCTCGAGCGCGGCCTGCGGGCGCTGGCCGCCCAGGGCATGAGGACCGAAGACATGCGCCGCATGGACTTCGACCGCCTCCGTGCAGGCCAGCGGGAAGGCGCCCTGCGCGAAGTGAAGGCGTCCTTGATCCTCGAGCAGATCGCCGAGCGCGAAAAAATCGAGGTCAGCGAGGAGGAACTCGACCGGGAATTGGGCGCCCTGGCGCAACAAGCCAAGCAGCCGGTTGAAGAAGTGCGTGCTCGTTTGACGCAGGATGGCGGGCTGGATAGAATTCGGCATCGCATCCGCAACGAGAAGGCCTTGAACTACCTATACCGCGGGTCCGCCTAGTGCGATCTGCATTTCATCTCCATGTTTCCTAAATCCCAAATGAGGCAGAGCACGGACACGAAGGAGCCGCAATCAATGCTGGTACCCATGGTGATTGAACAAACCAGCCGGGGCGAGCGGGCATACGACATTTATTCCCGCCTGTTGCGCGACAACATCATATTTCTTGGCACCCCCATCGATGACAACGTCGCCAACCTGATCATCGCGCAGATGCTGTTCCTGGAGGCGGAAGACCCGGAGAAGGACATCTCCCTGTATGTCAACTCGCCGGGCGGCTCGATTACGGCTGGGATGGCCATCTACGACACCATGCAGTTCATCCGCCCCGACGTCACTACCATCTGCATCGGCCAGGCCGCTAGTATGGCTGCTACGCTGCTCGCCGGGGGCGCGGCCAAGAAGCGCTTTGCCCTTCCTAATTCGCGCATTCTCATTCATCAGCCTCTGATGTCCGGGTTGTCCGGCCAGGCCACCGACATCGATATTCATGCCCGCGAAATCCTTCGCATGCGCGAGATTACCAACCAGATTCTGGCCAAGCACACCGGCCAGTTGCTGGAGAAGGTCGAGCGCGACGTCGAACGCGACTTCATCATGAACGCCCAGCAGGGCAAGGAATATGGCATCATCGATGACATTATTTACAAGCACAAGTGATAACCGACCATTGGAAGTCTGGCCCCGGACCATGCGCAAGAATTACCCTGGAAGTGCTTCAAAAGTTGTATTCAAATTTTTTCCCGTCCCACGCACGTCGGCTCTAGTTGTGCTTCAATAAGTTCATAGAACGCTCTTATCGCGTGAGTCGGCGGCACCTGCGGTTGGTCGAGGTTAGGTTGTCGGGGAGGGCAGGGCTACAGCGGACTCACACGAGCGGCCACTTCAGGTCGGGTGATCGGGAACCCGGCCGGGGAAGCGTTGTGCAAAGGAGTACCGTTCCGTGAGAACCAGGACTGGAAGCGACGAAGTGCTTCGTTGCTCGTTTTGCCACAAGTCACAGGATGCCGTCGCCAAGCTGATCTCTTCACCCACCGACTATCCGCGCGCCTACATTTGCGACGAATGCGTGGCGGTCTGCAACTCCATTCTGGAAGACGACCGTTCGGAAGCCCAGTCGCCGGCAACGCCCCATCAGTTGCCCAAGCCGTCGGAGGTAAAGACATTCCTGGACGAATACGTCATCGGACAGCACCAGACCAAGAAGAAGCTCGCCGTCGCTGTCTATAACCACTACAAGCGCGTGTACATGAACCGCCAGCGCAATGGCGAGGTGGAACTGGCCAAGTCCAACATTCTGCTCATCGGCCCTACCGGCACCGGCAAAACGCTGCTGGCCCAGACCCTGGCCAAAATGCTGGATGTCCCCTTCGCCATTGTGGACGCCACCACTCTCACCGAAGCCGGCTATGTCGGCGAGGACGTGGAAAACATCATCCTCAAGCTGCTGCAGGCCGCCGATGGCGATGTGGCCCGCGCCCAGACCGGCATCATTTACATCGACGAAATCGACAAGATCGGCCGTAAGGATGAGAACCCGTCCATCACCCGTGACGTATCCGGCGAGGGCGTGCAGCAGGCCTTGCTGAAGATTCTCGAGGGCACTGTCGCCAATGTTCCTCCCCAGGGCGGACGCAAGCATCCGCACCAGGAGTTCACCCCCGTAGATACCACCAACATTCTTTTCATTTGCGGCGGCGCCTTCGTCGGACTCGAGCGCACCATCTCGCGGCGCATGGGCAAGCGCTCCATGGGCTTCCGCACCGACGAGTCGAAGGAGACTGCGTTTACCGAAGCCCACAAGCGCGATACCGAACTGCTGTCCAAGGCGGAGCCACAGGACCTGATCAAGTTCGGCTTGATTCCTGAATTCGTGGGCCGCCTGCCCGTCGTGGGAGTATTGAGCGACCTTGACGAGGACGCGCTGGTTGAGATCCTCACCCGGCCAAAGAACGCCATTGTCAAACAGTATCAGCGCCTCTTCGAGTTCGAAAACGTCAAGCTGCACTTTACCGACGACGCGCTCCGTTGCATCTCCCGGGAGGCGATGCAGCGTAAGGTCGGCGCTCGTGGTTTGCGCATGATCCTGGAAGAGCTCATGCTCGACCTCATGTACACCCTGCCCAGCCAGAAACGCGTGAAGGACTTTGAGGTGACCCAGGACATGGTGATGAACCGCAACGTGAACCTTCCCATCATGGAGAAGGCGGGATAGCGTTTCTGCCGTTTTCGAAGCTCGTCACGGCGCGGCTGCGGTCGCGCCGCTTTCATTTTCGGGCCGCTTCTTGCCGATCGCGTATATCCTGTTCAGCGGTTGTTCACAGGAGGCCGAAATGGACGGATTCTCGATTGGAGCCGTGGTCACTGGTCTTGCCAGCGGGCTAGTATCGTCGGCCCTGACATATTTCGCTACGCGGTCCAAAATCCGGCTAGAGATGACGGTCGACTACGATCGAGCTCTGCATGACATGCGATTGAAACTCTACAAACAGCTATGGCCCATGACAAAGCCTTTGGCGCGATACACCCGGGAATCTCCGCTCACGTACGACGTTGTAAGGAAGGTGTCTGAAGAAATGCGCGACTGGTATTTCGGGGAAGGCGGAATTTATCTCTCGAAGGACAGCCGGACCCCGTACTTTGCTTTGAAACGCCTGATGGAAAACGTGCTGATCCAGGACAGCACAAGAAAAATCGACGAAGAGCTATGTGACAACATCTTGGGGGCCGCGAACCAGCTCCGAACCAGTCTCGCCGACGACATCGGTACCAGAAGGGGCCCGTGGCTGTGATCCAAATCTGTTGAAGCGGCCGATGGAGCTTAGCCGGACGTCGCGCGGTGAAGCGCCGCAAGTGGCGCAGACATCGCCGTCCTCTGGCTTTGACACTTCGCCTAGAGCTCCAGCTGTTGTGTTAGGACTCAACAAATCCTGTAGGCGCAGACGACAATCGGTGCTTCAGGCGTTTTCTAGTGCGTGTTATCCTAAAAACTGAGACTCGGCCACAACGGCCCTCGCAGCGTGCCACGCGAAACGGCGAGTTGTGCTTCTAGCTAATGTGGAGTGCCGAGGCGCTCTGAACCAAAGGCGGTTTCCGTGACCCAGCGAGAAAAATTCGAGACCAAAAAGCTCCCCATGATGCCGATCCGGGATGTCGTCATCTTCCCTTTCATGATGACCCCGTTTGTAGTCGGCCGGGAGTCCAGCGTGCATGCCCTGGAAGAGGCCCTGGCCGGCGACAAGAAGATCTTTCTCGCTACCCAGCACGACGCCAGCATCGACGAGCCCAAGCCCAACGAGATTTATCAGGTCGGCACCATCGTCAACATCGTGCAAAGCCTCAAGCTGCCCGACGGCAATATCAAGGTCCTGGTCGAGGGCTTGGAGCGCGGCAAGATTTTGCAGGTGGTCGATACCGACGGCTACTTCGAAGCCACGGTTCGGACCGCGAAATACGGCACCGAATTAACTCCCCAGGTCGAAGCCGCTATGCAGCGCGTCACCGGCCTGTTCGAGCAGTACGTCAAGCTCTGCCAGTCGCTCAACTACGAGACCATGATCGCCGCCGTACGCAACGACGATCCCTCCAAGCTGACCGACACCATCGCCGCCAACCTGCAGTTGTCCATCGAAGAAAAGCAGGAACTGCTGGAAATCTTCGACCCTGCCGAGCGCCTGAACCGCATCGCCGACGTGCTCGATGTTGAGATCGAGAAGCTCAACATGGACCGCACCATCCAGTCGCGCGTCAAGCGCCAGATGGAGCGCGCCCAGAAAGAGTACTACCTCAACGAAAAGATCAAGGCCATCCAGAAAGAGTTGGGCCGCGGCGAGAAGAGCGAGTTCGACGAGCTGAAGAAGAAGATCGATGCCGCCGGCATGCCCCGCGAAACCCACGAGAAGGCCATTCAGGAACTTAAGAAGCTCGAAGCCATGCCCCCCATGTCGGCCGAATCGACCGTCTCCCGCAATTACCTCGACTGGCTGCTGGCCGTTCCCTGGAAGAAGCGCTCTAAAGAGATCCGCAACATCGAAGTCGCCGAAAAGGTTCTGAACGAAGACCACTACGGACTGGAGAAGATTAAGGAGCGCATCCTCGAGTTCCTTGCCGTACGCCAGTTGGTGAAAAACCCCAAGGGCTCCATCCTCTGCTTCGTCGGACCTCCCGGCGTGGGCAAGACCTCGCTCGGCATGAGCATCGCCAAGGCCACCGGACGCAAGTTCGTTCGCATGTCCTTAGGCGGCGTACGCGACGAAGCCGAAGTGCGCGGCCACCGCCGCACCTACATCGGCGCTCTCCCCGGCCAAATCATCCAGATGATGAAGAAGGCCGGCACCAAGAACCCCGTCTTCATGCTCGACGAAGTGGACAAGATGTCCATGGACTTCCGCGGCGACCCGTCGGCGGCGCTCCTCGAGGTGCTCGATCCCGAACAGAACTACATGTTCGTCGATCACTACCTCGACGTTGAATACGACCTCTCGCAGGTCTTCTTCATCGCCACTGCAAACGTGCTGCACACCATTCCTCCGGCCCTGCAAGACCGCATGGAAGTGTTGCGCCTGCAGGGATACACTGAGCCCGAAAAAGTCGAGATCGCCAAGCAGTATCTGGTCCGCAAGCAGCGCGAGCAGACTGGCCTGACCGAGCAAAATATCATCTTCACTGACGGCGCGCTGACGACGATCATCCGCAACTACACGCGCGAGGCCGGTGTGCGCAACCTGGAGCGTGAGATCGGCAACATTTGCCGCAAGGTCGCGCGCAAGGTGGTGAAGGAAGGCGAAAAGTACTCAGTCACCCTGACCGCTGAGAACGTAAACGACTATCTGGGCGTGTTGAAGTTCCGCGACACCGAAGCCCACGAACGCAGCGAGGTCGGCCTGGTCACCGGTCTGGCGTGGACCGAAGTCGGCGGCTCTATCCTCACCACCGAAGTCGCCACGGTTGACGGCAAGGGCAAGCTGACGCTTACCGGCAAGCTTGGCGACGTCATGCAGGAATCAGCGCAAGCCGCCATGTCCTACGTACGTTCACGCGCCCATCGCCTCGGCCTGCCGCGCGACTTCTATCGCAACCTCGACATCCACGTCCACGTTCCCGAAGGAGCTATTCCCAAGGACGGCCCCTCCGCCGGCATCACCATGGCAACCGCGATTGCGAGCGCTCTAAGCCGCATTCCCGTCCGCCGCGACATCGCCATGACCGGTGAAATTACCCTGCGCGGCAAAGTGCTCGCCATCGGCGGTCTGAAAGAGAAGCTCCTCGCCGCTCACCGCGCCGGCATCTTCGAAGTCCTGCTGCCGTCCGACAACGAAAAGGATCTCGCCGAAGTCCCTGAGAACCTCAAGTCCGCCATGAAGCTTCACTTTGTGAAGACCATGGACGAGGTTCTCGCTCTGGCGCTGGAGAGACCGCTGCCCGAGGTCCCGGAGGAAACCGCGACCATCGCCGCACTCCCCTCAACCCCCGAGGCCGAGCCCCCCGCGGCACATCAGTAAATACGCCTTACTCGCTATCGAAACGAGTTTGGTGCCCCATCCTTTTGCGAAGCAAAAAGGGTGGGACTCCATTTGGCCACAAACAGCGACAACAGCGATTCGTATCAGGGCACGACTTCACAGGCCGGGTCGAAAAATCAGACTAAGCCGTTGAAAATACTTGGTCGCTCGATGTGATTTTTCATGCATTCTCGCGGGCCGCAGGCCCTGGACGACAGGGTCGAAAATACACCGTAAGTCGTTGAAAATACATTCGGCGGTTTGGGGTGATTTTCATGACTTGTCGCGGGCCGCAGGCCCTGGACGACAGCTGAAAGACCCGCTTCTGTGACCGTTTCGTATCAGGGCACGACTTCAGTCGTGCCGTAAGTGCTTCAAATCAATGGACCGGGCTTTAGCCCCTGTGTTTTGTCTCACCGCTGAATAGAGCTTTTCAGCAACCTCTTCAGTCATGCCGAAAGACCTCTATTTTTGATCCGCCGTGCGGACTTCAGTCCGCGCTCGGTGGGAGCACCCAGCTTCCGCTGGGTGAATCGTCCTTCGCGCAAAATCGGCCTTTAGCCCGGGTTCCCCGTCCCGCACCAAATCGCGGAGCGATGACGTGCTTTTGGGCGCGGCCGTAAGGCCGCGCAACGCTGCCCGAAGAACGCCCCCAGCCGCAGAGCGGCGTGCTTCCCTCCCACCGCAAATTACCGCTTGCAACCGTCAGGAACGCGCGCATAATTTCCGCGTGCAACGCTTTCTGCTCGTCATGTTGGCGTTCGTCTCGACTCTATGGGGCCATGCCGTCCAAGTCGCCGACCGCGTCGATGTGGGCTGGCTCGCCGTCGTCCGCGACAACGAAAGCTGGCGGGTTACTCATGTCGAACGGTTGTTATCGCCCGTAAAAGGGAGCACTGCCGTCATTCGAAAATGTAATCTGCAGCCCGGCGACCAACTTCTTAGCGTTGAAGGACACAGCCTTGCGGCACTCAGCCCATTAGGCATGGCTGCCATCCTCGAGGATCTTCCCTTCCTCGACGTCCGCATCAACGTCTCGCGTAACAGCGCGCCTTACCTGGTCAAGCCCTTTGCCGACCGCATCGCTCAAGAAAACGCCCAACCGCCGAAGTTCTCTCTCGGCCAACTACCCCACCGCGATGCTCCCGCGCCCGGCTTCACTCTGCGCGCATTAGACGGCGAGCAATTCACCCTCGGCTCTCTCCGCGGCCGCTGGATCCTGCTCAATTTCTGGGGCACGTGGTGCGGCGGCTGCATGCAGGAACTTCCAGCTCTCAGCCACCTCGCCATCCATCATCGGGACGAACTCGTTGTCGTCAGCATCGCCGTAAACGACGACCTCGCGACTCTCCGCAAATTCGTCGAAGACCAAAAACTCCCCTACCTCGTGCTCTTCGGCGGCACGATGGACCACCCGACGGCTCGGGCCTATGCCGTGCAGCGAGCCCCGACCAATATCGTGATCGATCCCTACGGAACGGTGCGCTTCGCCGGCATCGGCCCCCAGTCCCTGAAAGCCGCCGTCGAAACCGTAATGGAGGGCTCACACTAAGCCGAATGGGACGTTTCTGTGGTCCTGTTCTCCAACTGGTGACCGGCGACTGGCATCTGGCGAACAACTACCCACTACCCACGATCCACTCCTACAATGTCCCTGTATGGCTTCCCCCGAGCAACCCTTCTCCTGGAGAAAAGGCGCCGCCGCCCTCGTCGTCGCCATCGGCACTGTGGTCGCTCTGCTCATCTTCTTGCCCGCCTACCGCGTCTTTTTCGCCATCAGCCTCGGCATCGCCGCCATTGTGGTTGTCATTCTTTACTTCTGGCACAAGCTCCGCCCCATCCGTCCCGACGACGTCGAAGACAAGCGCCCCCTGAAGCTGAAGTAAGAATCTTGAAATTTATCCGGGTTCATCCCTGTAGCTCCGCGGTTGAGTTTGTTATTGCCTTTCACCCGATCCGCGTTCATCGGCGCAATCCTCGGTTGCTTTTGCCTTCGCTTTTTCTATCCACTAACCACTATCCACTTATGATGTATTCATGAAGGTCCTCGCCCAATTCATCACCTCCGCCGCCGACCCACGCCGGTTCCCCGCTCCCAGCGCGCCCGAAATCGCCTTCCTCGGCCGCTCCAACGTCGGCAAATCGAGCCTGATCAATGCCCTGGTGGGCGAAAAGATCGCGAAGACCAGCAATACCCCCGGCCGCACGCAAACCATCAACTTCTTCGACTTACGGCGTCCCGGCAAACCGCACCCTGAGTTGTTCTTCGTTGACCTTCCCGGTTACGGATACGCGCGCGTGCCCAAGCAGCTCAGTGCGCAGTGGGCGCACTTCATCGACCCGTATCTCAGGTCACGGGCCTCGCTGGCCCTGTGCCTGTCATTGGTCGACGTCTCGATTCCTCCGCAGCAGCTCGACGCGCAACTGCTCGACTGGCTGCGCCATCACCAGCGTCCCTTTCTCGTGGTAGCCACCAAGGCGGACCGCGTCGCCGGCAACCAGCTGCGGAAATCGCTCGCCTCCCTCACCGATGCCCTCGGTGTCGAAGCTTCCGATATCATTCCCTTCTCTTCCAAGTCCCGCACCGGCCACGCCGCCCTCTGGCGCGCCATCCAGTCCGCCGCTGCAATCGCTCAGCCCCCTACTTCCCCAAAATAGCTAGTTACGAACGATTCTCCCTCGGGTTACTTTCGTTTTTCCCCCGACGATTTTTCTGGCACTCTTCGCACGCCCGCGCTACAACCGTCTTGGGGCGAAGGAATTGCTGTCCCCGCCCGCACCCAGCGCGTGGGCTATCTGATCTTTGACAATCGACAACGCCGCGCGGCTGTCATACTTGTATGCAATGTATGACATTCTGGTGTATGAAAAGTATGTATTGTATGCTAGATCGGTGTATTGAAAGTATGATAAGTATGACAAAAATCCGAGGCAAAAACCCAAAGTTTTGCTGCTAAGTCCCACGGGCAGAAATAGATACGTATAAACCCATGTAGATTCAATGGTTTGCGAACAAATTTCTCCCAACCCATTGATTCTAAACAGTGATGCAAATAGTTTTTCGACGTTTTTGCGCGCTGAAGGGATTTTGGAGCAACTTTTCCGAGCTAGGCCGGCCAGATTTCCAGCGCGGTAAGTGAGAGGATTTGGTGTTTCGCTGCTTCCGTCAGCGGAAGCTTGCGGAACTCCGCCAGATTGTTCGCGATCTCCGGCACGCCCGGCCCCGGCCAATCGGTGCCGAACAGAATCTTATGCGCAATTTCCTCCAGGCGGGGGAAATACTTCAGCAGCGACTTTGGCGGAATGCCGCTGATGTCGAGGTAGACATTCGGATGCCGCCGCACCAGGAAGAAGGCGCTGCCCATCCACAGGGGACGGCCCCCGTGAGCGAGTAGAATTTTCAAGTTCGGAAAATCGACCGCCACATCGTCCACATAAATCGGATCGCCGAACTTGTTGCGCGCGCCCGGAAATATCGACGTTCCGGTGTGCACCATGATGGGGATGCCGTTGGCTTCCGCGGCACGGTAGATGATCTCTAGCTCTTTGACGCCGTTCAGGTAATCGTTGGGATACAGCAACTGATGCGGAGGATGGATCTTGATCAGCCGAATCCCAAGGCGCACGATCTGCTCCATGTCGGCCAGCGCATTGTGGGTGTGCCGGGGATGCACGCTGCCGCACGGGATCAGCCGCTTCGGATCGGCGGTCACATAATTCGCGACCCACTCGTTCACTTCGGGCGTGAAGCCGATCACCTCAGGCGCGACGTAATTGATCAGGACCGCGCGGTCGATGCCAATCTCATCCATATGCTTGAGAAAAGCGGTCGGCGACTGGCAGAACTGCTCGATCTGCGCAAAGTCCGTACGCGACTTCTTCATCAGCGCCAGCGCGTCGGGCTTGAAGAGATTCATCGGCGCGATGTGAACGTGGCAGTCGGTGATCATCCTAATTGGCCGCAGCCTCGAGCAGGGCCCGCTTGGCGAAGACCTTCACCATCTCGCGCCGGTACTCCGGCGTCAGCGCCGAGGTGGTCAGCGGCTTCGCAGTCCGCGCAGCCAGCTCGCCAATCTGTTCCGCCAGCTCCGCACCGAATTCCGTGCCGATCAACTGCGCATCCACGTCCTTTACGAGATGCGGTGCGGGATTGACAGCAGTGATGGCCATTCGTGCATCCTCGACCCGGCCATTTCGCAGCTTCGTGGCAACCGCCACGCCGACGAGCGGATAGTCAATGCTGCCCCGCACGCGAAGCTTCTGGTAGCTCCCGCGCCACCCCTTGGCCGCTTCCGACAAGAAGATCCGCGTGACGATTTCGTCGGCCCCCAGTTGCAGCCGCACGATGCCGTCGTTGACGTAGAACTCCGCCAGCGGAACGCGTCGCACTCCGTTAGGACCCGCAATCTCGATTTCAGCTCCCAGGCATAGCAGCGCCGGGGGAGTGTCGCCGGAAAAGGCCGCCCAACAAGTCTTTCCGCCGGGAGCGACGTGGCAAAGGTCGCCGTCCTTCTTCAGGCAGAAACCGCAGCTCTTGCGCCACAGCAGCGATTGGTTGTACCAGAGACACCGAGTGTCGAGACAGATGTTGCCCCCGATCGTGCCCATATTGCGCAGCACAGGAGATGCAACCGTCTTCGCGGCCTTGTGCAGAACCGGATAGTCGCGCCGAATGAGCGGGGAATGTTCAATCGCGCTCAGCGTGGTCAAGGCTCCTATGCTGACGCCGCCATCAGCCGTAGCCTCGATGCCGCGCAACTCGCGAATACACCGCAGATCGAGCACGAATGGTGGCGCAAACAGCTTCTGCTTCATCGAAGGCAGCAGGTCCGTCCCGCCGGCAATCACTTTGACTTCCCCGCCGTTCGCGGACAACAAGTCGATGACTTCCGGAAGTCGCTTCGGACGCAGCAACTGAAAGCTGGGCAGGCTCAATCCGCACCTCCTGCCGCCGCGCCCTGCCGAGCCGGATCCGCTCGATGCCGTTGCGGCCCCTTGCCGCGAAACCACAGCGAGCCGCCATGTTCACGGAAGGTGTGCGGCTGCGTCGGATCAACGCCTTCGGTCATCTCGACTTTCTTAGCTCCGCGCTTGGCGCGCAGCGCCGCCAATACGCGCTCCGGCGTAAATGGTACCTCGCGCAATCGCACTCCCACAGCGTCGTAGATCGCGTTAGAAATTGCCGGAATCGTCGCGGCCAACGAGCCTTCCCCAGCTTCTTTCGCACCGAATGGTCCCTCGGGATCGATGCTCTCGACGATAATGCATTCGATCTCCGGCGATTCTACCGACGAGGGACTCCGGTACTCCAGCAGGCCGGGATTCATCATTAGGCCATCTTTCCACACCATCTCTTCCTGCAACGCCTGGCCCAGTCCCATCCAAACCGATCCGATCACCTGGCCCTCAACCGCAACCGGATTCAGAGCCCGCCCGCAGTCGTGCGCCGCCCAAATCTTGTGCACGGTCACCTCTCCCGTCTCTTCATTCACGCTGACATCGGCCACCTGTGCCGAATACGAGTATGCAGGCGATGGGCCAACGCCCGCGCCTTTGTGCTTACCGCCCCGCGCTTCAAGTGGAGGCGCATATGAACCCGTGCCCGTAAGTCCGCCGTGAAGATCGATCGCAGCGACCACCGCTTCTTCAAAGCTCATGTGGTCCTTTGCGCCTTCATTTTTCCTGGTTTGCAGCACTGAGCCGCGCAGGATTTGTCCGTCTACGTGCCCGCTAGCCGCTTCTGCTTCCCAAGACTGTGGATCCGATTCCGCCGAATTCGCCCCCCGTTTCCACACGCGATCGTCGCTGATGATGACCTCTTCGGGCGCGCAGCTCATACGATGCGCCGCCGCGTTCACGATGTTATCCTTGACGTCCTCAGCCGCCCGCATCGCAGCGTTGCCGGCCATGAACGTAACGCGACTCGAATAAGAGCCGATATCGATGGGCGTGAGGTCGGTGTCAGCAGCAATCACCTTCACCCGCGACAAGCTGCATCCCAGCACTTCGGCGACGACTTGAGCCGTCATCGTGTCGGAGCCCTGTCCAATCTCTGCCGCGCCGGTATAAACCACCACGCCTCCGTCGCGGTCGATCTTGATATTGACCGTCGAATGAGGCATATCGGAGCGAATGATGCTATTCGCCGCTCCGCTCACATAGTGGCTGCACGCCATTCCCAGCCCACGTCCCTTCGGCAGGTTGCCGTGACGGTCATTCCAGCCAGAACGAGTAATCACCTGCTCGACACATTCCGGCAATCCATAACTCAGCACCCGCAGACCGTTCACCGTAACCGTAGGAGGTTTAAGCAGGTTCGTCTTTCGCATTTCTGCCGGATCGAGATTGAGCCTTGCCGCGATCTCGTCCATCTGCGACTCGAAAGCAAAGCGGACATTCACCGTGCCGTGTCCGCGCATTGCGCCACACGCCGGCTTGTTGGTCAGAACGCGGTACCCGTCATAGCGAATGTTGGGAATGTCGTACAGAGCGCCCAGCAGCGCGCCGGAGTACAGAATCGTCACCACGCCGTAGGAGCAATAAGCGCCGCCGTCCTGAATGACCCTGCAGGCGACGGAGGTAATGCGGCCATCCTTCTTTACGCCGGTCTTGAGGTCGATGATGGTGCGCGGCCGCCCGCGATGCGCCCAGAACACTTCTTCTCGTGTGTAGGTAATCTTCACCGGAGCCTTGGCCGCGCGCGCCGCCACCGCCGCAATGACCTCCAGCGGTATGACCTCGCTCTTGCCGCCGAAGCCTCCGCCGACCAATGGTTTGATCACCCGAATCTGCGACATCGGCAGTTCGAGCACCAACGAAAGCTTGTGCTGCAAGTAATAGGGCACCTGCGTGGACGACCAAACCGTCAGCCGACCCTGTTTGCCGGTGTGCGGATCGATCTCAAAGCTGGCCAGCGTGCTATGCGGCTCCATCGCCGCATGCGTCACTTCGTTGGCGATGTAGCGCGCCTCGGCGGCGTAATCCGCCTCCACAAAGCCCTGCTCCGGGTCGCCAAAGACGTGATGATAGTCCTTCTCGATATTGTTCGGCCGGTTCTCGTGGATGAGGTCGCGCTCGGCCTTCATCGAAGCTTCCGGATCGAAGTACGCCGGCAACGGCTCGTACTCGACGTCAATCAGATCCAGCGCCTGCTCCGCAACCTCGTCACTCACGGCAGCGACGCAGGCCACGTTGTCACCGACGTAGCGCACTTTGCCGACTGCCAGCGCTGTCTCATCGTGACCAACAGGAAGGATCCCGTATTGATTCGGAGCGTCCTCTCCCGTCACGATTGCGATGACGCCATCAAGTTCTCTCGCGCGCGTTGTGTCGATCCGCTTGATGACGGCATGCGGATATGGCGAGTGCAGAATCTTTCCTACCAGCAATCCAGGGAGACTAAGGTCGTCGGTGTACTTGCCGGAGCCGGTGGCCTTCCCTGCGGCGTCCACCATAGCGATTGACTTGCCGATTACGGAAAACTCGTCCATTACTCCCGTGCTCCCGCCAGTTCGTGGCTAGTTGTCTTCTTCTCAGCGTCGATCACCGCGCGGATGGCCTGATACATCTGTGAGTACCCTGTACACCGGCACAGGTTGCTGCTCAACGCGTCACGAATCTCCTCATCCGAGGGATCTGGGTTGTTGGCCAGCAGCCAGCGCACCGTCATCATGAATCCGGGTGTGCAATAACCGCACTGCGAGCCGCCAAAATCGCCATACGCCTTCTGCAATGCCGCCAGTCCGCCGCCGTGGGAGATGCCCTCGACGGTCGTAATGTCGCATCCCTGGTAGCTTGCTGCCAGCATGGTGCACGAAAGCATCGGCACACCATCGACCTGCACGGTACAGGCTCCGCATGACGAGTCGTCGCAGGCGCGCTTCGAGCCCGTCAGGTCCAGCTCCTGCCGGAGTACTTCCAGCAGCAGGCTGTTGGACGGCACCGCTAATTCGTGTGTGCGGCCATTGACCCGCAATTCAATGAGTTCTTTTTTCATCGCAGATTCCTAGGAGCGTTTCTCGTGAACGATGTGCGGCGGAGAATCCGATTTCCCTCAGGGGCTAAAGCCCAATGTTTACGGTGCCGGGAGTGGCACGCCTGAAGCCGTGCCCTTTCACATCAGATTCAGGACCAGTTCTAGTAAATCGGCACGGAGGCATCGATCTCCCGCGACCAGCGATCGATTCCGCCACGCAACGATTGCACCTTCTCGAAGCCTTGCTGCCGCAGCCATGCCGTTACATTCATCGACCGCACGCCGTGATGGCACACCACCACGATGTGAGTGTCCGGGTCGAGTTCTTTCTGGAACCGTGCCGGCACATCTCCCATCGGCATATGTTTGCTGTCCGGGATTTGCGCGGTCTGGAACTCCCACGGCTCGCGCACATCGAGTAGCGTGAATTCGCGTCCGCCGTCTCGCAGCAACTTCAAATCGGTGACTGATATTTCGTATTCCATCGACGTCCTCTTCTACTGACCTACCTAGTCACTTGCCCTGCCACTGCGGACGGCGCTGTTCGATGTGTGCCTTGATCCCCTCATGCGCGTCAGCGGTATTCATCAGCACATCGAGATAGATCTGCTCGGCCCGCGCCAGACCTTTGCCGAAATGGATTGCATCCCATGCATAGAAACCTTTCTTCGCGATCGCCAACGCGGCCGGACTCAACTGTGCGACCCGCGCCACGCATTCTGTGACCAGCGTCTCGGGATCGTCGGCCACAGCGTTGACCAGGCCCGCCGCCAGCGCTTCCTCTCCGTTAATCGTTCGGCCGGTGAAGACCATCTCCGCCGCCAGTTTTTGCCCCACGATTGACGCCAGCGCTACGCTCGCCACCGGTGGAAAACAGGCCAACTTGATTTCCGGAAAGCCCCATATCGAGTCGGGCGTGGCATAGACCACGTCGCACAGCAGCGCCAGCTCGGCTCCACCACCCAAGCAGTGACGCTGTACCGCCGCAATCGTCAACTTCCTGGTCGCCACCAGGGCGCGAATCACGCCGTGAAACGCGGTCAGCATGTTGCGCACGTTTTCGGGAGTGTGGGCCAGGATTTCCACGCCGCTGGAAAAAGCACGCTCGGAGCCCGCGAAAACAATGGTGCTGATCTCGGCGATGGTCTCGGCCTGTTCCAGCGCAGCCAACAACTCGCCCATCATCTCCATGTCAATGACGTTGAGCGGCGGATTGTTCAGCGTAATGCGGACCACTGGAACCTGCAGGTCCACGAGAATGCGGCGAAAAGCGGGTTTGCTGACCAGTGTCATGATGGTTTCGGGACCCTCCTCCTTGGCAGCTTCTTGATGACCGACTCGCCCTCCGCGACACTGGCAGCACGCGCCGGCCGCCAACTGGCGCCTGCCTTGCCGCGCACGCCCTGCAGGAAGAGGTCGCCAATCTGGCGCGCAATGACCTCGGCATCGGGATCGATGCGGGGCTTGTACCAGGTGTACAGCCAGTTCATCATCCCAAACAGTGCCATCACGGCCGTGCGCGTGGAGATGCCGCGTTTGGCGGCGGCTTGACCCACTCGGGTGAGATTCTCCGCTTTAGCCAGGTCATCTACCAGGCCAACGCAAATCTTGTAATACTCGCGCTTGATGGCAGCGAGTTCCGCCCCATGACTTTCTTTCAGTACATCGTCCTCGTGCGCCAGAACTTTCATGGCCTTTTGCCGGGCGACGGCATAGTCGACATGATTGTGCACGAAAATTCGGATGCGCTCTTCGGGACCGGCGCTCGCCGCCAGGTGCTCGCGCAATCGCTCGATGATGGTGGTGAAGGTGTGCTTTTGGATCAGGTAGAGGAGCTTCTCTTTCGAGTCAGCATAGTAGTAAAGCCCGGCCAGCGACATCCCGCTGAGGCGTGAAAGGTCGCGCATGGAAGCCCCTTCGTAACCCTTGTCGGCAAAGACCTCGGTGGCGCAGTCGAGAATTTCGGCGAAGCGGCGGTCGAAGCGGCGGTCGGAACCGTTGTCCAAGGGCTGATCTTGCGTCTTGGGATGGGTAGCCATGTGGTTCCAACGTTCGATCACTGGAGGCTCCAGTTTGAGTTGAAACGAACGTTCGTTCCAATATTAGTCTGGAACCGGCGGCCCTGCAAGCCTGCTCCTGTGACGGCAGCATGCGGTGGTTGCTGACATTGCCTCTCAGGCACGGGCGCCCGGCGACGGACGGTCTGGAATGCCCTCGTTGACATCTGCTTCTGGACAAGGCAAACTGCAGAATCCTGAGGAATTGGTTCCGCAGGCAGGGCCAACACCTCGCTGAGTGGAACGAACCTATTCATGACTGCACAATCCAAGGTTTCCTACCGGATGGAATCCACGCTGGAGAGCGTGAACAAGGCGGAGGAGATGGCCGACCAGATCGCCGCACAGGCAGGCTTCGACGAGGACGTGCGTGGCGGCATCTCCATGGCGGTGCGGGAAGCCATGATTAATGCAGTTCTACATGGCAACGCCTACGACCCGGCCAAACGGGTAAATTTATCATTTGAACAAAACGGCCGCGAGTTGATAATTACCATTGGGGACGAAGGCCGGGGGCTCGAACCCGACGAGATTCCCGATCCTCTTGCACCGGAAAACCTGATGAAGCAGTCCGGCCGCGGAATTTTCCTAATCCGGGCGTTTATGGACGAAGTTCGGTTCCGCAAACTGGAACCCGGCACTGAAATTACTTTGATCAAGCGGATCCCAGTCACTGAACTGGACCGCCAGGAGGCTTCCACGTGAGCATGAAAGCAAGCACCCGGCAAGTGGATGGCGTAACCATTGTTGACTTGAGCGGGCGAATCACTCTGGGCGAAGGCAGCGTGGTATTGCGTGACACTGTCAAAGACCTGCTCGGCAAGGGCGCGAAGCACATTCTCCTGAACCTGGGCGACGTCAGCTACATTGACAGCTCGGGCATCGGAGAACTGGTCAGCGCGTTTACCTCCGTACAGCGCCAGGGCGGCGAACTCAAACTGCTGCACCTGACCAAGAAGGTCCATGACCTGTTGCAGATCACCAAGCTCTACACGGTGTTCGACGTGCAGGAAGAAGAAGCCAGCGCCATCAAGGCTTTCTCCAAGTAACCGACCATTCCCCACCGTTTCCGGCACAAGAACGTCGGACGCCCTTTCGCCTGCCGCGGAAGGGCGTTCGCTCTATTGATGGCGAATGCAGTAGCCCTGCTGCGTGGCTTAGAGCGGCTTCACAGCGGATGTAGTCCGCGTCGGCTTGAAAGGGCACGGCATCCGCCGAGCAGACTTTTGTCGGCGAGGCGTGTGCCCTTGCGGCTTTTTCAGCAGCCTCTTTAGCCCCTAAGGGAACTCGGTCCACACCTTCTCTGGAAACGATCTAAGGGGAGATCGTAGAGCTGTTGGCGGCCATAGGGCTGTTCAACTACTTCAACCGCTTCAACGATGCGTGGCGCAGGGAACCCACCAAATGGCCGGCGTAATAAACCTCACAGCCAACTCCATCGCGGCTGTTCGCGGCTGAACTTCCGCAGCTCGGCCAACGGGTACAACGTCCCGCGCCAAGCCACTCCGCCATACCGCAACGTCAACACGGTCGAGCGCGCCAGGGCATAACAAAACAGAATTGCGCCCAAAGGGTGCAGCACCACGTAGGCCGGAGAAATGTCGCTGTGCCACGACATCCCCGCATAGATCAGCACGAGCGTGGCCAACGCAACGATGTATCCCGCGCGCGTCCAGCCCGGCGCGAGCAGGGCGCCAGCGAGCGGCGACACATTCACCAGCAAGACGCCGCATATCGCCAGTGCCGCGAACCAAGCGTTGAATTTCAGGATGGCGAAGCCGTTCTTGGCCAGGTTGCGCACCATTCCCATCGCGCCGAACACCCAGCGGAGACGTAACAGGCCGCGGCCAAACGCCACCCGCTGGCGGAAGCCCTCTTGCTTCGCCAGCTCGCCCAGGCGCATGTCATCCAGCACCTCCAGGCGCACGCGCTCGTAGGTACCGATACGTTCGTATACCGAACGGCGAATCAAGTTGAAAGCCCCGACGCCAACGGCGTCGCGCGATTTCGCATCGGCAGCCTTCCACGGTCGTCGCGCGAAGACGAATTGCGACTGGAAGAATGCGATCATCATGCGTTCGCCCGGCGATTCCATCACCATCGTCGGAAACAACACAACATGGTCGGCCGGCTCTCGTTCGGCATAAACAACCGCGCGCTGCAGCGCATCCGCCCGAAATACGACATCAGCGTCGGTGAAGAGGATCCAGTCGCCCGTCGCCTGCTTGCCGGCCTGCCACATGGCATGCGTTTTACCCAGCCATCCGGGTGGCAGCTCACGGATGTGCAGAACGTTCAGACGATGGTGCAAGTCCTCCCCTCGCTTGCGCCACGCCTCCCGCAGACGGTCAAGAATCGCTCCCGTCGCGTCCTCTGAGCGGTCGTCCACCGCAATCACTTCGTAGTCGGGATAATCGAGTTGCAGCAACGACAATAGCGCCGTCTCGATGGCCTCAGCTTCGTTGCGGGCAGGAACCACAATGCTGACGCGCGGCACGCGACCACTGGCGTCCACCGGAGCCGCTTCGTATTCAGGCCCAGTAAGCTCGGGAATCTTGTGCATGTTCCGCGCCACGGCCACCAGCCTTGACAACCAGAGCACGCCGAGCAATACGCCAAAGCACCCGAGCACCGGATGCTCGAGAAAGCTGGACACCATCAGGCCGGTGCTCCGTTCACCGCCGGCTCGGACGTTATTTCCGGCGGCAAGTGGGGTGCGAATCGCGCGCCATAGACCAGAATTAGACCGGATAGCACAACCGCCACGATCATCGCCACCATCCCCATCTGCAGGTTGGCCCGGTCGGAGATGTAGCCAATCAGCGTGGGAGAAAACGCGTCGCCCAGGAGATGGATGGTAAACAGATTGACCGCCATGGCGGTAGCTCGAATGGGCGCCGCCACCGAATTCACCAGTGCGGCATTTAGGGGTGCTGTATTCAGCAGAATCAGGAACTCCCCAATCAGGATCGCGGCATACATCATCGAGCCGGTGAGATAGATCGCACCCACCACCGCCGGGATCGACAGCAGCATGCCTGCCGCCGACACAAAAAGGTAGGCCGCATGAGTCCTGCGCAGCAGCCGGTCACCCAGCCAACCTCCGAAGAGCGTCGCCACCGTTCCCGATACCACTGTCATGCCGCCAAAGATCAGGTTGGCCCGATCCAGGGGCACACCGCGCACCCGCGTGAGAAACGTCGGCATCCACACCTGCATGCCACCCACGGCGAAGGTCATCATTGCCATCCCCAGGCTGACCGTCCAGTAGGCCTTATTGCGGAACAGTCCGAGGATCGTGCCGCGCTCAATCGTGTTCGGCAGGTGGTCGCTGGCGCCCCGCTCGGGCTCGCGCACGAAGGTCATGCCCAACGCCAGCAGCAACCCCGGCACGGCGCCCACCAGGAACGGCACGCGCCAGCCATAATGGTGCCCCAGAGGTCCGCCGATGACGTATCCGAATGCGGACCCGACGGGCAGGGCCAAATAAAACAGCCCCATCACGCGCCCGCGGATGGTCTCGGGAAAGAGGTCAGCCAGAAAGGCCGGCGCAAAGACGACGAACGTCGCCTCGCCGATCCCCACAATGAGGTGGCGAAGCAGCAGTTCGTCATAGTTGTGAGTCACCGCCGACAGCAACGTCGCGATGCTCCAGACCAGCGCCCCGGCGGCCATGATCCACTTCCGAGGATAGCGGTCCGCCAACGGCGCAATCAGAGGCGCCGCGACCATGTAGCAGAAGAAGAACGCAGTGGTCAGAAACCCGATTTTCGCGTCGTCGACCTTGAATTCGTGTTGGATCAACGGCTGGACCGCGAACAGCACATTGCGATCGACGTAGTTGAAAAAGTTCAACGCGGTCAACAGCAGGAGCGCAAGTCGTGCATTGGCCTGGTCAGTCATTGGTTGGCGGAGAATATCACGGGCACGCCGGTTGCACTCTTGCTCCCTTCTTCGGTCGGGGGTAACGGGCGTTTACCACCGTGCCAATTCCCCCGCGCGGCCTGAACTCGCCCTTCACCTCAGCCCACTTCGGCCTGGTCGCACGCACTACATCCTCCAGCACGCGATTCACCACGTTCTCCTGGAAGATGCCGAGATTGCGGTACGAAGTCAGATACTCCTTGAGAGACTTCAGCTCCAGACAGTCTTTGTCAGGCATGTAGCGGATCCACAGAATGCCGAAGTCGGGCAACCCGGTCTTCGGGCACACGGAAGTGAACTCAGGAACATCGATTACGATCTCGTAACCGGGAAACTGGTTGGGCCAAGTCTCGATCTCGGGCAACTTCGCGTCCAGCCCGGATTCGGCATGTTCCGGCGTGTAGCGCTTGCTCTTAACCATGCCGCTATTGTAACGGCTGGACTTCCTGCACTCCGGCACGCATAAGCCGAAGCATCTGGCGCGTATTCCCGCCGGCTCGCTAAGCTATACTGTTGAGTTTGGACGTCGATGGCAGAGTCAATTGGGAGCGCCCGAAACCGGCTGAAATTACCCACGCGCTGGATCGTAGTAATCGGTGTCATCCTGGCGGCACTGATCTTGACGGCCGCGCTATCCCTGCGTCGTGCTCAAGTGCAGGTGAGGACCGCCCGCGCCTATCGCGAAACCATCACTTCCAGCATTGCCACCAACGGCAAAATCGAGCCCATCGACGGCTTCGAAGCTCACGCCCCGATTGCGACTACGGTCAAACGGGTTGACATACGCCAGGGCGACTGGGTCAAGTCCGGTCAGTTGCTGCTCCAACTGGATGACGCCGATGTCCGGTCCCAGCTCGCGCGCGCCCAGGCCCAGGTCAAAGGCATGGAGGCCCAACTGCTGGCAGTGTCGGCTGGGGGCACGCAGGAAGAAGTGCTCACCACCCGCAATGCTCTAGTCAAGGCCCAAGCAGACCGCGACGCGGCGCAAAAGAACGTTCAGGCCCTGCGACGATTGCTGCAGACGGGCGCGGCATCACAGGCCGAGGTTGACGCGGCGGAGTCGCAACTCCATGTCGCTGAGGCGAATGTTCACACCCTGGAGCAGAAGCTCCACGACCGCTTTTCGAAGCCCGAAATCGGGCACGCCGAAGCTCAACTTGCCGAAGCCCGCGCCGCGCTCGCAGCCGCCTCCGACTTGCTGAGCAGCATGAACGTGACGTCACCGTTCCACGGAATGGTTTACAACCTCCCGGTCCGCGAGGGCACCTTCGTTTCCGCCGGCGACCTCCTGGTACAGTTGGCCGACCTGCATCGGGTGCGGGTACGAGCGTTTGTGGATGAGCCTGACATTGGCCGCTTGCAAACGGGGCAGCCCGTCGAGGTTGCCTGGGACGCCCTTCCCGGAAGAGTGTGGAAAGGCACCATCGAGAGCCTGCCCACGAATGTCGTACAGCGCGGCACGCGCATGGTAGGCGAGGTCACCTGCATCCTGGACAATGCTGACCTCAAGCTTATTCCCAATACCAACGTGAGCGTGGCAGTGATCCAGGCGCGTCATGAAAACGCGCTCACCGTCCCGCGCGAAGCGGTGCGGCAGGATTCCGAAGGCAAGTACGTCTTCCAGGTGGTCAACGGAGAACTTAAGCGCCGCAAGGTACAAACGTCCATTGCTAACCTGACGCGCGTGGAAATCACCAGCGGCATTCCCGACGACGCTGTCCTGGCGCTGGGCGCTGTCAATATGCAGCCGCTTCGCGAGGGAATGCCGGTCAAGAACCCGACGTAATGAGCAAACTCGTGCGCCAGATCTCGGTCCTGCTATGGGTAGCGCTTGGCGGCGTGTTTGTCGCAGGCGCTGCTTCCTCGATGGAACAGATGCTGGCTTCTGGCAGCGTCGACGAAGTGATTCACACACTGTCCAGCCGGACCGACGCCGCCTCGCTGAATCTCCTGTCGCGCGCGTACTATGCCATCGAGCAATGGGACAACTCCGTCAAGAACGGAGAAAAGGCGGTCAGCCTTGCTCCGGACAATGCCATGTATCACCTGTGGCTGGGTCGCGAATACGGCGAGAAGGCGGCCGCCGCGAATCCTTTGTCGGCCGCATCCCTGGCCCGCAAAACCAAGGCGGAGTTTGAGCAGGCGGTAAAACTCGATCCCGGCAACGTCCAGGCACATGCTGATCTGGCCGAGTACTATACTGACGCGCCTTCGATCATGGGAGGAGGGATTGACAAGGCCCGCGATCAGGCTGCGCAGGTCGCCAAATACGACCAGGCAACCTCGCACTGGATCCTAGCGCTGATCGCCGAGAAAGACAAACGCTACCCTGACGCCGAAAACGAACTGCAGCAAGCGATCAAAGTTGCCAAAAACCCAGCGCAATATTGGATGAACCTGGCGTCGTTCTACCGCAGGCGGGGTCGCTTGGATGATATGCAAAAGGCGATATCACAAGCCCTCGCGCAGCCCGGCAAAAGCGCAGAGGTTTATTACAATGCGGCGAGCGAATTGTTCCAGTGCGGGCGGGACTTCGCCTCGGCCGTACAGTATCTGAAGCAGTACCTTGCCTCCGACACCATGGTGGAAGATGCGCCGGCATTTCGCGCCCATTACCTGCTGGGACAGATCTACGAGAAGATGGGCAACAAATCCGACGCCGAAAGCGAGTACAAGGCGTCCCTCGCGCTGGCATCGGGTTTCGCGCCCGCCAGCAAGGCACTTGGCCGGTTGAAGTAATGGATCCCTGCATGAAACCAATCGTGGTTCGGACCAACACGCCGATGGCACGCCGGTTGCCCGCACTTCTGCTGTTGACCGTGCTGGTGATTCCCGCGGCGCTTCGCGCCTCCGACGCCCCTGCGGTGGAGCCCCTGCGCTTTCGCACGGCCATCGACCTGGCGCTACAGCATAGTGGTGTGATGGGCATCGCCACCATGAACCAATGGCGCTCCCGTAAGGCCTACGAGGAGGTCCGCAACCACTACCTGCCGCAACTCACAGTCGGATCGGGGCTTGGCTATTCCTATGGTTTCCCGCTGACCTTGGAAGGTTCGGCTCCCTCGGTGGCTAACTTCACCTCGACCCAGTCCCTCTTCAACCTCTCTCTGCGCCAGTTCCTCAAGGCCGCCAAAATTGATTGGAAGGCGTCGTCGTTCGACGTGCAGGACAAGCGCGCCGAGGTGATCCTCGATACCGCTCTGTCGTATGCCCAATTGGTGAATCTCAATAGCAATTTGCGGACGCTGGCGGAAGCACAAATTGCCGCTGAGAAGGCCCAGTCCGTCACCGAGCAGCGTCTCACGGAGGGTGTGGACAGCAAGCTCGACTTGACGAAGAGCCAGCTCGCGGCCGCCCGCATCCGTTTGCGGATCGCCGACGCCCAGGGCCAGGCGGACGTCCTGCGCGAGCACTTGTCAAAGCTCACTGGTCTGACTCCCGCCGAAATTCAGCCTGATCCCGAGTCCATGCCGGCCCTTCCCCTCGTCTCGCAGGAAGACAATCTAGCGGGAAGAGCGGTGGCGAACAGCCCCCTGGTGAAGCTGGCCGACCAGAAAGCGGAAGCCGCCGCCGCGCGCGCCAAAGGCGAGCACAAAGCAACCTTGCCCTTCGCCGACCTCGCTTCCCAGTACGCGTACCTGGCGCGATTCAACAACTACGATCAATACTTTCTCAAGTACTCGAGCAACAACCTCGCTGCGGGCCTGAACATCAAATTTCCCTTCTTTAATCCAGTGCAAAAGGCCCACGCGGCGCAGGCCGACGCGGACTCGATCGTCGCCCACAAGGAAGCTGACCTGACCAGAAACAAAGTCAGCGAAGAAACCTTACGGCTGCAGCGATCAGTGCGGCAACTTCAGGCGGCGCGGGACGTGGCCAAGCTCGAGTGGCAGGTGTCACAGGGGGATCTGGAAGCCGTGCAAGCCCGAATGCAGACCGGCACTGCAAACACCCGCGACGCCCAACTCGCTCAGCTTGAGGTCGATGACAAATATGCTGCCTACCTGGATGCCGAGTTTGAACTGACCCGCGCCTCGCTCCAACTGCTCCGACTTACCGGAGAACTGGAGAATTGGGCCATTCCGGCCCCATAACTCGCCATTCACTGCACGCCACAAAAGCGTCGTAACTGAAACATTTTCAAGAGCTTCCACGTAGCGTCGCGCATCCAACCAGTGGTAAAATACTGACTATTGCTATGCCTTTGAAGACACTCTTCCTGAATCCACCCTCGTTCGAGAACTACGATGGCGGCGCCAGTTCGCGCTGGCCGGCCACTCGCGAGATTGAGTCCTACTGGTACCCCGTTTGGCTGGCGTACCCTGCCGGCATGCTGGAAGGCTCACGCTTGCTGGACGCTCCGCCTCACCACGTATCGGCGGAAGAGACCGTCAAAATCGGCAAGGACTATGAATTCCTGGTGCTGTTCACCAGCACTCCGGGCTTCCCGGGCGACATTCAGCTCGCCGCCAGGATGAAGGAATCCAATCCCAATCTCAAAATTTGCTTTGTCGGCCCGCATGTCACGACCCTGCCCGAGCGTTCGTTGGCTGAAGGCAAGGCCATTGATTTCATCGTGCGCCGCGAGTTCGATTACGCGACGGTGGAGTACGCCAACGGCAAGCCTCTGAGCGAGATTCTGGGCGCTTCCTATCGCGGACCGGACGGCACGGTCATCCATAACCCCGATCGCCCTGCAGTGGCGGACCTCGATGCCCTGCCCGACGTGGTGGACGTGTACAAGCGCGACCTGGACGTTAAGCGCTACAACGTTCCGTTCCTGCTTCACCCGTACGTCGCGCTTTACACCACCCGCGGCTGTCCGGCGCAATGCACCTTCTGCCTGTGGCCGCAGACCCTCAGCGGACACCCGTGGCGCAAGCGCTCCACCGATGCCGTGGCTCGCGAGATGGCCAAGGCCAAAGAACACTGGCCGGATGTCAAGGAGTTCTTCTTTGACGACGATACCTTCAACATCCAGGGACCTCGCACCATCGAACTCTGCGAGAAGTTGAAGCCGCTCAAGCTCACCTGGTCTTGCACGTCCCGCGTGACCACCAGCTACGAGACGCTGAAGGCTATGAGGGAAGCTGGCTGCCGCCTGCTGATCGTGGGTTACGAATCCGGCGATCCCCAGATTCTCAAGAACATCAAGAAGGGCGCCACCGTCGAACGCGCACGCCAGTTTACCAAAGACTGCAAGAAGCTCGGCCTGCTGGTGCACGGCGATTTCATCCTCGGCTTGCCCGGCGAGACCAAAGAAACTATTCGTCGCACCATCGACTTCGCCAAGGAACTCGACGTAGAAACCGTTCAGGTTTCCGTCGCTCATGCTTACCCAGGCACCGAGCTCTACGATTACGCCAAGGCCAACGGATTCATCCTGAGCGAAGGCGCACAGATGGTGGACGAAGGCGGACATCAGGTCGCCATGATCGAATATCCCGGCCTACCCCGAGACTACGTCATGGAGATGGTGCACCGCTTCTACGACGAGTACTATTTCCGCCCGAGAGCCGTCTATCGCATCGTGCGCAAGGCAGCCTTTAACTCCGAAGAGCGCAAGCGCCTCTACAAGGAAGCCAAGCAGTTCATGACGCTGCGCGCTGCCCGCAATCGCGCCGTGAAGGAAGCTCGCAAGCTTCAGGGCACGCTGACCACCGCCGCCTCACAAGCCGGCACCAGCGGCCACGACTAGCCCACGGAGCGCGATTGACTCCCAGGAAGTATCTGGTGCTGCTTGCCGTCGTGGTGTTTGCCGCGTGCGGAGACGTGTCCCTGGCCCGCGGCATGCGGGTATTCGGCGCGGTCACGCTCGCCAATCTGCCACACCTGTTCGCGGCCTTGATGAATCCCTGGGTCGGGCTCGGCATCCTGATGCTGCTCGGTTTCTTCGCCGGCTACCTCTCAGCGCTCTCCTGGGCCGATCTAACGTACGTGCTACCCGCCACTTCGGTCAGCTACATCCTGATGGTGTTGCTGGCCAAGTTCTTCCTCCACGAGCACGTGACTGTGTGGCGCTGGCTGGGTGTGGCGCTCATTGTGGCCGGCGTGGGATTCGTCGCTACGGGACCCGAAGCGACCCCAGGCGCGCACCGCCAAAATCGTCCCCAATCGGAGTTTGAGCTGCTCACGCCTCGGACGGAGATCGCCAACGCGGGAGGCGAAGCATGACACACCTCGCACTCTGGGGCGGAATCGCTGCCGTGGTTGTCGCTTCGACCGTTGGAGACGTTTTACAGTCCCAAGCCATGAAGGAAACCGGTGACCTCGGGCTGGTTCGCCGATCGGAGGGTCTGGGTGCGGTCATTCGCCGCGTCGTCGCCAGCGCTCGCTTCATGCTCGGCCTCGGCTTCATGGCGATAGGCTTCTTCAGCCTGCTCGTCGCGCTTTCCTGGGGTGACGTCAGTATCGTGGGCCCGGCCTCGGCATCGCTCACCTTCATTGCTAACGCCCTGGCCGCCCGCATCTATCTCAAGGAACGCATGGATCGCCGCCGCTGGCTGGCTGCGCTGTGCGTCGCCGGCGGCGTGGCGCTGCTGGCTCACTAGGGCAGTTCAACCGGCGAACACCGTTTCCCGTACCGCTGCGCACGTCGCAGCGCCGACCAGGCGGGATGCACGCTGCATAGGGCGAATCCCGCCAGCAGTACTCCGAACAGTACAAATGGCGGTCGCGTCGCACGCTCCAGCGTGTCGGCGTACCACAGTGCCGCCACTCCGATGGCGAGCATGACGGGTGTAACGCAAGCCAGCGCAAACGCGGTCTTCCGCGTTCGTCCGGTGATCCACGCGTTAACGATTGCTCCGGCGAGCGACAGGAACATCCCGAAAATCGGCATGCGGATCAGAAACTCCGCGACTGCTTCCAGAGAATTCCTCACCAGGAATGCGCCCGGATCGTTCAGACCACTTGTGACAAATGCATCCCGCAACTGCAGTTCCGCGCGATTCTCGAAGGCCAGATTGAAGGAAAATACCAAGCAGATCAGGACCACCGTCGCTACCATGGCGCACCACAATCCGGAAATCACTGCGAGTGCGAACGACTGCGTCCGCTCCCACGCAATCGAGCCGGCCGCGCCCAGCAGCGCAAGCATCAGCAACACGGGAACGATGACGACCACAAATGGTCTGTTCGGCACGAATATTTCGATGACGTGATTGGCGACGTGCACCGCGCCCACCGCTAACCCGATCGCAGTTGCCGCACCGAGCGCAACCGCGACCTTCGCACTTTTCTGTCGCGATACCCATAACGCAGCGATGCCGTACGTCAGCAATAACGAGACGTCTGTTGTAAGCAGGCCTTTCCCCATACCCTGCATGCTGGCGGAATGACGTATCACTTCGGCCGAGATGAGCAACAGCGCAGCTGCGACTCCGACGACTGTCGTGCTCCCGACTCTTCGCGTGCTGCTCAATTCTTTGCCTATGGCGGATGCGATAACCGTATCGGCTCCCATCCGCTGCGTAGATTTGGTGCGGCTCAAACTATCCAAGGCCCGGAAGGTAAGGAGCCGAGCACAGGAAGATTGTAGGATGCGATTGACGCACGCGCCGGTTCGGCGGCCAGCAGGCCCGCAGGGTGCGCTCGCCTACTCAACTCTGCGGCGCTTGCCGGCGAAGTAGGCGAAGATGGGAATCCCTGACAGGATCAACCCGCACCCCAAAACAGAATTCCTCAGATTTGCCGTAAACGTATAGAACAGCAGACCGGCGGCCACAATCACAAACGCGGCGGGAACCACCGGATACCCCCAGGTCCGATACGGTCGAGGCGCGTTGGGCTCCTTCCGGCGCAATGCGAACACGGCCGTCGCAGCGATCATATAGAAGAGCCACTCCGCGAAGATCGTCAGCGAAAACAATTCCCGAAAGCTCCCGGCGAACAGCAGCAGCACAACCGACAGCGCCAGTTGCGCGATCAACGCCACCGATGGCGTGTGAAACCGCGGATGCACGTCTGCCATGACCTTGAAGAAGTAGCCGTCGCGCGCCATGGCATAGGGGATGCGCGCCCCGCTCATGATGGTGCCATTGAGCGTGACCAGCATGGAGAGCGCCATTCCCAGCGAGACAATTGCCGCGCCCCACGCACCTACGGCAACCGCGGTCGCGTCGGAAGATGGCCGCGGGGACGCGGCAATCCGATCGGCGGGCAGGACGTACTGCACTGCAGCGTTGTTCAGCATGTAGAGCACAGCCACCACGCCCACCCCCGCAATCAGCGCAATCGGAATCGTGCGCTCGGGATGGCGGATCTCCCCGCTCACCATGTTCAGGTCGTTCCAGCCGTCGTAGGCCCATAACGCCGCCACCAGCGCGGCCATGAATCCAGCGACGCCGCCCGTCGCCCCCGGAAAATGGGTGCCGAAATTGCGCCACGTGCCGGTGGCTGCCGTGAACCCGACAACTGCGACACCCGCGATCATCACCACCTTCAGGATGGTGAAGATTAGCTGGAATTCCCCCGCTTTCTTCACGCCGATGTAATTCAACCACGTGATCAAAGCAGCCGCGGCGATGGCCACGAGTTGCCCGTAGCTGATCGCGATCGGCGCGCGCACAGCCGGGTGGTTGAAGAATGCAAGCGCTGGAAAGGTCCCGAGAATGCGTACAATGCCCGTGGCAATGGTTGCCACCGACCCCGGCTTGGCGACGGCGAACCACGTCCAGGCGTAGAGAAATGCCAGCAGCGGACCGTAGGCGTCGCGGATGTACACGTATTCCCCGCCGGCCTGCGGTTTCATGGCTCCCAACTCGGCATAGGTAATTGCGCCCGCCATCGAGAGCACGCCGCCAACTATCCACGCCAGGTACACCAGGCGGGCCGAGCCCACGGCCTGCATCATTTCCGCCGGAACCAGGAAGATACCGCTCCCAATAATGGTCCCTACCACGATGGCGCTGGCCTGGCTTACGCCAAGCTCCCGCACCAGTGCGGGGGCGTTGGAAGTCCTCTCAACCGTCGGTGCCATTTCGCTCCGTAGCGCAGCAATTGCAGCAGTCTGGAACTATAAACGATGGCCGGCTTAACCACTCTGCGACGGCCACCGTAGCGTTGCGCCCTCCTGATTTCCGCTGCGCCCGTGACAGAAGTCATAGGCCTGCTGCCGCCCGTCGCCTAGTCTGAAAATGTAGCCGCCAGGCCCAACAATCCGAAGGAGCAACCACATGCCAACAGAAACCGCAAAGACCGTCGCGCAAATCGCGATCGAAAACCCCAACGCCGCCCGCGAATTCGAAAAGCTCGGAATTGACTACTGTTGTGGCGGCCAGAAGACGCTGGACGAGGCATGCGCTGCCGCCCGCCTTTCGGTGGGCGAAGTGCTCGCTCGATTGAAAGAAACCTCATCCGGCGCCGCCGATACCGGCACACAGGACTTCAGCCGCCTCTCCCTCGGCGATCTCATCGCGCATATCAAGAGCACACACCATGTGTTCGTGCGCCAGGAGTGTCCGAGGATCGAGGAACTGGCGGCGAAAGTTGTATCGAAGCACGCTCAGAACCACCCCGAACTGCGCCAGGTGCAGGAAATCTTCTCGGCCCTGGCGTCCGAGTTGTCGCTGCACCTGATGAAGGAGGAGCAGATTCTCTTTCCCTACGTGGTTCGCATGGAAGAATGCGCTCTGGCCGGCGAAGCGGCCCCGCCGGCCATGTTCGGTACCGTGGTCAACCCCATCGGTATGATGGAGCGTGAGCACGACGGCGCCGGTGAAGCCCTGCGCTCCTTGCGCTCGGTCTCGAAGAACTACGCCGTTCCAGACGACGCCTGTGCCAGCTACCGGACGCTCTATCACGCCTTGGAGGGCTTCGAGTCGGACCTCCATGAGCACATTCATCTGGAGAACAATATCCTGTTCCCTCGGGCAATCGCCCTGGAGTCGAAGAACTAGGCAAGTTCATTCTCCTATAGCCTCCTCCCGAGGATCGCTGGGCGGGACAGCATTGTGTCGCGCCCTTGCGGATGTGGCATAATTCCTTCGCGCAAGCCGGGTCCCTAAAGGACCCGATCGTCCCCCGGCGATTTGAGTTGCGTAGCCCTGCTCCTTATAGTGTGAACATTCGAACGTGATCTGAATCCTGGACGTTTACGGGGTGGAATCGGTGTCTCCGGAACTTGAATACGTGCGACGCCAGGCCGAGCGCACCATGCGCGACGTCCCGCCGGACGCGTTGCTTCGGGCGCCGGAGCGAAAGTGGAACTCGCTGCAGATCATCGAACACCTCTTCCTCTCCTACACCGCCACTACCAAAGGATTGCTGCACAACATGGCGGAGGGACAGCCGCCACAAGGGGGACCTGGTGTTGGCCAGCGCCTGCGCAGTTTGTATGTTCTGGGCGCAGGACAATTTCCAGCCGGAGTCGAGTCCCCCAAACAGACCACACCGCGAGGCAGTCTCGGGGAAGAACCTCTGCGACACTTCAACGACGCGCTGGTGGCGATGGACGCCACGCTGAGCGACGCCGAAAGGCGATTCGGCGCCCGCACTCGGGTGCTCCACCACCCCATCCTCGGCCCGCTGACTGCACAGCAATGGAGGCGGTTCCATCAGGTGCACGGGCGCCATCATTTAAGGCAGGTCGCGGCGCGAGTGAACGCAAAAGGCTGACATCACAACGGCAATTATCGGAACATCTCGAGGTACCAGGTCCAGATCCTCGCTCCGCAGAAAAGCGCTATCAGCGCGCTGCCGCCGAGGAAAACACCAAACGGCAGTGCTCGTGCCAGAAACGAATCCGAAGCCGCGCTGCCCGGTGTTGCGGTCGCCGGGGCGAACGGCCATGCGCCACGGCTTCCAAACAGCAATCCGAAGGCAACCAAAGTCGCGAAGAGCGGTGCCACGAACATAACCAAAAGCGTCAGCTTCAAACCCAGAAACGCTCCCACCATCCCCATCAGCGCCACGTCCCCAAATCCGACGCCATCCCGTTTTCGGACCAGGTAGTACAACGCCCAGGCGAAATAGAAGAATCCAGCGCCGATTGCCGCCGCCAGCGCCGCATCCGCCAGCCACAACTCCGGCCCTGGTGTCACGTTACGCAGTCCGCTAACCCGTAGCAGAAATAACGTGCCGCTCGGGTCAAAGGGCGCGAGCCACGCCGAGGCCAAACCGGCTAGGACTCCGGTGTACGTGAACTCATGCGGAAGCAGACCCGTTTCCGCGTCCATGAATATCAGGCCAACCAACAGGAAGCAGAACACGCACGCTCTCAATCCCAGCCAGGTGAATCCGCAGCAAGCATAACTCGCCACAAACAGAGCCGCCGTCAGCAGTTCGACGGCAGGGTAGCGCCATGAGATTGCTGCTCCGCAGGTGCGGCACCGGCCCCTCAGCAACACCCAACTCAACAGTGGGACGTTGTCGCGCCAGCGGATCCTCGCCTCGCATCGTGGGCAATACGAGGGCGGCGTGACAATCGACAGGTCGCGCGGGATGCGGCTGATACAGACGTTGAGGAAGCTTCCGAACGCCAGTCCGGCAACAAACAGCGCGCATGCGAGAAGGGAATCCAAGCGTAATTAGAGTACGTCGCGAACGACGAATCATGAAAGAGGATGGGTGCGCGGATTCCTGCTTCGGCTCGCAATCCATCCTCGTGGGCAGGCAGGCAAGAAGCGCAGCCCCTGAGAGCTGCGCCAGTACTCCCCACGACCGTGAGCTACTGCAGTGGGGTCCTTCCCGCGTTGCGATCGTTGGTGCTCTGCTGCGTCACTGTCAACGGACTGATCAGGAGAAAGCTGAGGTTCGATTCCGGGGCCAGTTTGATCTGCTCGCCTTTCTTCGTCGCCGCTGCGCCTGTGCCCGCGCCTGCGCCCGCCACCGAGCCGATGGCCGCGCCTTTTCCTCCGCCCGCCAGCCCGCCAATTATGGCGCCGATGGCTGCGCCACCCCCAACCTTGGTTGCGGTGTTTTTGCCCTCGCCTTTGCCCTGCCGCGACCATTGGCTGGTCTGGATGTTGTATGTCTTCCCGTTCACCGCCAGCGAAGTGAGCTCCAGCGTCAAGGCCGAGTTTCCGGCAAAGCGGCCCGCACTCTTCACGTCCACCACATGCCCGACCACATCGGCGCCCGAAGGAATCACGGTGTCATCATTGATCACAATGGGTGCACCCAGTGTGGCGTGAAACGCGTCACCCACCTGGTTCCTCTCGGTATCGAGCCCGTCGTTAAGCCGCACCGTAAGCTGCGTCCCAGCGGGGACCATAACCTTTTTAGGTGGAGGCGGAGTTTGCATGGCCGCCGGCGCGGGTGCGGGAGCAGGCGGATTGCTGGGCGGCGGACTGGGAGGGGCTGCTGCCATTTCTACAGGTGCGCTCGCACTTTGATTGCCGCGCATAGCAACGGGCGCCGCCGGATTCTTGCCAGGTCTTCTCGAACGCGTGCTCGCGTGTGGTTCCGCCGTCGCTTCTTCCGGCGGCGCTTGGGCCGTCTCCACAAACAAGTTGTTGACGACTGTCTTCACGCCCTCGACGGCGGCTGCGTCGCGCGCCGCCGCTACGCGTTCCTGGTCGTTCGCCACATTTCCGCTCAGGGTTACAATGCCTTGATTGGCCTCGACCCCAATGTCGCGGCTCGTAATTCCTGCGTCGGTGCTGATCCTGCTTTGGACTTCAGTCGCCACTTGAGCGTCGCTACGAGCCGCGGGCTTGTTGCACCCCGCCACCCCACCCAGAATGACAACTAGAAGGCTCAGGAATGGAAACGCTTGCTTCATCTCAACTCCACAGTTGGGCTTGCTCACGGTAAACCCGAATGGCGACGACTAGTCGCTGCCGCGAGACAGGATTGCCCGCGGACGACGTCGTCCGTGGACCTGGCATCCCGGGTTGTCTCATTCCCCGCTTGCTGCCAGTTCCATCGTTGAGACAGCATGCGGAAACGGTCGTTGTCTACATTGCGAAGGGCGGCGCAGCAACAGCAAGCTATTCAACCACAGTGGCGCAATTCACAACGCAAAGGACCCGGAAAAGTGTCCCGAGTCTCGGCGCGGAAGCAGCGTGTAGCGGCTAGCTTGGCTGGTCGGTGATGCGGTTATTGATGGCGAACAGGGCCAACTCCAGCCGGCTCCCGACCCCCACTTTGTCGAATATGTTGGTGAGGTGATGTTTCACGGTGTCTTCGCTCAGCGAGAACCTGCGGGCGATTTCCTTGTTGCTCAATCCCGCCACAATGGTTGTGAGGATGTCCATCTCGCGCTTGGTCAGGCCGAAATTCTTGGGCGGCCGGTCGCCTGACGCGTTGAGCCGCATGAACTCCACGATATCGCCCACGGCTTCACGTCCGATCCAGTATTCACCCGCCATCACCGTCCGGATGGCCTTCATGAGCAACTGCGTCGCGGCTTCTTTCATCACCACACCGCGGGCCCCAAGCTGTAGGGCCTGCACGATCTGAATTCGTTCAATGGCCGCGGTGAGCACAATGATCTTGGTGTTCTTGCCTTCCCCGGCCGCCGACAGCTCCCGCATCGCTTCCATTCCCGGCACGCGCGGCATGTTGAGGTCCAACAGCACCACATCCGGATCCAGTTGCTTGATTTGCGCCACGGCCTCATTTCCGTCTGCAGCTTCTCCCACGACTTCCAATTCCGGTTCAGCCTCTAACAACCGGCGGAGTCCGTCGCGAAAAATTGTGTGATCATCAGCTATGACGATGCGAACGGTGGCGACCTTGCTATCCATAAAACTCGTATCCTTTCTGCGGGACCGTAATTTCCACCCGCGAGCCGTGGCCGGGACTCGATTCGATTACCATATCACCTCCCATGGCCCGGACGCGCTCCTTGATTACCGCCGGCCCCCGGTGCAGGTCGTCGAGCTCCGTTAACGTCAGCCTTCCCGTAAACGGAAACCCACGACCATCGTCGTCAATCACCAGCTTCCAGAGGCCGTTTTGCGCGCCAAACCGGACGTACACCGACTTGGCTCCGCTGTGCTTCCTAACGTTGACCAACCCTTCCTGCACCACCCGGGTCAGCTCCCGGCACGCTGACGCCGGAAGGGTGACTTCCTCCAACTCCGAGACAAACTGCGCATCCACGCCGGTGTCGCTGCGGAAACGTTCCACCAGTTGGGCCATAAAGTCAAGAAAATGCTGCGGCCCAACTTCCACCGGCCGCATGCTCTGCATCAACTCACGCATGTTGAGCACTTCCTCGCGTAGGAGCTGTTGGATGCGCTCCAGTTCGGCGCTCTGCGTAAATCCGTTGGACCGGCGCCGCAGGACATCCACCTGCATCTCGATGCTGATCAGCGATTGTATGGCCGTGTCATGCAGCTCACGCGCCACCTTGGCGCGTTCCATGGCTCCCGCACGCGTGCGCAAACGGCGAAACAAATAAATGGAATATAGTGCTGGGGCTGCCTGCCGCAAAGCGTTTTGCGCGAAGCGTAACTCGCGCTCCCGGTTCCATCCCATTCGGCCATTGACCAGCACGAACCGGCCACTCCACTCCCGGCCCACTTCCACCTTAACCACCAGTACCGATTCCGCATCTGCCACCGGCATCGGCAACTCTCTGAATTCCGGCGTATTAATGCGTCGCCCCTCGTCGTCCACAGCATCCATGGCTACAACGCCCCGGCTACGCCGCTCTATGAAGAACGTATGGGGATACTCGCGCATCAATCCGGGCCGATGCTCGTTGGGGTCCAATTCCCGGACCGCAAAAGAGGGTTTTGGGTGCAGCGAAATGTCCCACTGGAAGAGCCTTCCAGACGTCGTTTGCAAGACGAGCTGAAAGATACGCTCCCCATTGAAAACCCGCGCCATTTCTTCCGAGATTCGCGTAACCACCTCGCTCAGGGGGTTGCCAACCCGCGTGAGCGACAGTAAGTGGTTGGTAAATGCGATCTCGGCCCGCAACTCCTTTTCCCGCTCCGCCAGGTAACCCAGCAGGAAGCCCGTCACCAGCAGGAATCCGCACCGCAGCACCAAGCGCGAAATGTTGAGCGGCGTGTAGAACAACTGGCTCAGGCCCCTGGGACCGAACACGACCAGCGTCTCCTGAAAGACCAGTAGCAAGGCGCTTCCAAATGCAGTCAACACGGTTTCGTACATGCCGAAACGAAATGCCGTGGTCATCAGCGTGAAGAGAAAGAAAACAAACACCAGGCTGTTAGGCGGGTCGGCAAAAAGGCAGAATGCAATTGGCCAGAAAACGTCGCTGACCTGCATGACTTTCACGAATGCCATACCCGGCTCAGGATTCATGACCAGCCAGATCAGGAACCCCAAGCTCTCGACACAATACACCAGGAGCAGAAAGATCAAGAGCTGGTTGTAGGGTTCGGGGGCCAGCGGGTGCGTCAAAGCGACAATCAGGGAGGTCGCGCCCAGGAATACCCGCGAAACCCCCAGTACCCGCTCAAAGCGCGGATTCTCGTACTGCAGCCCGGTAGCCCGGAGCCGCGTGAGGAACCGCGGGGCAAAGAGTTGGGAGCGCACGCAATCGTCCTTTGACGGCGCTAAAGTGCTGCTGGAAAATTATGCACGCCGACCGGGAAAAACTGCAATCCACAACAAGTGGGACACCTATTTTGCAATGAGTTAGCCTCAAAGCCCGCTGAAAGTTGTAGCATAGCTCTGGCCTACTGTAACACCAATGTGCCGTAAAGGATCTCGCCGTGATCTTCGCAAAAGCCGCACTTTTCCTTCTGACCTCTGCAGCCGTGGCCTCTATCTCCTTGGCTGGCCTGGAAAATCCCGGCGCTGCCCCGGCGAAGTCCGCATCTGCCTCCGCGTCAACCATCAACGGGTATCAGCCCAAATGGTGGAAGGAGGCCATCGTTTACCAGGTCTATCCTCGCTCCTTCAAAGACTCGAACGGTGACGGCATCGGCGACCTGAAGGGCATCACGTCCGAGTTGGACTACATCCAGGGACTGGGCGTGAACGTCATCTGGCTGAGCCCGCATTACGATTCGCCCAATGCCGACAACGGTTATGACATTCGCAACTATCGCAAGGTGATGACCGAATTCGGCACTATGGCCGACTTCGATGAGTTGCTCAAAGGCGTCAAGCAGCGGCACATGAAGCTGGTGCTCGACCTGGTGGTCAATCACACCAGCGATGAGCACGCCTGGTTTGTCGAGAGCCGGAAGTCGCAAAACAACCCTTATCGTGATTACTACATCTGGCGGCCCCGGAAGGACGATCAAGTTCCCAACAATTGGACTTCGTTCTTCTCTGGATCGGCGTGGAAGCTCGATCCCACCACCGGCGAATACTACCTGCACCTATTCGCTGAAAAGCAGCCTGATCTCAACTGGGACAACCCCAAAGTCCGCAATGAAGTTTACGATCTGATGAAGTTTTGGCTCGACAAGGGCGTGGACGGCTTTCGCATGGACGTGATCCCTTTCATCTCCAAGCGCGAAGGTCTGCCTGATTTGCCTCCGGAGTACATGTCGAAACCGCAGTACTTCTATGCCATGGGCCCGCACCTCCACGAATACCTGCAGGAGATGAACCGCGAAGTGCTATCCAAGTACGACGTAATGACCGTCGGCGAAGCCTTCGGTGTCACGCTGGAACAAACGCCCTCTCTGGTGGATGAGCGCCGCAATGAGCTGAACATGATCTTCAACTTCGACGCGGTGCGCCTGAATCGTAATGGTGAATTGTGGCGCGACTGGACGCTGCCTGAGCTGAAAGCCATCTACACCAGCCAGGACAAGGCCCTGGACGTCCACAGTTGGAATACCGTTTTCTTGTCGAACCACGACAATCCACGTGTCGTGTCGGCCTTCGGCAATGACTCTCCCGAGTTCCGTGCCACCTCCGCCAAAGCGTTGGCGACGATGTTACTCACCTTAAAAGGGACGCCGTTCATCTACCAGGGCGACGAATTAGGGATGACCAACTTTCCCTTCACCAGCATCGACCAGTTCGACGACATCGCCGTGAAGAACGCGTGGAAGGCACACGTGCAAACCAATCAGGTCAGTGCCGACTTCTTCATGAGCGAAATGCGCAAGACCAGCCGTGACAATGCGCGCACGCCCATGCAATGGGACACCTCCGCCAACGCGGGCTTCACCACCACCTCTAAGTCATGGCTCGCCGTCAATCCCAACTACCTCGAAATCAACGCCAAGCAGGAACTAAGCGACAAAGGCTCCATCTATCACTACTTCCACCAGATGACCGAAGTGCGGCGCAGCTCACCCGCGTTTGTCTATGGGGACTACAAGGACCTTGATCCGGCAAATCCAAAAATCTTCGCTTACACACGAGTGAGTGGCGCAGACAGATTTCTTGTGGTGCTGAACTTCTCGACGGAACCGGTCACCTTCAAGCTTCCCGATGGAATCAAGGCCAAAGAGCTTGTAATTTCGAACCTGGGACAAACCGGCGAACAGGGTGGAATCCTGCGCCTGAAAGGCTGGGAGGCGAGGGTTTACAAGTTTTAGGCGAGCAACTTCCTTGCGGAAGAGGTGCGGGGTAACGGCTGCCTATTTCTCCACCCGAAGAAAAGCTCCGCTGGTTGCGTCCACCGCGATGCGCAGCTTGGCCTCGCTGGGATTGTCCCCGTACAGCACGTGCCACACCAGTTGGTTCTTGGTCACGTCCCATGACAGCTGAAACGTTACCGGCTGCTTGGGGTCTTTCTTGGTGAGCTTGTCTCCGCCGTTCTTCTCGGCAACTTCGTAAGCCTTATCGCTGTCCACCTTGAGAAATGCCATATCGAACGGCACCGTCGAACTGTTGGTTGCGCTCCACGTATCCTCGGCCGAGAAGCTGATGCCCTGTTCCGGCGCGTCCGGCCCCACCAGCCCTGACCAGACATACATCTTCATCATGCGCCTGGACGGCGAGGCGAACGACGCCCGCCATAGTCCGGCCTTGCCCTCCGCTGTGGGAGCGTCTGCGGTGAACTGCGACTGCACGCGGAATGGCCTGACATCAGGCGCCCACGCTCGCGCTGCTACGAACATTCTTTGGAAGGCTGTTCGGCCCGTATCGTATTGCGCTTCTTTGACCGCGGGCTTGGCGGCGGCTGGTGCGGGGCTCTGGGTTTCCGCCTTCTTCTCCGAGGAACAGGAAACCAGCGCCACGAGTGCCAAACAGAGCAGTGCGGATTTGAATATGGACATGATCCTCAGGAAGTGAAGCTGGCTCAATTTACTCTTGCAATCCGCGCCACAGTGCAGACTGCTGCGCAGCGTCGTGCAAACGATTGTTACGGCGCAATGGGAATCGGTCTTCCCTGTTTCACCCGCTCGTACACTTTCACGTACTCGCGCGCGGCCGTATTCCAGGAATAGTCCTGCACCATCCCGTTCCGCATGAGCTGCTGCCACTTTTGCGTGTTGCGATAGGCCACCACCGCAGCTTTTACGGTGTCCAGCAGCGCCTCTCCACTGTACTCCTTGAACTTGAATCCTGTCCCCTTGCTGGTGGCTGGATCGTACTGTTCGATGGTGTCGTCGAGTCCGCCGGTCGCCCGCACAATCGGAACCGTTCCATACTTCAAGCTAAACAGCTGGTTCAGCCCCGCCGGCTCATACTTCGACGGCATTAGGAACATGTCGGCGCCTGCTTCGATTTTGTGCGCCAGCCGGTTGTTGAATTCAATTTTCACCGCGAACTTTTGCGGATACTGCTTGTTGAGGCGGCGGAACATGTCTTCGTACTCGCGGTCGCCGGTACCAAGCGCGATCACGATCAATTCTTCCCGCGCCATGCGGTCAGCCACGTGCTGAATCAGGTCAAACCCTTTCTGTCCGGCAAAACGTGAGACGATCCCCATCACAGGCAACTGCGTGTCGTGCGCCAGCCCAAACTCTTTCAGCAGGTCCTGCTTGCACTTCGGCTTGCCGGAAAGGTCGTCGGCCGAATAGTTCGCAGCGATTCTCGAATCAGTAGCCGGGTTCCATTCCGTGTAGTCCACACCGTTGAGGATTCCCGCCAGCGTGGCCGCCCGCGCCCGCAGCACTCCCTCGAGTCCAAACCCGTATTCGCTGGTCTGGATCTCCTGCGCGTACTTCCGGCTCACCGTGGTGATGTAATCCGCCGCATCGATCGCTCCCTTCAGGAAATTGACCTTGCCGTAGAACTCCAGCTTGGCCATGGTGAACAGGTCCCAAGGTAGCATCAACAGGGGCAGCACTTCCGGAGGAAACAATCCCTGGTACCCAAGGTTGTGGATCGTAAATACGCAGGGAGTCTGCGAAAATCCCGGGTCTTCGCGGTACAACGTTTCCAGCAGAATCGGAATCAGCGCCGTCTGCCAGTCATGGCAATGAAACAGGTCCGGGGTCCCCAGAATCTTGCTCGCCTCCAAAACCGCCCGGCAGAACAGCGCGAAGCGCTCGGCATTGTCGTGGTAGTCACCGAGCGGCGTGCCATATAGCGCTTCGCGGTCAAAGAAGGGCGGGTATTCGATGAAGTAAAATTGCACCCCGGAGCGCACCCCGCCGTCCAGCACCGAGCAGAAGCGGTAGCGGTCATCGAACGGGACCGTGATGCTCGACACCGCCTTGCGTGGGTTATCCAGCTTGGTGGACCGGTAGCGCGGCGTGTACACCGTAACTTTGTGGCCGAGCTGGGCCAGCGCCTGGGGCAGCGCCCCCACTACATCTGCCAGTCCGCCCGTCTTCGAGTACGGAACGCACTCCGATGCCGCAAAGGCGATTTGCATGATACCTCCGGATTGCGCGGGGACCATTTCACTCATCGTGTCGTGCAGCGATATTCGCGCCGTACGACTTAAGATGTTGGTTCGAGCAAGAAAGTTGAGTCTAATCGGGGAATCGAAAGAGGGTCAATGTGGCAAAGTCCGCAGCGCAAGATTCGACTGCAACCCGCACTCCCAAGCGCAAGCCCAAGCTCGGGCAAAACTTCCTGACCGACCATTCCGCCGCCCAGCGCATCGTTGACGCCCTGGGTGACGTCTCCAACCGCACCGTCCTCGAAATCGGCCCGGGGCGCGGCATGCTCACCGATCTACTGGTCCGCCGGGCCCGCAAGGTCATTGGCATCGAACTCGACCGCGTGCTGGCCGCGCAGATGCGCATGCGCTACGCAACTCTGACCAACCTCGAAGTCCTTGAGTCCGATTTCGTCACGGTGGAGTGGGCCTCCATGGTGGGGCGCCGTCCCGGCCCGCTGCACGATCTCCGTCCCACCCAGCCCGAGACCGTGGACCTCATCGGCAACCTGCCGTATTACGTCACCTCCGATATCGTTTTGCGCATCCTCGACGAGCACGCCAAGATAGGCCGCGCCGTCGTCATGGTGCAACGAGAGGTTGCCGATCGCATCTCCGCTGCACCGGGCAGCCGCGACTACGGACTTCTCTCCGCCACCGCGCAATTATTTGCTCGCGTCGAGAATCTCTTCACGTTGCCACCTTCCGCATTCGATCCGCCGCCCGCGGTGTACTCCAGCGCATTGCGCCTGACCATGGCGCCCCGCATGGCCGAACTCCAGATCGAGGCGAAGCCGTTCCTGGAGATGCTCAAGCTCGCCTTCGCGCAAAAGCGCAAGACGCTGGTCAACAATCTCAAAGGCCGCTTCGACGACAAGGCCATCCGCGCTGCCCTGAAAGACGCCGGATCTCGCCCGGACGCCCGCGCCGAGGCCCTGTCACTCGAACAGATGGCAGCTATCTTCCGCGCTTTGCCCGCGGCGTAGAATTTAGGTGGTGGGCTGCACTGCCCGGTGCGATTGTACGCGGGCATGCCAAGGAGTATGCGTCATGACCACCGCGATTCGCGAACCAGCCGTCGCAGGACGTTTTTATCCGGGAAACGCACAGCGTCTCCGCGCCGAAGTTGAAACCTTCACCACCCCCCGTGCCACCGCCGCGCACCAGGCTACCGAGCCTAAGATTCACGCTGTAGGCTGCGTCGTCCCCCACGCCGGCTACATTTACTCAGGCGCGGTTGCGGGTGCGGTCTTTCGCAGGCTCGTCTTGCCTGCGCGATGCATCATTCTTTGCCCCAACCACACCGGGCAGGGCGAACCGCTTGCCATCATGAGCCAAGGCGCGTGGCATACTCCTCTGGGCGACGTTGACATCGACACGGAGCTTGCGCAGTCCCTGAAAGTAGCTATGCCCCTGCTCAGCGAGGACGCAGAGGCTCACCGTTTCGAGCATGCGCTGGAGGTGCAGCTTCCTTTCCTGCAAGTCTTGAAGCCGGGCTTCCAGTTCGTGCCTATCACCGTCGGCACCAGCAACTTTGAAGTGTTGGCCGCGCTTGGCAAAGTCATCGGGCAAACGCTTGGCGATTTGCCCGAGCCTGCTCTGGTAATTGCCTCCAGCGACATGAACCACTACGAAAGCGACGCCGTTACCCGCGTAAAGGACCGTCGTGCCATCGACCAGATATTGGCACTCGATCCTCGCGGACTCTACGACACCGTACACGAGGGCCACATCAGCATGTGCGGCTACGGCCCCGCGACCATCATGCTCACCGCCGCGCGCCAGATGGGCGCCACCAAAGCGGAGCTGATCCGCTACGCGACCTCCGGGGATGTATCCGGCGACCGCGATATGGTGGTCGGCTACGCAGGGATTGCTGTGTACTAGCCTGTTCTCATCAGGCAACAAAAAAGGCGGCCGCCCGGCCGCCTGGTCTGCACTTCAAGTTTGTTATTTCGGAGTTGCACCGGAACTTCCATGGCTCGTTCCACCAACGCCCGGTCGCCCCGCGCCAGCTGACCGCGGCATCGGCGCCGCTGCGCTGCGACCGAAGCTCGCGCTGGGCGCGGCTGCACCAGATCCGTCCGACGTCCAGGCTGGTGAAGCCGCTGGTTGCGGCGCCGCGAACACGTGCCCGGCTCCGGCATTGTTACGTGCAACCCCACCCTCTTCGAAACGTCCTCTCCCGTACGCACGTTCCTCAGGAGCGCTAAATGTTCTGGCCGTAGGCGCTGTGGTGTTGATGCTTCGCGAATTGACCGCCCGAGAATTGCGCGCCGCCATGGATGAGCCCCCCCAACTCCTTTGGGCGCCGCCCATGGGTCCGGTCATTCCCGATAGTCCTGTGTGGTCCTGGATCACGCTGCGGAAATTCGGCGGTACCGGCCCACCCGGTAGATATGCGGGCATCCGGCCAATGGTCCCGACCAGCACCGACGGACGGTTCCCATTCGGCGGCATCACAGGCGGAGTCGGCGCGGCGTACCCTGCCGGGCCGTTCACCACGGGGGCCGTCGGTTGCCAGTTCGTCACCACTCCACCGTGGTTGAACGAATTGCCGGGACACCAGAACCAACCCACGACCGGCTGATAATTCCACGCTCCGTAGTGATAGGGCAGCCATCCCCACGGGTAAGCGGACGCCCACACATAGCCGAAGCCCGGGGTAAACGCCCACGCCCCTGACATATATGGGTCCCAACCCAGCCAGCTGGAAGCGCCGTACGGTTGCCACACCATGCCGTATCCCGGCAGGAACATGAAGCCGCCGTAATACGCCAGGTCCTGGTAACCGAACCCTGCCCCAATACCCGGCGAACCGTACGAACCGTATCCGGCATTGTTGTACGCATACACGTTCTGGTAGGCCGCGCGCTCGTTATTCCATCGATCGAGTGGAAAGCTATCCACACCCTTGGCCAGCGTAAACCCCTCGGGATTCGTCGCGTCCAGGGTTAGCGTGTTGTTCTTCTTGATCTTGACCAGTTCGGCATTGCTTTGCAGTTGCGCTTCCCCGCTGAACACAGCAACCTCGACTTGGTCTCCGTTCATCAGGAAGCGTACTTGGGACTTGCGCGGCACAGTAATGGTGCGACCGGCGGCAATGACTCGATAGACATTGTTCTTGCCGGAGCTGGCATCGAAGTAGATGGTGCCGCGCACCAGCTCGACTTCGTTGATCAATTCCCCGGCGTCGTTAATCAGCAACTGCCGGAACATCACATCCGTGGATTCGCCCAACCGCACCGTACTATTGTTTTCAAACTCGACTTCCGCCAGCCCATCTGTTCCCGTCACTATGCTCGCACCCTCGACGATCGGCGAGTTCAGGATGGCGCGCTCCAAACTCTGCCCCTTCGCTTTACTAAGCTGCACATTGCCGTCGGTGTAGCTCAAACGGACAATCCTGACGTGCGAAGTCGCCTGCGCCCCGGCCGCCGCGAGCAGAATTCCCACAATTGCAATCAGTGCGTTTTTCGTTTGCCTCGCCATGGCGCCTACTCCCGAGCCCGACACCGCGTGCCCCATCGCCTGCGCGTTCTGCTCAGACACGCCTGCCGCGCTCACCCACAGCTATTAAACACCCGTTGGACGCGAAGTTTTCAGAAATCGACGCGCTTAACCAGACTAAATCCTATTCCGGGCCGCGCGAAATGCTGCCAAGCCGGCTAGGGCTGCGTCACCGCCTGACTCCGCGCTCCCGCCCCATTCAATGAATTCAACAGTTGCTTGGCCGTCACGCGGTTGATGTGCATCATGTTGGGATCAGACGCAATCCTCTGCAGGATCGGTTCAATCGCCTGGAGTTCTTCGATGAAATGGCTGGCCTGCAGCTCCTGCAGTGAGTGCAAGGTGGCGTCGATCCCCAGCTTGTCGAAGCGCGACTGGAACGCCAGCTTGCGTCCGAAATCAAGAGTGGTGGCAGTCGCCTGGAAGATCCGCGTCAACTCCTGGATGTCCGGATTCGGAGAATAGTTATAGGTGGCCGATCCATTGACCGCTGCGCCCTGCCCCCGGCTGTGGTATTCCAACGTCTTCTGTCCGGTCTTGGCTATGTTCTTTTGCTTGGCCTCGATGTTTCCCCGAAAGTAGTCCGCCTTCTTGGCCAGGTCGAAGATCTTCTGGCGGTTCTCCGCCGACATGGTGAAGTCCTGCGCAAACTCGTCGCCATCGCCGCTGTCGATCGGATTCCCCACGCCCTCGAAGTGGGCATTGCCGGCATCGTCCACCGTGATGCTGTATTTCAGCCACGGCCGGCCCTGGTCCCAGTCGAACTTGAAAGCGATATAGGAACCGGTTGGCGGATCCACGGGTGTCACTTGATGAACCACCTGCGCGAAGGCAAACTGCAACCCCAACATTCCCGTCAGCAGAACGAATTTGCTCCCCAATTGCCGCATTCTGCCGACTGATTTTACCCGAACTCATACAGGTGCGCCTCCACGCCTCGATGGCCGTGGGCATGCGATAGCCCTTGTCGAAGACGGTCACTCGCGAGACGGCGATTTCTCAACAGCCATCCACGGATGACTAGAACTGTGTAAGAAATTGTGTGCCCGTTCTGCGTACCGGTAGAGCCGAGCTTCGGAGTCGGTTACGAAACTCGGTCTGGTCACCTAGCGGCGGAATCAGAATCACCCAATCCAGTGCCGCAGGCACGGAACAATCCTAGCCCGGCACGCAGCCGAACCGGGGTCCCCGAACCGCGCCGCATTTGCGCGGGTTGGGGTGGGAGGGCGGAGTGCCGGGTCAAGTGGGAAATTTGATGCGCGTCCCTCCGCCACCGCAGAGCGGATCCTTCGCCCTTGAGCAGGCCTTCGCTCTTGATCAGAGGCAGGCATCGTGAACTATGATTGCCTAGCCGCCAACGTGCCGAAGGGCGCCGACCGACAGCACCGGGCAGGGCGCGTCGCACACGATCTGGTACGCAACACCCTCGCCGAAGTGTTTGGTCAAAGCCTTAGGCCGTTTCACGCCTAGCACAATCACGTCGGCCGTCTGCCTGGCGATTCTCACGATGATTTCAGCCGGGGAACCGAATTCCACCATGTACTCGGGCTCACGCCACAGTTGCGTCCCTTCGGGAATCAAGGTGCGGAGTTGATTCTCTGTAGACGCCACTACTTCCTTTGGGTCAACCACGGGCATGGTGCCGGGTTCTGGCTCCGGCAAAGCCACACCGGGTTCTGGCGCTACATGCAGCAGGGTCAGACAAGCCCGATTCTCCTCTGCCAATGATATGGCGTAGGGCAGCCCGTGCACGGACTCCGGCCCGAAGTCCGTGGCAAACAGAATGTGCCGCAGGTTGCCATCGATATTCCACCGAGTGGCGTGCGGTCCCAGGGTGAGCACCGGGCACTCGGCATTGCGAAAGACCTCCTCCGCCACCGAGCCTAGCAGCAGCTTTCCCAGTCCCTTGCGGCCGCCGGTGCCGATTACGATAAGGTCAATGCCATGTTTTTCGACCAGTTTCGAGAGCACTTCCGCAACTTCGCCTTGCTCAATCAGTTCTTTGTGTTCAACATCCTTTAACGCCGCGGAACCGATCAATTCAGTCAACTGCTGATTCGCTAACAGCTTGGTTTGCTCGGGATCGGGCTCGGCAGCTTCAACAAACGGCGTGTGCGGCAGTACGTTGACCGTGTACAGCACAGCACCGTAATGGCGGGCCAGGTCCAGGGCATGAGACAGGATTGCTTGCGCTGATGGTGAGAAGTTAGTGGCGAACAGAATGTTTTGCAGCTTAATACGGCTTGGAGCAGTTACGGTCGGCATCACACACCTCCGTCACCTCCATTTTCCGGGTGCAGCGTCGCTTTGTCAGTGATGGATGCGGCAGCAGTAAGTGATAACCGCCGACATCAAGCGGAACATAATGAAGATAAGCACATCTACGGGTGGTCGTGCTCAACCAAACGAATGTTCTTGCTGTCGGGCAGCGGCGACACACAGCATTTCTCCCGAGCGAACGACGAGCCGGAAGTCATAGCGGGTTCACAGTTAATGTAGTCCAGCTTTCGCCTTCTAAGGACACGGCTTCAGCCGTGCCCTTGGTGGCATTCCTCACGTCGGGCTTTACAGCCTGCTGAAAAACTCGCTTCGGAGACAGATTCGTATCAGGCCACGACCTCAGTCGTGCCGATAAGCTCTATATTTTTTGACACGCCGCCTGGACTTTAGTTCGCGCGGCACACTGGACTGCGAATCTTTCAGCAGCCTCTTCAGCCACGGAAGCGATTCGGTGCACACCTTCTCTGAAAATGCTCTGGATTTCCACAGATAGAGATTCTGAACAGGCCATGTCGTGCGTAATCGCGGATCGGACACTCCGATGCGCCAATCGCGAGTGACATGGCGATCTCACAACAGTTATCCGGGATGCTGGCAAGGAGAGGCCAGTTGTCGAGCTGACGACCAACTGCGAGTTGTCGCTTTGCTCCCCGCACCAGCGATTGGCGGAAAAGAGCGCACGTCGAACCACTGAGTACAAAGGAAGGGAGGAGCAGCTTCGGAGGCGTCTCTTAGGCATCAACGAGGAACAATATCGATAATCGGCAATTCCCAAAATGGGAGACATTCCACCGTTTTTTGCTCGTAGATGCAGTCTTGGCTTGGAGTGTTTGGCCACGAGGTGTATGTTGCGGGCCAAGGAGGGTTCAAGAAGGAGATCCTGCCGTAAAGCATCACTGCAAACTGCCGGTACGCCCTCCGCATGAAGTGGTACCGCCTTCGCCTCCCCCTATTCCGTGCGGCGTTTTGCGCAGGGTCGAGTCAATCTTCCACTCGATTGTTCTTCGTGGTGGAATTGCATGCACTGCCGAGAGGTGCATTAGGTTCGGGAGGAAAAACCCATGAACACAGCTTTCCGTCTATTTCTGTTGGCTGCGTTGTTTCTCAACCTGAGTGCATTTGCCTTCGCCGGGCAAAGCTTCGTCACAGGCGTTGCTCCCAACGCCCCACTGCCTGCCTACGGTCATGAGCTCATCACCTTCGATGACCTGGGCGGCGATATGACCCCAATCCCTCAGGGTTATGCCTATCTAGGCTGGGGCGACTATAGCTGGTACCTCAACGGTGTGAATTACTTCAACAATATTGGACCGAACGGCTACACCAACGGCATGATCAGCTCGCCGAACGTCGCTTTCTCGGCCTTCGAGCAGCCGTTCGACATCTACAAGGGACCCAGCTCGGGGTTCATCCTCAACAACGGCTACATCACTGCCGCATGGGACAATGGCCTCGACATTCAGGTTGACGGCTATTGGCAGGGCGTTGATGTGATCAGCGGAAACTTCACGATCAATGCGACTGGTCCGACATACTTCTACGCGACCGGCCCTGTGCTGATCGACACCCTTATCTTCCAGTCAACCTGCGGCACCGGGTGCGTCTCGGCCGGCTACAGTGGTGCTGGAAGCCACTTCGCCCTCGACAACCTCGATGTAAACACTGTGCCCGAGCCCACAACCATGGTGCTGCTCGGTACCGGCATTCTTGGTCTGGCGAGCCGTCTCCGCAAACGCGTCTAACCAAGTCACGACCAATCTTTCGGCGACCTTTCGGGGTCGCCTTTTCTGTACCCGCCCTATGCAATAAGAAATGCTTCCAGGATGAGAATTTCGGCTTGAATGCCTGGATGAGATTCGCCGGAGTGCTCCGCCGCAAACTGAATCGGTAAACTGCACATTGGTTCAATGAAGCCGCTCTTCGCACGGCGGCTTCTTTATTCCTGGCTGATAACTGTTGATAACAGGCCACTGCGCTCCCTATCCGGAAACCGGAAGGCGGCGCGGAGTACGAACAATTTGGCGACTATTGAGATAGTCCGCCGCTGAGTAACACAGGCAGCATAAACGAGGATCATCGCATGCACGAGGGCTTCCAGTAGATTTCCCAGACGAAAACAAGACGCGGCGCAAAGAGGTGCTCTCGCGTCCCCGCGCCGCTCCCATAGGATCAGATTGCAATTGCCCGCTACTTCCCGAACACCTTCGACGCCGCCTCTGCCGCTGCGGCATCCTCAATGACGGGATTCACCTCCAATTCGATCAGGTCTGCCCACTCGGCAACGTGCTGGGCAACGACCGTCGGATCGTCTCCTTCCAATAGATGCCAACCCAGAATTGAGCCCGGCACATGCCAGCGGCCCACGGTCTTAAGCCCCTTGGGCGGATTGCCCCCGGTTTTGAGAAACTGCTCAACCGCCGTTTTGTACAAACCGGGGCGCGTTCTCCACGTAATCATGAATTTCATTGCCTCTCTCCTTTTCTCGGTTCTGACAACGCGAGCATTCTAGGGCTGGAGATAGTTGATGTAAACAGGCCATATCGTAACTGAACCGGCGTTCGCCGGTGTCTGAAACTCAGAACACTTTAGGGGCTTTTAGATGGGTGCCGGATCAGCTAAAGAACATCGACGATGATAAGCGTAATGTCATCCTGCTGGTTCACTGCAACAGGCCGCCACCTCTGGAGTTCGGAGAGCACTTGACTTATCAGCTCGGAGACGGACTGCAATCGATTATCGCGTACGACCCGTTCCAGTTGCCGGTCGCCAAACGCCTCTCCCGCGGCGTTCTCAGTTTCGGTCACACCGTCGGTGTAGAGCAATAAGCGATCCGATGGTTCAAGCGCCACGCTGCACACCGGGTACTCAGAGTCAGGTTCGACTCCGAACAACAGCCCGTTACTTTCGATATGCTGCATTTCGCCGCTCGTATTCCGCCAGCAAAGTAACGGCGGATGTCCAGCAGCCGAGTAGAGCGCGTTGCGGTTCTCTGTGTCGATCCAAACATAAGCCGCCGAGGCGAATTGGCCGTGTGCCTCACTCCACAGGATGCGATTCAAGCCGCCAAGCATCTGCGCGGGATCATCGGCATGTACGGCGACGGACTGCATGGCTACTTTGATCATCGAAGAAATGAGCGCGGCCGGGATGCCGTGTCCGGAGACGTCTGCCACCAGGATGCCCAGATGGCTGTTGTCAGACCGGACGAATTGGTAGAAATCGCCCGCAACGGCGGTCATGGGATGGTAAGAAGCAGCGATACGGAGGTTCTCCATCTCGGGAACTCTCGCCGGGAGAATGGAAGACTGGATCTGCCTTGCAGTCTCCAGTTCCGTCTCGATGGAGAGCAGACGGCGCTCGTTCGTGAACACGATCTCCAGAGCTACGTATCCGAGCGAAAACAGAAGGACGGCAAAGCCCAACGAGTCCACCAAAGGCAGCGGACGATAGCGCAACACGGTTCCCAAGTTGGTGTATAGCACCTCCAAGGCAAAAATGAGCGTACCAGCGGTGAGGACGCGGTGCTTCCCGATCACTAGGAACTGGGAGAATCTTGGAACCAGCACGACAGCCAAGAGGACCAGCATGGCAAGAACTGCCAGCAGGTTGTTGTAGACCATCCATTTATTGGCTGGGCCACCGAGGACGAACGTGCTGATACCCACCAGAGCAATTGCCAACCCGGCGCAGATTTCCAGATTGACGAGGAACCTAAGTTTGCCGAGGCTCAGCTCTCGCCAGGCGAATAGGGCAGAGACCAGAAGCAGGTACATGACCACCGTATTCACATAGGGCGCGGCAGACTTGAAGGAGTACGGCAGAACCGTCAGAATGGTGGGCGTCTGCCCCAGCTTTTGGAGGCCGTACATTCCGCTGAAGATTCCGAACCATGCAAGGATGCCAACGCCCCTGCGCCAGCGGATTGCTGCGATCGCGCAGGCGGTAGCTCCGATTGCCAAGAAAATCGTCCCCAGGACGATATCGATTACGTCGCCACGGAGCGTCTCCAGAGCTGCATCTGCCGTGTTCATGCCATTCATCGAAAGATTCAGCTTCGTTTCTTTTGTCCTGTTGCGTCGGAGGTCAAGTGGACCATGGGCAAGAAGAGCGGGAACGACCGTGTGACCCCGCGACATGATCTTATTCTCTGGGCAGTCACTCGGCGATGAATTGTAGCTGGCGTGAACAGGCGACTTCACTTCCTACTTTTGTCTTTTGCATCCCGGCGGTCCAACTCACTTCAGCATCGCGTACTGACGTTGCAGAGTAGCCGCGGTATGGAGATGGCAGATGGCGATGGCCAGGGCGTCGGCGACATCCGGCGACTGGGGCGGCTCCGGCAAGTCCAGCAGGCGCGCCACCATCATCTGCACTTGTGACTTCTCAGCTCGGCCGTACCCCACCACCGCCGACTTGATGGACAGCGGTGAGTAAGCGATGACTGATAATCCCGCCTGGGCCGCGGTCAGCATGGCCACGCCTCGCACGTGCCCCAGCTTTAGTGCGGACTTGGCGTTGACGGCGTAGAAAACGTCTTCGATGGCCACGATCTCGGGCGAAAAATCGCTGATCACGACCGTCAGACCCTGGCAGATCTTCATTAGACGTAATTCCAGGGCCTCGCGCGGAGGCAGGCGGATCGCCCCGCTGCACAGGTGGTGCAAAACACCCTGACCATCCTGCTCCACCACTCCGAAGCCGGTGTACTCGCCGCCGCAATCGATGCCCAGAACCCGCATGTGCTTGCGCCGAGTGTAGCAGGCTGCAAACGCGCGCGGGAGTTACAAGTCAGGCTTCCCCAAGCCCAGCACCACCTCTACACTGGGCGTCGTGCCAATCGCCTGCAGAATGCGGATGCGGGGATCGCTGTGTTGCTGCAGGCAGAAGTCAAGGAACTGCTCGTACGTGTCGTACTTCAAGGGTTCTGGCGTCGTGCCATTCCACGCGAACCTCGGCTATTGGACTGGAGCGCTTCGGCAAGTTTACGAGGGCGGGCACAACTCGCGAGCTTACGTTAGTATCAATTACGACCAATCCTGAGGAGGATCGCTTACGCAATGAGAGTTGGCGTTCTAACCGGTGGTGGCGACTGTCCCGGCCTCAATGCGGTGATCCGGGCCGTGGTGCGCAAGGGCATTCTGCATTACGACGACGAGTTGGTCGGCTTCATGGAAGGCTGGCGCGGCGTTCTCGAGAACAAGACCATGGTGCTGGACTACGACTCCATTTCCGGCATCCTGCCCCGCGGCGGCACGATTCTGCGCACCTCCCGCACCAATCCCGCCAAACGCGACGGCGGCCTGGCCCGCTGCTTGGAATCCCTGAAGCACAACAACCTCGATGCGCTCATCGCCATAGGTGGCGACGACACCAACAGTGTCGCCCAGAAGCTGTTCGAGCAGGGCATCAAGGTCGTGGGCGTTCCCAAGACCATTGACAACGACCTCAGTGGCACCGACTTCTGTTTCGGATTCGACACTGCAGTCAACACCGCCATGGAGGCCATCGACCGTGTTCACACCACCGCCGAAGCCCATCAGCGCGTGATGGTCGTCGAAGTCATGGGCCGCGACGCCGGATGGATTGCCATGTACAGCGGTATCGCCGGCGGCGCCGACGTGATTCTCATTCCCGAAAGGCCATTCGACATCGAGGAGGTCGCCGAACGCATTCGCCTCCGTCACGCCCGCGGCCGCTACTTCAGCATCATCGTCGTAGCCGAAGGCGCCAAGTTCGCCAGCGACGTGGATCCGTCTCGCGGCGCGCCGGTAGTCACCGAGATGGGCAAGGACGAGTTCGGCCACGTTCGCCTCGGTGGCGTGGGCCAGATTCTCGCCCGCGAGGTGGAGCGGCGCACCGGACTCGAAACCCGCTACGTCGTGCTCGGCCACATTCAGCGCGGCGGCTCGCCCAGCGCCTTCGACCGCGTGCTGGCCTCGCGCTATGGCATCGGCGCCATCGATATGGTGCACCGCGGCGAGTTCGGATGCATGGTCGCCCTGCGGGGCAACGACATCGTATCCGTCCCGCTCACCGAAGCCATCAACAAGAACCGCCTGCTCGACCCCGCGCTGATCGACGTCGCCCTCGGCCTGAGCGAACCGCTGAAAAGCGATAAGAAGTAGCCTAGGAAGTTGGGGTACCCCCCCACCCCCCTGCGCTCAAAGTTCCTTGTTTTCAAGGAATTACAAAAAATTTCCGCGCAAATTCCTCCAATCAAAGGACTTATAGGTAAAATCCTCTGCCGAAAGGACTTAGCGGGGGAGAATTTGAGCGGGCGGCCCGGATGGAGGACACCTTCAGGTGTCCATTGTTGTCATCCTTACCTTTGGGCTTTAGCGCCTGAAGTAAGGACTTACCTCAGCGGCTGAAGCCGCATTTCAGACCGGCTCTCTTTGTGCACTGCTGAAGCAGTGCTCCACCCGCATTCTGAGAGGCTGCTGGAGTAGCTCGTGCTCTTCACCGGAGTTTGCCGGGATTCCGGCGGCTGTGAGGACTTGGGAAAGATCGGGGGCGGCGGGAGACGGCTCCGCCTTACGTGGTGCTCGCACCAGATTCAGGCTACAAACTCGCGGCGCGTGGGTGCAAGAAGAAAGAAGCGGCCCACCAAACTTTGGTAACCGCCGCGCCGAACTTCGGTAATGTCCAAATTCTGGACGAGCGCATCATCGCTTCCCACTATTGCCAAGGCTGCGAAGGCCACCCGCGAAAGGCTTCAAAACTGCGCGTGGCTTATATCGCTTCCGGGACTGTGGATACAACGGTCGCAGTTGCTCGCTTGGTCTCGTAGTCCTCTATTGCGGCGGTTATTCGGTCCAGAATGGATGTAAATCCGGTGAAGTCGATCTTGGAGGCGTTTTCACGAACATGGCTCGCTAAGATCGCCTTACCAAAATGCAGAGTTGAATCTGCCTTGCTATCCGTACTGAATGTTTTCCCGCCGAGTTTGACGGTCCTCACTGTATCTGGTAAGAAGTCCTCGATTTCAGAGCCAGTGCCTTCGCGTTCGACGGGAGTCGCAACGACGTAGAGATTACCGAAAACATGGACAAAGGCTCCGGTCCGTGAGGCTGTTTTCTTCAGGATTTTGCTGATCCTTGCAAATATTTTGTCTGCTCCTGAATCATTATCGACAACCAATATCACCGGATGCTCTAGACCGTCAGCCTTAAAGGATTTCATCTCTGTCAGGTATTCTCCGATGAACCTGTCTGTCTCCGAAGATCCCCCGCCCAATTCGAGGATGCGTCCCGTTCGAGACTGTGTCTTGAAAATCCGTACGTTGATCGTGATGCTCCCGCTTGGCGCAATTGTTGCTAACTTTGGATAATGGGACGCCAAACTCCTAATCGCGTGGTAGAGGTAGACGTTGTCCGTCTTTCCTTCACAAACGATTACCGGCGCTGAGGCTACGTAGAAGTCTTTAAAGAGCAAGAATCGCCGATACAGCTTTTCTTTGGAACGCAGGCGCCTCCGCGCTTCCTCTTTTCCGACCTTTCCTTTCGCTTCAAGCTCTGAATTGTGACGATCGACGGAGTGTATGTGGCCAAACTTTCCGTGAAGTTGGGCAATTGTCCCCTCTATTTTCGTGGGCGTGAGCGCACCGGTCGCATCAGGAACTGGGCGCACGAGTTCGTAATGCCCCGTCATAAATAAGCGCTTCGCCATGGCGCGGACGGTGCGTCTATATTCGGTCCGAATATTCACCTTTTTGTTGACCACCAGACCTGTCACTTCCTGGCGCGAACTGCGGTATTGCATTCTCGTTTTGTCTGAATTGATGGCAAAGCCAGCGCTAGTGACGACGTTCTCAAGTTGGTCGCCAACATTCCATTCGTGTTGTTGGCCGGGTACACGTTCAGCAATACAAGTTGGAAAGTCCGGTTTATTGGTGGAGAACGTTATGTCATCGGCATACCGAGAGTATGTGCACCCATTGCGTGATGCGAGCCTACAAAGGCGGATGTCGAGTACATGTGCGATCAAATTTGAGATTACCGGAGAGCATGGGCTACCTTGCGGCAACCCGTTGTTGTGACAGGCGATCTGTGCCAGAATCGTCGCCACGCTTCGGTGCAGCAAGAAATTGGCGTCTTTTAAGAAGAAGCCCCGCACACGCCCGAAGTTAATTGAGGGGAAAAAATCTTGAATGTCGATATTGAAGACATGTTGCCGCTTCCTGTGTTTCATTGCATTGGAGATGATTGACCGCCTCCGCTTGAACCCGTGCGCCAGTTCGTCCTCGGTCTTTCGAGCGGAGTTGATTTCATCGATGCAGTCCTGCAGTAGATCCGCAAGACGACGTTGCAATAGCTTCAACTCAGGAGAAGGTGCGTTTATTTCCCGTCTGCCGCCCCTGCGTTTCGAAATGGTGAACGCCCTATACTTGGTGGCTTCAGGTTTTCTATACAGAATGAAGGCAAGGGCCTTGGGCTTGAACCGGAGGAGAGCAGCAACGTCGTGCAGCGACGCCGCCGTCCTCAAAGACTGAAGTTGCGACATACGAAAGTAGCATTAGGAATGCCTACAGCCACTCTTATGCGGTAGCTACTAATTGTCAATCGTCATCAGACAGCGCATGGCGCATTGCCAGCAAGCCCTCTGACGTTATTGTCACGTGCCGCGAAACGCGGCAAAAGATCTGACTGTAGGCCCAATGAGTGTAGCATAGGTTTGTCTCCGGCGCGTAGCCGGGTGCCCCAGGTTCGCGCCTTCCTATGGCGCTAGTCTGGGAGCCGACGACGCGGGCCAACATTCTTCCGATGTAGGCAAATGTGCGGCTGATGCCAAGCGTTCTGGACACATCAGCAGTCGTCAGTGGTCAGTTGTTGGTTGTCGGTCGTCGGTAAAGGCAACAGCGGGTGCCCTTCGACTCCCCTTCGCCTGCGCTCAGGGTCGCTCAGGGTCTCGCCTGCTGGCTCTCCCCTTCGACCAGGCTCAGGGTCACGCCAGCAATACGGTTCGACTTCGACTTCGCGCTCGCCCGCCCCTGCAAAAGAGGCGGGACGGAACATTTCGGGCGAGCGCTTCGCTCAGGATGACCCCGTAATGGCGAAACGCGGAAAGCGAACAGCAGATCCCTCGCTTCGCTCGTGATGACAGCCCATGAGGATCATTCGGGAGCCGCTCGTGATGACAAGCAATGTCAACAGGTGGCCCGCGTTTGACCGACGTTGGCAAATGTGGGGCTGATGCCAATCGCTGCGGACGTATCAGTGCCCGTTGTCAGAAAAGCGACAGCAGGTCGTTCGACTCGGACGCGCTCTATTTGGCACATCCTCGCTCACGATGACCCCGAAAACAGCAGAGCCCTCGCTGCACTCGTGATGACAACGCATGAGGATCATTCGGGTGCCGCTCGTGATAACAGGCAATGTCAACTGGTGGTCCGCGTTTGCCCGACGTTGGCAAATGTAGGGCTGATGCCAATCGCTCCAGACACATCGGCAGTTGTCAGTGGTCAGTTGTCGGTTGTCGGGAAAAGAAAAGCAGATCCCTCGGTCGCGAAAAGCGCGACCTCGTGATGACAAGCGTTGCTGGGGACCTGCAGA
>Ga0335082_10000201_pt1 | contig 60383 bp, 64 predicted proteins | sample Lox_Sample_41_FD_206718 | JGI IMG/M metagenome (GOLD analysis project Ga0335082, IMG submission 206718) | Soil microbial communities from Loxahatchee National Wildlife Refuge, Florida, United States - Lox_Sample_4.1 | ecosystem: Environmental > Terrestrial > Soil > Wetlands | place: USA... | reverse complement strand
AACAGCGAACTTGAGCAAAAGTGTGTAAAGGAGCGCCCCCGCCGCCCAGATCCCCATGGTCACGAGGATCTCCGCTGTTGACGGCGAGTATTCGTAGATTTCCCCGAGAGTGTCCGGGACAAAGCCTGGAACCACGAGCCCCATCCCCTTTTCGATATAGACCCCCATGATGATCAGCAGACACCCCAGATTCAGTGTCGTAAAATTTTCCCGGCTCTTGGGGAACAGGAAAAGGAAGAACGCTGTGATATTGAAGAGGGTCGCGGACCACATCCAGGGCACGAGGCTCGCCTTGCCGTGCAATCCGAAGTACAGGTACTGGATGGAATAGGAATCGACAGCGCCTGAATAAAATTCCTTGAACGCCTCTGCGCCCAGGAGGAACAGGTTAATGCCCATGGCATAGGCGATCAATTCAGCGATCTTGAAGATCGCCCTGTTATCGATTTCGACCTCCGACAGTTTCCTGATGATCTGAAAGAGAATGAGCATTATGGCGGGCCCGGAGCAGAACGCCGAAGCGAGGAACCGGGGCGCGAGGATCGAAGCGTTCCAGAACGGCCGGGACGACAATCCGTTATACAGAAAAGCGGTCACGGTGTGAATGCTCACGGCCCACGGAATCGACAGAATGATCAGGGGGCCGATCACGGACATGCTGTACTCCTTTCCGATAGAAAGACGGTACAGGACGTAGAATGCAATGATCGCATTAATCGCCAGATACCCGTTGAGAACGACCACGTCCCAGGCCAGGAGAGACGCAGGGAAATGCATCGCGCCGATGAACGGAAGAATGTGCCAGACGCGCGTGGGTTGACCCATGTCGACCAGAATAAATAAAATGCACATGGTGATCGCGGTGATGGCGAGCAGTTCACCGAAAAGCACGATCTCCTTGATCGGCTTGAAATTATACAAATAGGCGGGGACCACGAGCAGCACTGCGGCGGCAGCAACCCCGACGAGGAAGGTGAAATTCGAGATGTACAGACCCCAAGAGACCTGGTCGCGCATGGCGGTGGTGATGAGCCCGCGGTTGAGCTGGTCAATGTACGCACTGATCCCGAGGAGAATAAAAAACGACAGGAACGCTATCCAGAGATAGTACGTGCGGTTTCCGATGAATATCTGACGCAAGGCAATAAAGAAATTTTTGATCAAGTTGCCCATGAGTGAACCCCCTACACGCCGTACGCAAAGAAATAATAGAACTTGGGATAGGTATTCAGGTCCTCTTTCAGCCGGAACACTCTCTTGTGTTCTATTGCATATCGGATCTCGCTGTTCGGGTCGAGCAGGTTGCCGAACTTCCTTGCACCAACGGGACAGGCTTCCACGCAAGCAGGGTATCGGCCGTTACGAGTCCGCTGGACGCAAAAAGTGCACTTCTCGACCACTCCCTTGTAGCGCGGCCTGTTGCCCAGGTAGTGCGTCTTGGGATTGATCTCCTCCGGCTTTCGGTTCGGCTCCGTCCAGTTAAAGTGACGAGCACCGTAGGGACAGGCGGCCATGCAGTACCTGCAGCCGATGCACCAGTTATAGTCGATGACGACGATCCCGTCCGGCTCCTTCCAGGTTGCCTGCGTCGGGCAGGCGCGAACGCAGGGAGGATTTTCGCACTGCTGACACTGAACAGGCATATAAAAGTAATCGGGTTCAGGAACCAGGTCCGGATTGTAATACTTGTCCGACCCCTCGAGGTCGACCCACTTCTCCCCCTTCTTGAAACGGAGGACCGTTATCCAGTGAATCTGAGGGTCCTTGGACTGGTTATTCTCATCCACGCAGGCATATTCGCACCTTCGGCAACCGATGCAGCGCGAGAGGTCGAGGCCGTAGCCGAAGAGGACGCCAGGGATCGCCTTCTCATTGCCAACCGTGATCGCTTGTTTATATTTTTCTCCATACTCTTTTTCCAGACGTTCTATTACTTGCTTGATCTCGGCCTCGTTCATTTCCTGAAAGTGCTTCTGGAAGAACGCATCCCAGAATGACGCATCTGCGTTGCCTGACGGGAGTGCGGACCCGACCACGCCGAGCGCCGCTCCCTTGAGAAAGGTCCTCCGGTCCAGCTGAATTCCTTCTCTCGTCTTCTTTGCTTTTTTCATTGTACGCCTCGTCAGTCCTTACTTGATATCCGATGGTTTTACCGGCGGCGGCATCGGTTTTATCGGCTTGAATCGCGGTTCATGCGGCCAATGGCAGTGGACACAGAGCCTATACTGTTTTTCACCATTCCACATCCCTGTTCTCTTCCCGTGCAGTCCTGCCTTCCACTCGCGCAGGATCGTGCCATGACACTGCCCGCAGAGAATATAGGATTCCTCAAAACTTACCAGTTTGCCGTTGGCCATGCGGAGCTTGTCCCGATTATCAGGATTGTGGCAGTCGAAGCACCACCCGCCGGGCATGTGTTTCAGTACAATGTCCTGGTGCATTTCAAGCTTTCTCGGTTTTCTGTTCACCGGCATGCCTTGGTGGCATTGCGAGCACGGGAAGATACCGGGAGAAAATGGTGGAGGGGGGACAAAGAATTTTTTGGGGATTTCCTGTTCTTCAGCGAGAACAAATGGAGAAGATAGTACGATGATCAAAAACGCTACAAGAGAAAGAAGCAATCCTGTCTTTTTTTCGTCCATGTCGTATCACCGTTCTTGGAGTGACTTCCGAACACAGTTTACGCCGCTAAAGAACCAGAGATCTCTAACGGGATCTATTTACCATGTATTCTAAATTTCCTCAGGCAACATTGCAACATAAAATTCTAATTTGAGACAAGGGATCTCCCGGAGGAGCACTCCTCCGGAAGATCCACACTCGTTTTTGGCGATCAGTGGGCCGTCTTGGTTTCGAAAATCGGGAAAATCTTACTGATGACCCAGAACATCACAAAGGGCATGGCGAAGATGCTCAGAGCGCCGAACAGGCCTTCCTTAAAGGTCTCCCAGTCATGGGGCACGATCGGGAGATGATAGTGCATGAATCCGGCAAAGGTCAGGGAGAATGCCTGGCCGCCGATCACCACGTTCCACCGCATCATGAACACGCCGAAGAGCACGAACATAACGCCGAGCAACGCCCGCCGGATCGTCAACTTGGGCAGAAGGAACAGGATGAGGGGGACGAGGTTCCCGATCCCGTACTGCATAACGAAGATATCGTAAAAATCACGATCGTAGATGACGCTGCGGAGAACATCCCAGGACTTTAGCGCCGTATACCCGCGGAAGATGAGGTCAAGGATTTCGAGGCTGATAGCGGCTATCAGGAAGGATAGCAGGTATTTCGCAGTCATCTGGATGACGTGGATTTCCACCCCCTTGATCTCTTCCATGGACTCGTACCGCATGCCGGGTTGCGTCCTTTTGCGTGCTGCGAGCATTCTCCGGATTTCCATGGTGATTATGTAGGTCAGCATGCAGAGCGCGATGCCCGACACGATCGCGGACATGATGAAGATGACCGGCATGAGCGGCGTCATCCAGAGCGCATTCGCCTTCACCGATCCAAAGATGAACCCGGCATAACCGTGAAGGAAGCAGGCGACGGGGATGCCGAGGCCGGCCAGGAACTTGATCGCCTTCTCGTCCCGGTGCAGAGCCTCCTCGCTAATGTCGTACACGCCGAGCGTGAGGGTGCAAAAAATAAGGTACCTGATCCATTCAAACAGCGTCTTGTCCCCCTTCTCCCGGAGAGCCAGGGATACTTCTACGAAATGCTTCCGGTACAGGAACCAGAGCTCCGATGCAACGATAGCTCCATAGGTGAAGAATACGATGCCGAAGGCGGCAATGGCCGAGGTGAAGTGCGGCGTCATGAACACGTTGATACCCCGGAAGGGAAACTGCAGATGGAGGACAATCGGCATGGGCGCCGCGAAAAGCAGGGCAAAGGAGAACACGAGGGCGAACCGGGCCATGTCCTTCAGTTCCTTGATGCCGAAAACATGATAAAGCGATGAGAGAACGAAGGCGCCGGCAACAAGCCCCGTCATAAAGGGGTACATCACGATCTGAATGCTCCAGTAGATATATTCATTCGGCAAAACGAACAGTTCCTTAATGGTCCAAAGTTCTCCGTGCACATGCATTACCGCACCTCCTCATCCAGGCCGATGTAATAGACCTGCGGCTTCGTCCCAAATTCGCTCTTGAGAACCCCTACTCGCTGGTCACGGATGACCTTCGTCACCGGGTCGTTGGGGTCCTTAATGTTCCCGATCTGCCGCGCTCCGAAGGGGCAGGCGTCCACACAGGCCGTTTTCATGCCTTTCGTGATCCGATGATAGCAGAAATTGCACTTCTCCGCCGTATGGTAAACGGGATGGAAGAACCGCACGCCGTAAGGACACCCCATGATGCAGTAGCCGCATCCGATGCACCATGTCCGGTCCACGAGCACGACTCCATCCGGCGCCTGGTACGTCGCTCCTACAGGGCACACCTGAACGCAGGGAGGGTTTTCGCACTGGTTGCAAAGTTTCGGAACGAAGAACGCCTTTTCAATATCCTGGTTTTTTACGTTCTTGTACTCACCGCGCCCGAGATCGATCTTGGTGGTCGTGTAACCGTCGCGCGCTCCCTTCGGCGAGTCGGCCAGCAATCCCCCCTGCTTCGTCAGCACGTAACGCTCGACCCACGTCCTCGTCACGTTGGCATCATAGGGAATTTCATTCTCGAGCTTGCAGGCCTTCACGCACATGCCACAACCAACGCATTTGTAGGTATCAACGAGAAACACCCATCGAACGGCGGAGGATTTATCCGCCGCGGCTTCAGCGAGCAGTTTTTTGGCGTCAATGATCTTCAGGGCCGCCAGGGGAAGCGTGGCGCCGGCAATTCCCAGAGCCGTCTTTTTCAGAAAGTTCCTTCGCGTAATCATCTCAAGCCCTCCATCGGATTATGCGGGTTATGACAGGTGGAACACTCAACATCAGGATTGTGTTTGTCTGGATCGATACCTTTGATCCTGGAACGGCCGCTCGTGGGATAGGGCAGCGGGAAATGGCACCGGAGACAGAGTGCCCTGCTCTTGTCAATGACGAGCTTGGGCGGATCCGAGGGATGATCGATAGCGGGACCATGGCAGTTTTCACACTGAATGATCCTGTGAGGGGTTTTATTGATACTGTCGTACTTGTCGGGATGGCAATCCTTGCAGTACTCCTTTCCCTGGTACTTCACCTTGAACTTCTTCCAGTCCTCCTCGTTGTTCTCCCGATGCCAGCCATACATATAGCCACGGGGACCGACACCGAAGTCTTTCGGGACATACACCATCCTGGTCAGCAGGATCAGGACAACGATGCCGATGACCACGAACAGCGGCCGCAAAACATGATTCTTCATACGGACTCTCCTCCCCTCAATATCTTAAACATAAAGGTCAGCAGTCTCTGCGTCTCACTTTTCGTTGTTTTTTAAAGTATGCTTCGTCAGCGTTGCCCCTTCCCAGATAATCGCCAAGAAACAGAGCGACAGCCCCCCTACAAGACCAAAGACATGCAGCACTTGCCACTTTATGACGATGAAGAGAATGATGAAGATAAGAGATAGTTTCAGTATACTGATGAGGGATGCTGCGATATTAGAGACCGCGGGCACAGCGCCCTTCCTCAAATAGACCCGCTCCACGGCGATCGCCAGCCACCTGAAATTCAGCAGACCGAGAACGCCGCCGAACAGGACGCTTGCGGGAAGAAACCACCAGCGATGCCCGGTTTCCTGGAACATGCTGAAAATGAGGACGCCTGCAGCGGCAATGGACACGAGCAGAGCTGTTTTTACGGCGACCCTCTTGATAATCGCACCAACTGTCTGTTTCGGAATCGCGTCCTCGTCAGTCATGATCACCCTTCTTTTCGTCGTCCAATGTCTTCTGGCTCTTCCTGACGTACACGAACAAGTTCCTGAACCCTGCGATAATACCGATGAGCAGGAAGAGCGCCGCTAGCCACGGCGAGGTGCCGAACCATTTGTCGAGCTTGAGCCCGACATAGAGGCCGATCACCGTGGCGAATACCAATGTCAAACCCACGGTGCTCAGCACTCCGAGCATGCGGATGAGATTACGGTCTTTCTCTTCCATGATAGATTCAATCCGCAGGTTTCGCAGATGAACGCAAATTATTAATCTTGATCACCTCGAAAAAAACCTTGTTTAACCACTCGATTCACGGAAGGCCCCAAAGAAAAACTCTTTTAGTACCGATATGTCTTGCGACCTGTTTCAGTATCCCGTGGTAGATTCTGGTTCCTCACGAATGTATCGATCGTGCTCCCTCAATTTTGAATCCTTGTCTTTCTCTGCAAACTCAGCGGTGAAAAGTTTAGAGACCCTTCAGGCTCTTCCTCGCCGCCTCTATCGTTTTGCCGATGTCCGCTCTCGAATGGGCCAGGGACACGAACGCAGCCTCGAACTGTGACGGCGCAAGATTCACCCCGTTCTTGAGCATGGAGAGGAAGTATTTCCCGAACCTGGTAGTGTCCGATGTCTTGGCGCTCGCGAAGTCCTTGACCTTTTGATCGGTAAAAAAGCCGGTGAACATGGAGCCCACGCGGTTGAATGTGACCGGCACTCCAGCTTCCGCAGCCGCAGCACGAAGACCTTGTTCGAGATCAGCCGAAATCTTCTCCAGCGTCTTGTACACGCCGGGTTTGGATAGAAGCTTGAGCGTCTCGATGCCGGCGGTCATCGCAAGGGGATTGCCCGACAGGGTGCCTGCCTGATAGATGGGTCCGATGGGAGCGACTTTCTCCATGATCTCTCGTCTGCCGCCGAAAGCCCCTACCGGCAGCCCGCCGCCGATCACCTTGCCGAGGCATGTAAGGTCTGGTTTGACCTTGTAGCGCTGTTGAGCGCCTCCGTAAGCTACGCGGAAGCCGGTCATCACCTCGTCGAAGATAAGGATGATGCCGTACTGATCGCAGACCTGCCTGAGGCCTTCGAGAAATCCCGGCTCGGGAGGCACGCATCCCATGTTCCCTGCCACCGGCTCGACAATAATGCATGCGATTTGCTCCCCTTCACGGGACGCAACATCCTTGAACGCGTCGAGATCGTTATACGAAATCGTGATGGTGAGCTTTGCCAGATCTGTCGGGACGCCCGGACTGTCAGGCAGTCCGAACGTTGCAACGCCGCTTCCGGCTTTCACGAGCAGGCTGTCGCCATGGCCGTGGTAACCGCCATCGAACTTGACGATCTTGTTCCGTCCAGTATGTCCCCTGGCTACTCTGATGGCGCTCATCGTGGCCTCGGTGCCTGAACTGACCATGCGCACCATCTCGATGGATGGAACAGCTTTTATGACCATCTTCGCGAGCGTTATCTCGAGTTCCGTCGGCGCACCATAACTTGTGCCGTTCGCAATCGCTTTTCTAAGCGCGGCGGTCACTTTCGGGTGGGTATGGCCCAAGATCATCGGCCCCCATGACAGCACATAGTCAATATACGCCTTGCCGTCGGCGTCGACGATCTTCGACCCTTTTGCTTTCTTGATAAAGAGCGGTTCACCGCCCACGGAACGGAATGCCCGAACCGGGCTGTTCACCCCTCCAGGGATATGCTTCTTCGCCTCCTCAAACAGCCTCCTTGACCGTGCCCCAGACATGCCTGCTCCTTTCATCGCAAAAAACTATCTAAACTCGAAAACTGTCCCCCATAAAATATGCAAAACCATGTTTAAAGTCAATGAAAAAGGTTGATTTTAAGGCTAATTGCAGGTGGACATAATGTAACAATCAAAATTTGCAGATACAGTCCTGCAAACTATTTTGACCCAATTTTGCTTACTAAAAATTCCGCAACCCCGTTCGCGTCGTTGAGATCGAAACGGGGAAAGGGGACGCTATAAGGCTTGTCGCTGACGAGCGCGAGAAAGGAAGCATCGTCCATGCAGAGCGGGCGGTCTCCGGAAACACCGTGGCGGAAGACCTCTATCTTGTTTACTGCAGCCTTCTTGAATCCTTCATGGATGATGATGTCTGCGTCAGGAACCATCTTCTCAAGTTCTTGAGGGGAGGGCTCGCGCTCTGTCTTTTTCATGAGCGCCATGAGTCCAGGCCCTATGAGGACGACCGCGTCTGCGCCCGCCTGCTGGAAGCGCCATGAGTCCTTGCCCGGCTTGTCGAGGTCGAACCCGGCGGACGCATGCTTGATCACAGCCACGTGCAGACCTCTGGCCTTTAGTATCCGGACAATCTTCTCGATCAGTGTTGTCTTACCGCTGTTCGAAGCGGCAGCGACAAATGAGACAACCATCACTACTTGGTCTCCGTCAACTCCGTGGAGTCTGGCCCTTTCTTTTTCTTCCCAAAAATGCGCGCTGCGAGAATGCCAAGTTCGTAGAGAAGGTAAATGGGAATGGAAAGAATGGTCTGGTTGAAAACATCCGGCGTAGGCGTCAGGATGGCCCCGATGATGAATGCCCCGAGGAAGGCATACTTGCGGTACTTTGCCAGCCAGGCGGGGCTGACGATGCCCACGCGGCTCAGCAGGACAATGAGAAGCGGGAGTTCGAACACTACGCCGGTCGCAAGGAGGAACTTCAGGACAAAATCGATGTAGTCGCCTATCTTGATGATGGCGATCAGGTTTTCCGTCTTATAGGTGAGGAGGAATGGAATAGCAAACGGCAGCAGCAGTGTAAAGCAAAAGAGCACGCCAATACCGAAAAATATTGTAGATAGAGAAACAAATACGCCGACATAACGCCGCTCTTTCGGCAGGAGTCCGGGTGATATGAATTTCCAAACATGGTACATGATGATGGGAAACACGAGCATGATGCCGGCTATGAGTGCGATCTTCAGATGGGACCAAAACGGTTCGATCAGCGTGGTGTAGTGCAGTTTCTGCTGGACCTGATTTGGGATGACCGTGAGGTACGGAAACGAAAACCCGAGTGTCAGCTTCATGTTCATGGGCCACATGAGCAGCTTCAGGATATCCTCGGAATAGTTGAAGCAGACCCCGAATCCCACGGCAATCCAGAGGATGGAACGAATGAGCCTTTTTCTGAGCTCCTCGAGGTGACTCCAGAACGGCATCCGCAGCTCTTCCTCAGGCATTGCCTTTAGCCTCCTCGTGCTTCTCCTGATCCGGCTGCTGTTCTGTCTTCTGTTCTGTCTTCTGTTCCGGCTGCTGTTCTGGCTTCTGCTCCGTCGCGGACTCTTCTGCTGGCTTTTCTGTCCTGGCTTCAGGAGAGGCCGACAGGTCTATTTTACCGAGCTTCTTAATCTCTTCCAGGTCTGCGGATTTTTCCACTTCCCTCATCTCCGACTTCACAGACTCCTGGAACTCCTCCTGTGCCTTTTTGAACTCGGCCATAGCGCGGCCGATGGACTTGCCGAGATCGGGCAACTTCTTCGGCCCGAAAACGATCAGTGCAATTACAAAAATAAGGAGTAATTCCGGCATTCCGAGACCAAACATGGATCACCTCGTGCAATGAAACTTCTGACTTCTGAAACAGCTTCCTTTTTATTGCTGTTTTGGCTCCGGTTTCAACTCGACAACAGCTTTGATCTCCACAGGGTTTCCCTGGCGCATGACTTTGAGCGTCACGGTCTTGCCGATGTGCCCAAAGGCCACCATTCTCGGCAGTTCTGAGGGGTCAAGGATTTTTTTGCCGTCAAGTTCCACGATCACATCGCCGCGCTGCAGTCCGGCTTTGTCCGCTGGACTACCCTTGTTAATACCATTGATGAGCGCGCCAATAGGTTCCGGAAGGCCCAGTGCTGCCGAAAGATCGGGCGTAACTTGCTGCGCCGAGACCCCGAGCCAGCCCATATCGGGTCTCCCCTTCTCCTTGATCGACGGAAGCACTTCCTTCACTATGCTGATGGGGACTGCGAAGCCGAGATTCTGTCCCGTCGCGATGATCACGGTGTTGATCCCGACAACTTCGCCTTTGGTATTGAACAGCGGTCCGCCGCTGTTGCCGGGGTTGATGGCAGCGTCCGTCTGGATCAGGTCGTCATAAGGGCCCACGCCGATGACCCGACCTTTCGCTGAAACGATGCCCGCCGTAACCGTGTGAGACAGGCCAAAAGGATTGCCGATGGCAAGGACCCAATCCCCCACTTCGAGCACGTCAGAATCGCCGAGTACCACAGACGGGAGACCAGTCGCCTCTACCTTGATCAGGGCAATATCGATCTCCTTGGACTTGCCGACCAGTTTGGCATCCATAACGCGGCCGTCAGAGAGCGAGACTTTGATGTCCCGTGCCATGTCCACGACGTGGTTATTCGTCAGGATATAGCCATCAGCGCTGATGATGAACCCCGAGCCAAGGCTCTGCCTCACCTGTTCGCGCGGCGGCCTGCCTCCAAAGAACCGGTAAAAGAACTCGTCCATCTGGGGGTCGCCGAAAGGAGATGGTTGCTGTACCTTGACCACCTGCTTGGTCGAGATGTTCACCACTGCAGGCATTTCCTGCTTGACCAGCGGTGCGAAGGACTCGGGAGCTGATGCTGCCTTGGATGAGAGCGGAAACACGAAAAGAGTGAGAAAAAGAACTGCTAATAGCTTCAACACAGGCTTCATGATAACTTTCTCCATGATGTTTCATAGATAGCACGGAGGCATGTAATAGTCAAGAAATTTCCTTGAGTTTGACGCGGCACTCGTTATGGATACACTGATTGAGAGATGGTTTTGCAAGAAGAACTTCTGAAGATTACATCGTGACCCGTATGACCGTCTTGACATTCCCCCGCACATTGAAATCGCCCACGACCTCCAGGCTGCGCGGCTTGAGGTTTTTCTTCAAAACGTCGAAGACCATGTTTGTCACCGCCTCGTGAGACACGCCCTGGTCCCGAAAGCTGTTCAGGTAGAGCTTCAGACTCTTGAGTTCCACCACCTTTTTGTCAGGCGTATAAGTAACCTTGATAGTGGCGAAATCGGGATAACCCGAGCGGGGGCAAAGGCAAGTAAACTCGGGGTACGAGATGTCGATAACGTAATCCCTGCCCGGATAGGGATTCTCCCAAATCTCGAGTTTTGCAGTCTTGATTGCCGTGGCGCCGTATTTCATGAATGGCATATTAACGGTTTTGCGGCTTTCTGTAAAGATGAAAATTTCATCTCCTCTGCAGTCACGGCTTATTTTGACAGAATCAGTTCATTTTGAGTTGTATTTTACGAACATTGAATATATAATTATCGGACTGTGCAACTGAGAAAGGGATAAACGCAATGACGCAAAGCTTCAACTGCATCGCCACCGGTATCGGCAGTTTTCCGATTACGGATCCTGACAAGGCGGCGATCCTGTCGGCCACCTATCTGCCCGAGGCGCCGATATGGCCCCAACTGCCACAGAGGGATTTCCGCGAACACATGGACAGCCAGTACAGCGAGTCACTGCCCGGTCTCCGGCTGGACGAAGCAAAGAAACGGTTCTTTTTCGACACGTCAAAAGACCTCACACCGGAGCTCGAAAAGTTCTTCGAACGGTATATTGAGAAGGACTATGGCTTCTTCAAGATATCTGAGGGGTACGCAGCGGGGTTCTATGCCTTCCTCCGCGCATTGAAGAAGGGGCTTCCGGCTGGCGCGCGGTTCATCAAAGGCCACATCACCGGTCCTCTCACCGCCGGCATATCGTTCAAGGACGAGACGGGCAAGGACATCATCCATAATGAAATGCTCTTCGACGCCGTAGTAAAAGGCCTTGCCATGAAGGCGGCATGGCAAATCCAGAATCTCAATCAGTTCGGCAAACCCGTCATCATCTTCATCGACGAACCGGCCATGGAATCCCTGGGATCGGCCTTTTCCGCTGTCTCGTCCGATGTCGTGACTGAAAAATTGAACGAGATTATCGCCGTCATTCACGGGCTTGGCGGGATCGCTGGCATCCACTGCTGCGGCAACGCGGACTGGCCTATGCTCTTCAACACCGATGTGGACATCGTAAACTTTGACGCCTTCGGTTACATGGAGCGGGTCCTGCTCTACCCCGACGATATCAAAACATTCTATGGTCGCGGAGGCGCACTCGCCTGGGGAATTGTCCCGACGGGCGCCTTCACGGGTAATGAAACCCCTGATATGCTCCTTGCCAAGCTCGAGGCAGGCATGAAGCGGCTCGAATCACATGGCATTAAGAGGGAGGTCGTCCTCCGGCAGTGTCTGATCACTCCCTCGTGCGGCATGGGCAGCCTCACTCCGGACAAGGCCGAGGCGATCCTGATGTTGCTGAGAGAAGTTTCAGGCAGAATGCAAAAAGCTGTCTAACCCTGAATGGACACGGACAAAAAATCGAAAAGATCAATTGGACACAGATAAAATCGAGAAATACGGATTGCATAATCACGAATAAAAGTCTCATCCGTATTTTCAGCGTCAGTCTGCGTCCATTTTTTTCATAAACCTTCATGTCCCGGCATTTATATTTCACGAAGTTTCTGTTTCTCTCCCTCGCATTCCATGCGCTGGTGATCGCTGCCGTAATCGTACTGGTAAGGCCTACGGAGACGCCGTTGCCGGTGACCACGCCGGTGAATATTGTGAACCTGCCGCGGGAAGCCATCAAACAGCTCCCGCCGGTAGAGCAGCCTGTTCCCCGCCGGATCATGCCAGAACAGCCCGTTCCTCGCCGGATTGTTCCCGAACAGCCAGTACCCCGCCAGATTATTCCCGAACGGCCGCTGCCTCCAAGCGCTGTGCCCATGCCGAAGAAGTTCGGCAAAGATGACACTGTGCGGCTTCCCAAGACCACGGCACGCACCGGCAAACCCGAAGGCTCAGAACAAGGCACGGAATCGGGAACGGCCATTGCCCCCGTTGGGCCACACACGGGAACGGGAACGGGAGCCGGAACGGGGCCGCTCCCCTTCGTTAGTCAGAAGGAGATTGAAGAGCTGGCACGCAAGGGAATGCCTGGAAAAAGAGAGGGTGACGATTCGGTCACGCTCGATACCGATGAATTCAAATTCATCTCGTACAACCGATGGCTCAAGATCAAGGTCGAGAGCGTGCTCCGCTACCCCGAACTCGCTGCCATGTCGGGGTACCAAGGCACACTCTACATAAAATTCGATATCATGAAGGACGGCTCACTCGGCAATCTGGAGCTCTTGAAATCATCGGGATACAAGATCCTCGATGACGAAGCACTGCGCGCGATACGCGCATCCGCGCCCTTCCAGCCGCTGCCCGACGACTGGCGCATGGAACGATATTCCATCCGGGCTGCGGTGCTTTTTTACCTGAATGCAGCCTATATTCGATGACGGATCTGGTCAGGATAGGCGCCTCTTTCGCCCTTATCGTAGTTCTCCTGCGGCTTCGATGGAACCTCGGTGCCGTGATGCTGCTCGGCGCTATTTTTCTCGGATCACTCTACCTTCTCGGGCCTGTTCGGCAGGCACAGGTCATCCTTGCCGCGAGCATTGACATGGTCACGATCAATCTCGTGACGGGTCTGGTGCTCATCATGGTCATGGAGAATATCATCAGGAAAAAAGGTGTCCTGAAACGCATGATGGAGGCCGTAGTGAATGTGACACGGGACCGCCGCATTGCCATGGCCGTGCTGCCTGGCGTGATCGGACTTCTACCCTCGGCCGGCGGAGCCGCGTTCTCTGCACCCATGGTGCAGGAAGCTGCTGCTGATGTAGAGATGCAGCCAGAGCGCAAGGCTTTCATTAACTACTGGTTCCGGCACATCTGGGAGTGCATCTCACCCCTCTACCCCGGCATCGTGCTTGCTGCGGCGGTCACCAAAACGCCGATCAACAGGCTGCTTATTTCCCAGCTGCCCCTGCCCATCGCGGTCATCGGCGTCGGCGCGGTCCTCGGCTTCCGCGGGATGAAGGGGCAGGATGTTGCGGGAAAAAGAGATATGAACGAGATCAAGGCGCTCTTCGTGACACTGTTGCCTATTACCGTTTCGATCATCCTAGTCGTTGTATTCAAGATGCCTTTGGCACCGGCAATGATATCCATCGTGATTGCTCTGTTTGCGTTCTTCCGGTATTCGACAAAAGAGGTTCTGACCACGCTCCGGGAAGGCATATCCATAAATGTCATGCTCATGGTGGTTGGAATCATGGTATTCAAAGGCATGCTCGATGCTACCGGCGCCATCGAGGCCCTGCCGATCTTCTTCAGACAAAGCGGACTGCCGACGGGGTTGGTATTCTTCATCCTGCCCTTCATCGTGGGGCTTCTGACCGGACTCACGGTCGCGTTCGTGGGCATCACCTTCCCGATCATCACGGCCATGATGGGCAGCAGCCCGGACCTCGGCGTGATCACCTTCGCCTTTGCGAGCGGTTTTGCCGGCATGATGCTCTCCCCTACTCACCTCTGCCTTCTCCTGACGATCAGATACTTTAATGCAGACATGGCCGGCACGTATCGGCTGATGTACTTGCCGGTGTTCCTGGTATTCACGGCTGGGTTGCTCAGGTTATTGGTCTAAAGGACAAATGCCAAGAAAACGCTTGCTTTTCCAGCCTGCCTGTGATATTTTTACAATTCCTAAAAACGAGTAAGGTCGATTCTCCCGGGCAACGGGAGATTACTCCTTGCTCCCTGCAAACAGGCAGGGGGCTATAACCCATGAGGAGGCAAGAAAAATGCCGATTTACGAATCAATCTTCATCATCAATCCCAACCTCTCGGACGAAGAGACCAACAATGTGATCAAAAAGATGCAGGATGTCGTCGTGAAGCAGGGCGGCGAGATGATCAAGTTCGAGGACTGGGGGAAAAAGAAGCTCGCCTACGAGATCAAAAAGCAAAAGCGGGGGCATTACGCTTTCTTCCAGTTCAAGGCAGCGCCTGCGGCGGTGAGCGAACTTGAGCGTACCTACAAGCTCACCGATTCGGTGATCAAGTTCTTGACCGTTAAGCTGGAAAAAGAGCTGCGCACCAGACCCGCTCCCAAGCCGAAGAAAAAGGATGCAGCTAAGACAGAGGCCGGTCAGGCACCAGCGTAACCTGACCCAGAAGACAACCACCCGATATGCGGCTCCGGCCACGCTGCAGGAGCGATATCGGGAACATGAGGTAGTACCATGACGAGCTTTAACAAAGTAATCCTGATGGGCAATCTTACCCGCGACCCTGAAGTACGCTACACGCCGAACGGCATCGCCGTGGCGAGCTTTGCCATTGCCGTCAACCGCAAGTACAAACAGGGAGAAGAGACCAAGGAAGAGGTAAGCTACATCGATATCGTCGTGTTTGGCAAACAGGCCGAATCCTGCGGGCAATACATCAACAAGGGGGACTCCGTCCTGATCGACGGCAGGCTTCAGCAGCGACGGTGGGAGACCGAGGAAGGGCAAAAAAGGAGCAAGATCGAGGTGGTGGCTCAGTCGGTGAACTTCATGCCGAAACGCTCATCTGCCGGCCAGGGCGCCTCTCACGGCCATGCGGAACCGGCTCCTGAAGTTCCCGTTGACGAGGGAGATATCCCGTTCTAAGGTTCCATGGTACTGGTCGTTATTTTACTATAATTTCACGAGGAGTTCACTACTATGGCAGAGTTCCCATCAAGATCATCTGAAAGATCATCTGATAGACCAAGGGAAAGAGACAGCAGAACCAGCAAAGGCCCGGACAAGAGGAGAAGGTTCCAGGTCCGGAAGAAAGTGTGTCGGTTCTGCGTTGACAAGACGCCCTTTATTGATTACAAGGACGTGAAGACGCTCCGCTTTTTCCTGACCGAGCGAGGCAAAATCCTTCCCCGCCGCATCTCCGGCAACTGTGCACGGCATCAGCGGGAGGTAACGGTCGCAGTGCAACGGTGCAGAAACATTGCGCTCGTGCCATTCTCGGGCGAAAAGTAATTTCGCTATAACCATCTGACGAACAGGGAGAGGGGAAACTCAGGCGGTCGCTGAAACAGTGGCCATGGGTTTCCCCTTTTTTTGGAGAGAGAAATGAACTACCGATCTACGCTTCTCGCATCTGTACAAACCTTAGGACTGTTCCTTGCGGGATTTATTATTCCCGTGCTTGGGCAGGCGCTCGTCCTGTTCACCCCGGTACCGATCATCGTCACCTATGTCCGGGACGGCAGGGCTGAAGGACTGACGGCCCTCCTCGCAACGGGCGCCATCGTCGCCGCGCTCCTTGGATGGCACATTGCAGCCATCCTCTTCTTCAGTTTCGGTCTCATGGCCATCGGCACGGGCGAAGGTATGCACAGGGGGCTCAGGCCTGAAAGCATCGTCGTCATTGGCGGGCTCCTGCCGATTGCAGCCGCAGGAGTCGTCCTGTCATATTATCTTGCCCATATGGGTAAGAACCCGGTAACGCTTCTCGAGGGGCACCTGCGGGACAGCCTTGCCGAAGCGGCCAGGCTCTATTCCAGCCTGGGGCTTAAGGACATGGCTTCGTCGGTCACATCGGTCACGGATACCTTTGTCCATTACCTGGTGCGCCTTGTCCCCGGGATTACCGTAGCGACTTCGCTCATACAGGCCGCGTGCTGCTTCACCCTTGCCCGTGCCGCCATCCTGCGCAAAACAGGAGCGGTGCCTATCTCCCCGCAGCCTTCCCTCGCCGCATGGCATGCACCCGACGCATGGGTATGGGGCCTGATTGCGGCACTTGCGCTCATCATGGTACCGAACGAGGTGGCCCGGTGGACCGGATTGAACTGTGCGATCGTTTTTTCTGTCGTATACCTGGTACAGGGCATCGCGATCGTGGAGCATGTGCTCAGAAAAGCCCGCATCAAGGCTGTTGCACGCAGTCTCATTCATGCGCTTATTCTGGCCCTGCCTACCATCGTCTTCGTCATCGCCCTCGGCGTGGTGGACATCTGGGCGGACTTCAGGAAGGTGCGGATGGTTATCCAGCATCCGTAAATCTTCTTCCTGCAGAAAACAGGGAACACGCAGGGAGGACATTCAAAGTTCGCAACTCACGATTCGCATCGTTCATCTCGGCGTTTACTGCGTCAATCCCTCAATTTTCTTCTCCACTTTACCCCCTTTTCTGATATAATGCCTCGCAAGGAGTTCTCATGCGTCTTTCAAAAGAGATGGTTAAACATATTGCCGATGCGATCGCAAGGAACCTTGAGAGCAAGGGTTTGGCCGGATATGACGTGTCCAAGGATGCTATATCCACGAAGATCGCCGAAACGATTACCGCGGACATGATAGCGGAAGACAAGCTCAACGAAGAGGTGAAAAAGCTCCTTGCCGCGCACGAGGCCGAGATATCCAAGGGCCAGATGGACTACCGGAAGGTTTTCGAGCTCACCAAGCAGAAGCTCGCAAGAGAGAGAGGAATCGTGCTGTGAGATTGAGCGAAGACAGGATATCCCACATCTCACACTTGATCCTGGATGCGCTGGTACAGGACAGGCACGTCGATGTGCTCCAGCCCGAGGAACGGCTCCTCCGCGAGATCAAGCGGACCATAACCGCAGAGCTCCAATTCGAGGACGAGGCGGACACTGCTGCCCGGCGCACCATCCAGTCGCTTTCCCGCAGGGTCCCCGAGGGAAGCCCCGAATGGGATGTCTTGTACCGGAAATACATGGACGAAGAGATGCATAGGAGAAGGAAGGTTTGAGAAACATCATTGTCCTCGGCCTGGTCATTTACACCGTTCTTGCCGGCTTGGGGGCCTTCATCGAATCAGGCCTGTCCAGCCCCTTTACAATTTTCTGGCTCGTCGGGTATCTCCTCCTCACTTTTTCCGTAACCTATACCATTTACATCTCTCCAGACCGCATCAAGCCCTTCCCCCTCATCGTCCTCGGCATCATCCTTCTGAACTTCCTTGTAGAAATCACAGGCGGTATTCACTCATCGATCTGGCCGGCATATTTTCTGTTTGCAGCCGTTGTCGCGGCACTGTCTTCCCTTCGCCAGACATACGCAATGACCGGACTGATCCTCAGCATAGAACTATCCAACCTTCTTATTTCTGGACAGTGGGAAACAAGTAAGTGGCCCGTGTATAGCGGTTTTGCCCTGTCGCTCGCCGGTCTGTCAATTGCCGTATCGTACATTTTGAACCGCACGCGCAGGGAGGCAGATCAGGCCAAAGATGCCCATGAGCGGCTCCTCGCAAAGGCAGACTCCTTGGATCCCTTGAGCGATGAGACCAAGCTCACAGCACTGACAAGCGAGAGCAGGCAGGCGGCAAACCTAAAGGCTGCAGGAGAACGTGAGAGCACATTCAACGGCCTCATTCAGATGATCTATGAATTTGTTCCCGCCCACACGTATGCCCTATTTCTGAAGGAACGCAGGGAAAATACTGACGTCTTCTCCCTGCGGGCAATCAAGACGGAAAGCGGACGGGCCGTCCTTCCGGTAGGTACGGCACTAGACCAGCACGAGGGCAAGATGCTGATCGATATCTGTGCAGACCAGAAGCAGCCCCAGTATCTGTCCGATATGGTCATCCCCCTTCCTAATCTCGGTTATTACCGGCAGGATGTCCGGGATGTCCCGGTCAAATCATTTTTGGTTCTTCCCATCATCCATCAGGACAGTACCATTGCGGTGCTCGCGGTGGACAGTTTGGAGCGGGGAGCATTCTCCCCCGATGCACAGGACATGCTGAACCGCTTTGCACCCTTCTTCATCGAGATCATCGAGAAGATACAGCTGTCACAGGAGTTGAATAGCAAAGCACAACACTTCGCTGCTCTCCATGAGATGAGTGCGGTCCTGAGCAGCAGTCTCGATATCCAGGAAGTCCTGGACAAACTGACCACGAAGATCAAGGCCGTAGTGCCTCACGACTTCTGTGCAATTCTCCTGCACGATGAGAAGAGTGGCGACGCAGTGATAAGCGCGATGCGGGGCTACGACAGCAGGTTTGCAGGCAGCCGGTTTCCCGTCAAGCAGAGCGCCATTATGAACCAGATGTTTACCCAGTGGAACGACCAGAAGATCTCTAAAACTTACCATTGGCCGGACCTCGGCAGCCGTGGCCGGGAAATAGGGCTGTTCCCGATCAAAGAGCTCCAGCTGCCTCTCCAATCACTCTACGGCAAGCCGCTCACGGCACGGGGCAGGTTCATCGGCGCCGTTTTCCTGGGGTCTGTCAGGACCAACGCATTCACCGATTACTACCGGAATTTCATGGACACCCTCTTGAACCAGGTATCCATGGTCATCGATAATAGCATGCTGCACCAGCGGATACGGGACATGGCCCACACCGATGGCCTGACCGGCCTCCTGAACCACCGGACTTTCATGGATAAGATTGAAGAGGAATTCAAGCGGCTCGACCGTGAGAATCAGGATTTTTCCCTTCTGCTCCTCGACATAGACTATTTCAAAAAAGTAAACGACGAGCACGGACACCCGGTCGGAGATATCGCGCTCAAGCTCGTCGCCGGGACCATCCGCGAGATGGCGCGCAGCATTGATTTCGTGGCGCGTTATGGCGGCGAAGAATTTGCCGTAGGGATGGTCGGTGCAAACAGCGAAGGCGCGAGAACGACGGCCGAACGTATCAGGAAAACCATTGAAAATTCAGCCATAACCGCGGGTAGCGTCACCTTGCGGTGCACCCTGAGTATCGGCGTTGCTTCCTATTCCCGGAGTTGCGAAAAAAAGGAAACTTTGATCGAGCAGGCCGACCAGGCCCTCTATCATGCGAAGCGGTCCGGCAGAAACAGGGTATGCCTCTATGGGGATATCCAAAACATCGATGACGTTGCCAAACACTCCCGTGCGGCAACGTAGAAACACCATGTCCCTATTTATTTTAGCTATGAAATTAAACCTTTTCAATAATTTTGTGTCTTAAAATTAGTACGCGGCTCATGTATGGATGAAGACCTGAACCTGATCATCAGGATTGAAAATGGAGAGCGTGAGGCGTTCAACGAGCTGGTACTTAAATATCAGAAACCGCTCTATTCGCTGCTCTACCGCATGGTAAGCGATCATGACGACGCGTCGGACCTTCTGCAGAAGACCTTTTTCAAGGCCTTCACTGGTCTGAAAGGATTCGAACGCCGGTCGAGCTTCAAAACATGGCTCTATCAGATAGCGATCAACCTTGCGAAGAATGTCTACCGTGACCGGTCCCGGATCGAAAAGGTTCCGATTGACGATGTGATCATCAGAAGAGATCCGAAGACCCTTGAGACGTTGATCAAGCAGGAAAGCGGGCTCCGGCTCAGGCAGTCGCTGGCCGAACTTCCCAAGAAACAGCGCTTGACCCTCATTCTGAGGGTGCAGGAGGCCAAGAAATTTGAAGAGATAGCCGGCATCATGAAATGCTCGATCGGCACGGCCAAGGCAAATTATCACCATGCCGTACAGAAGCTGAAAAAGATCATGGGAGAGAATCAATAGACGGTTTCCCGGACCCTGGGACAAGAGGGACACGATGTGCAGCAACACTGACATAAAAGAGATGCTTCCGGCTTATCTTGAGCAGAGACTTGAAGAGGAGTGGGCCTTGCGGGTGGAAAAGCATCTTGAAACGTGCGATGATTGCCGTGCAGAAATCAAACTGCTTGGCATGATGATCTCAGAACAGGTGCCCGATCCCGGTGAGGCATTCTGGGCAGCAATGCCGGAGCGAATCTACCGGAACGTCCAAAAAATGGAGGAGAAGAAGCGTCTTCGTCTTATTGATATATCCAGCCTCTGGAACAGGATGCTCCTCCCGCGGTGGGCTTGGAGCGTCACGGCTGCCGCGCTCGTGCTCGTAGTTACTTTGCTTATCGTAAAGCCCCTCCCGAAGGATGTTTCCACAATCACGCCAAATGGGGACGATGCTGCTTACGATGAATCGACCGTCATGGACACTCCCGGACTGACCGAATTCAGCCAGACAGAACTCGATGACGTTTCGCGCTGGGCGGATAATGAGCTTGCCTCCCTGGGAAATGAAATCGTTGATGTTTTCATAAGTACGCCGGAGAGAGATATCCATGAAGATTTGTCGGACTTAAACCGCCAGGAAATAGAACATCTATCCAGAAGACTTGAAGAATTGGAGCAGGAGGGATGATATGCAAATGATAAGGATATTTATGATAGCTGCAGTTCTGACCCTTGCCGGAACAGTCGTCTTTGCACAGCAAGCGCCGATGGGAGGCTCATACCAGGACGAGATGGGCCTCGACGCTCAGCCGGGGCAATGGAACCCGCCTTCGAAGGAAAAGAGAGAGGAAGTCCGGAAAAGAGTCGAGGCTATCAGGATATACCGGCTCACGGGAGCGCTCAAACTTGATGAGAAGGCCAGCGCACAACTTGCATCACTTCTCGGAGCCATTGACTTGCAGCGCCGGGAACTCATGGATCAGAATATGGATGCCATGAAAGAGCTGCGGTCTTCTCTGAAGTCCCCTCACCCCAGTGAGAGTAAATTGAAGCCCATTCTTGACAGGCTCGAGAAGAACCATCATGAGATGTCGGATCTAAAAGACAAGGAGCTCAAAAGACTCAAAGACATCCTCACGGTCGAGCAGCGGGCTCGGTATATTATATTTCAGCGCGATTTCGCTCGCGAGATTCGCAGCTTGATAACGAGCGCCCGCAGCAATGGACAAGGCATGCGCGGCGGTTCCAGTTCCGGAAAAGCAGTCCCCGGACAGGGCATGAGCGCAGGAAAGCCTTCGGAGAACAGATAGCGAGTAACGACCGCGATCTACAAAAATAACCACAACAGCCGGCAGACTGGCATGCGTGACAACTCATCATCTGCCGTTTTTTTTACTTTTCAAGACAGACACATAGTCATGGGTGCATCAGTTATCAACCAAAGTCCCGGCTGTGAATCCATCCGCTTATCCACATATTGACAAACAACCCCTCAAACACGTATAATCCCTACCACTCTTGCATGAAAGGCGTCATGTGAATGAATAGGATAATCAAAAAATACGCACAATTTCTTGAACGATCCAGTACAGTATTCTCGGAAGCCGCGTCAAAGCACGGCGTCGGGTGCAGGCAGGGATGCCATGAGTGTTGTTCAGTGGGATTCTTTGACATCACGCTCCTCGACGCCATCTATCTTCGTAGTGCCCTGAAACAGGTCCCCCCATCCGTCAGGGAACGAGTGATCGCGCGTGCCAAAGAGCAGCTTGATATCCTGGAGAAGAAAAAAGCCTTTTCCCGCAAGGACCCGCTGCTCAAATCCCTGCCCGCCATCGACGCTATCTCCCGCAGATCGGCAAAGCTATCCTGCCCGGCACTAGAGAACGGCGCATGCATGATTTATGACCACCGGCCGCATATCTGCCGTATCTTCGGCCCCACAATCCGCGGCCCGCGGCGCGCGGTACGACTTGAAGGATGCGGATATTTTACTCGGGAGATCCCCGAACTCGATTTTCCCATCTTCGAACATTATGACGAGGAAAAGGAACTGCAGAAAGCAATGTTCAGGAAGGCTGGGCGCACGCGGATCCGCGAGGTTGACACCATAATCCCTGCGGCGTTGACTCTGGATTTGAAGAAGTGGCTCTGACAGACCAAGCGCCAATTTCTAAGGACCAGATCGCCAACAAGTTCTACTAACCAAAGTCCAAACCTCAAGCGTCCGGACATTATCATGTTGTCATTTGCCATTATTTGGTTATTGCAATCTGGTCATTAGTTATTACATTTCCTATGGAAATCCTAAGCAAAAAAATCCTCTGGAAGGGAAAGTTCATGAGCGCTGTTGAGATCACCTACCGCGATGCGCGGGGTGCCGTGCGCACCTGGGAAGCGCTCGAACGGGTAAGCATCGGCGGCATCGTGGTGATGGTTGCAATAACACCCACCGGAAGTGTGCTCCTCGAAAAACAGTTCAGGCCGCCCCTCGGGCGGGATGTCATTGAACTCCCCGCTGGGCTTGTCGATCCCGGCGAATCCATGGAAACAGCCGCAAAACGGGAGTTGATCGAGGAGACCGGTTGGTCGGCAAAGAATCTCGACTTCCTCGCGGAAGGCCCCATATCAACCGGCGCATCCACCGAGGTGCTCAGGGCATTCCTCTGCACGGGGCTTGAACACGTGGGCAAGAACGGCGGCGACGACAACGAGATCATCGAAGTGATCGAGGTCCCGCTGAACAAGGCGCTGGATTTCCTCAGGAATGCACAAACGAAAGGGACCCTCGTTGATCTGAAGGTCTATGGTTTGATCGAGCTTGCCAAAAAAGCTCTCAATATGTAAAAAACTCGAATGCTTAAAATCTTTAAAATATACCTGTGCTTTGAGCTTATCTAGGATTTAAAGCAACCAGCGCCCGTCCTGCATCGTACGCCTCTTTGAGCGCCGTAGGATGATTCACGATCGCGCCTTTCTCATCCACCGAATCATAGGATAGCGTCACATGCTCCTGAATGTTCACGGTCCTGAAGAACGACCGTGCCGTTACCTCGGCACACTCAAAACCCTTGTTGTTGATACCAAGTTTCATTCCGCCTACCAGAAGGAGCAGCCCCTTGCGGCCAAACTCGCCGGGAGGAATCGGTTTTTTGTGCACGTACTTTTCCGCCCAGAACGCCTGACACCGGTCGATCATAAGTTTCGTCTGAGCACTTAATCCGAAGAAGAAGATGGGCGATGCGAGGATGATCCGGTCCGCAGCTCTTATGTCCCGGTGGATCGCCTGCGTATCATCGGGAATAACGCAGAGGGCAGTATTATCACATCCCCCGCAATTTTGGCAGGGCCTGATCTTCAGGTCATTGAGATTGTAGACCTTCACCTGAGCGCCCTGCTCTTCTGCCCCTTTGACCGCTTCTTTTAAAAGCATCTGCGTATTGCCGCCCTTCCTCGGGCTTCCGTTGAAGGCAAGTATATTCATAATAATCCCGCTCTCGCATTCCTCTTATTATATTTCTATCCTCAATGTCTATTGTTGTCAAGCAATATCACAAAGCATGGAATGCCTGTTGAAATAGAGGGCTTTTTCTGTTATTCTGAATAAGATTCTTCCTTAAGCCTTTCCATACCGCAGCCAGAAGGAGAAATATGAACACCCTGAGTGAGTTTCTCGTTGAGCCGATGATCGCCTATTTTTCCATGGAGATCGGCGTCAAGAACGATATCCCGACGTACAGTGGCGGCCTCGGCATATTGGCCGGTGATACCATTAAATCCGCGGCAGACCTCAATATTCCACTCGTGGCAGTCACGCTTATCACGCACAAAGGGTACTTTACCCAGGAGATCGACGCCAACGGGTGGCAAAAAGAAAAACCGGTGACCTGGGACCCCGCGCACGACATGATGCTCCTTCCACAGAAGGCAAAAGTCCAGATCGAAGGACGGGATGTTTATATCCAGACATGGCTCTACACGGTCGTGAGCCCCACGGGCGGCAAAGTTCCCATACTCTTCCTTGATACCGACCTCCCCGACAATGATCCTCGGGACCGGGGGATCACGGATTCTCTCTACGGTGGCGACAGCACCTACCGGATAAAACAGGAGATCGTCCTCGGCATGGGCGGCGTACGCATGCTCCATGCATTGGAGTTCCATATCAAGAAATATCACATGAACGAAGGGCATGCAAGCTTTCTTGCGCTCGAGCTGCTTCACCGGTTCAAGCGCGACATCGAAAGCGTGTGGGATGAGAAGTCGGTTTGGGACGTGGCGCGGGTGCGGGATCTCTGCGTGTTCACCACACATACGCCGGTGGAGGCGGGACACGACAAGTTCCCCTATCCACTTGTCAAGCAGGTGCTCGGCGAGATCATCCCGTTCGATGTCCTTAAGGACCTCGCAGGCATGGACAGCCTCAACATGACTCGCCTGGCACTCAATCTGAGCAAATATATCAATGGTGTGGCAAAAAAACACGGAGAAGTGTCCCAGCATATGTTCCCTGGTTACCATATCCATGCCATCACGAACGGCGTTCACACCTTCACCTGGACCTGTGGCGAGATGGCGAAACTGTTTGACAAATATATTCCCGGCTGGGCAAACGAGCCAGAACTTTTTGTCCGCTCCGGCATCATCCCGGAACTGGAGCTGTGGGAAGCGCACCGCGAAGCCAAGCGAAAACTGATGGAGTATGTCGGTCAAGCCACGGGGGAAGTGATGGACCCGAATGACCTCACCATCGGTTTTGCGCGGCGGGCCACCGCGTATAAACGTCCACACCTGCTGTTCCACAATATCGACAGGCTACTGCAGATCGTCGGGAAGGGGAAGCTCCAGATCATTTACGCTGGCAAGGCACATCCCCATGACGATAACGGCAAGCGAATCATCCAGGGCATCCACGAATACCGGCAGCGTCTGCGAGGAAAGGTCAAAATCGCCTTTCTCCCGGGCTACGACATGGATATCGCACTCAAGCTCGTATCCGGCGTTGATGTATGGCTCAATACGCCTCTCAGACCGCTTGAGGCATCCGGAACGAGCGGCATGAAGGCAGCACATAATGGGGTGCTGAATTTCAGCGTGCTTGACGGGTGGTGGATCGAAGGACACATCGAGGGTTTCACCGGCTGGGCTATCGGCGCAATGCCGACCGAAACGACACAACCAGGGACTTCGGATGCCGAGGACGCTGCTGACCTCTATGACAAGCTCGAGAACCTGATCGTTCCCGCATACTATGATCCGGACAAGAGCCATTGGAGCCGCATGATGAAGAACGCCATCAGTAAAAATGCCTACTACTTTAACAGCCACCGAATGATGCGGCGGTATGTCACGGAAGCATATATACGATAACATGACCAATAACCAAATTGTACTGTTACATAACCGGACCTTCTTATACTTAGGCCTCGAAGCTTATTAGAAATTTAAGATTTGTGATTCGGAGTTTGACTCTGTATATGGCTATTCAGGAAGAAAAAAAGATCATTATCGAGCGGTGCGTTATAAGACTCGTTAGGAATAATTTGAGCACCTTTCATATGATGGGATCAGCGATCAAATCATTATTCTCAGGAAGCTTTAACAAGCGGCTCGTCTCGAAAGTCTTCGGTTTCGACTCCCGAAGCGAGCTTCCGGTGGACGATCTTGTGGCGGAATCTCTCATCAACGGGCTTGAAGAAGAAGACATCGAAGAAATATTCAAACGCTATGCACAGCGTAAGGGTCTGGATTTCTGAGTGAGGCATTCGAAAGCGGGCATATGAGTCTTTTGATTTTCACATTCGGCCCTCCCGATACCGTATTTGCTAAATTCCTTCAGCTTCCTGCGCCACTCTGAGGCCAACTCCATAAGCTTGAACAGGCTCACCCTGCCATAGTACCCGCTTTTCTTGCATGCCGGACAGCTTCCGCCGTGGAGAACTTCATCGTATTCGACACGCATCATCTCATACAAAAGGTCATAGATGATATGCTGCTCTATGTCTATCCTCAAGCACAAAAAAGTGCATATGTCGTTAAAGATACAGGGAATTTGTGCGATAAGATAGACAAGGACTCTATGCAAAGACTAATGGCAGGCCATCTTTAGCAAAATAATCCATAAAATACAATGAGTTATAAATTCTTGGCAGCAACTGCGTTTCTAAAAATTAGAAAGGCATAAATCAGGATTTTCTGGATGTTCTTATACTGCAATGAACGACAGCATGGTTAGTGAAAGAATACGGAAGATCGAGGTAACATCAATGCTCTGTTCACAAGCTGATATTGCCTGATGCCAGATACATTCTTGTATATGATATGAAAGCATAAACGTGAGTTTATTTTATGACGCGTTTATCCCGAAGGGCCTTTTGACAAAGTTAGGGAGGTTCACGATTCATGAACTGGAGAGCCGGTGAATCACTGCTCATTGTCGATGATGACCCATACGTACTCGAATCCACTTCATCACTGCTGAAGGAATTCGGGTATTTCGTATTTACCTGTCATAACGCATCCGAAGCCATGGAAAAGATCCGGAAGACCACGGTCGATGCCGTTTTGACTGATATCAAAATGCCCGGTGTCACCGGCATTGACCTCCTCCAGCATATCCACACCTATAATCAACAGATTCCCGTGATCCTCATGACGGCATTTGCAGAACTGGATATCGCTGTGGATGCCATCAAGAGAGGCGCATTCGATTTTATAACAAAACCGTACAACCCTGATTACCTCATCCACTCCGTCGAGAAAGCCGTCAAGTATACCAAACTTATCCAGATGGAAAAGAACTACAAGGGGATGCTCGAGGACACAGTCAGAAAGAGGACCAAGGAACTGGCGGATGCTCTTCAAATGGTCAAAAATATCACCAACGAAATCACCACACGCTTGACGGCCGTTGCGGAATACCGGGACACGGACACCGGCGCTCACATCTCCCGGATCGGTCTCTATGCGAACAAGATCGCCGAAGCGCTTGACATGCCCTCCGATTTTTTAGAAACGGTGACCTTCGCGAGCGCAATGCATGACATCGGGAAGATCGGGATACCCGACAATATACTTCTGAAACCCGGCCCGCTCACCAAAAAGGAATTCGAGGTCATGAAGACACACGCGTCTATGGGAGAGAAAATCCTGACCGGGTCGTCCTATCCCGTGATCCAGCTGGCTGCATCCATTGCACTCAATCACCACGAACGGTGGGACGGCAAGGGATATCCGCGGGGGCTCAAAGGAGAAGATATTCCGATCGAGGGCAGGATCGTCATGCTCGCCGACCAGTATGATGCCTTACGCAGCAGGAGACCATACAAACCCGCGTTCGACCATGAAAAGACGTTCAAGATCCTTACAGAAGGTGATGGTAGAACTAGGCCTGAGCACTTCGACCCCAAGGTCCTCATGGCCTTTTCCGAGATTGCACAAGTATTTGACGACATTTTCAATACCCACAAAGATTAGGACAACTCCTCACCACGCCATCACCTATAAACGAGCGATCAGATCCCTATGTTTTTTCCAGATCCTCGACAGTAAACGGTTCAGTAAACGTTTCTTGCTTTTTCCCACCATTTATACTATATTTTTTTATGCACAAAAAAATAAAAACCGTCCTGGAGCTGCATCCCCTCCTCGGCATCCTCCAGGCAATGGGTAAAAAAATCGTTTTCACGAATGGTTGCTTCGACCTCATCCATACCGGCCACACACGCTATCTCGCCAAGGCAAAGTCGTTCGGCGATATCCTGCTAGTCGCGGTGAACAGTGACTCATCTGTGCGCATGATCAAGGGGGAGAAACGACCAATCAACGCGCAAGCGGAACGCGCAGAGAATCTGGCTGCGCTCGAGTCTGTGGATTTTGTCACGATATTTGATGAGCCGGACCCCCACAAGATCATTTCGGAACTTCAGCCCGACGTGCTGGTAAAAGGGGGGGATTGGCCTGTCGAAAAAATAATCGGGCGTGATGTTGTCGAAGCAAAGGGCGGCAACGTGATCAGTGTCGGATATATAGAAGGTGCCTCAACAACGGCGATTATAGAAAATATCGTAAGAAAATATTGTTGAGTTCGGAAAGCTGAATTTCTCTCGATGCCCATTGGGGATGTTTCACGTTCACATCCGGTCGTTTGTCACTTCCTTGGCCTCTTCCCTCGCTTCGTTTCTTCTATTTCATGGAGCTCGTCATCAGCGAACCCGAAGTAATGCCCGATCTCATGCATCACCGTATCCATCACGATCTCCTCGATTTCGGGGGAAGAGGCCGCTGCCGCCTCGATCGGCTGCTGATAGATCACGATGCGGTCGGGAAGCACGTTTCCGTAATTCCACTCACGTTGGGTGAGAGGCACTCCCTGGTACAGGCCGAAGAGCGTGCCGGATTCTATTCCCATATCCTGCAGAAGGGCGGGCGAGGGGCGGTCTTCTATCTCGATAGCGATATTGTGCAGTTTCTGTTTGAACCTGCGCGGCAAGTGGCGGAGGGAATTTTGCACCAATTTTTCAAAGGCGGGTCTGTCCATTGAACAATGCAGGAGCAGGAACCATAATCTAAAGAACCTGGACCGCCAAGGCGCGAGGGACGCTGCGAATTCGGACGGAGAATACTATGAGTACGGCTGTCTGCGCTCGTTGCGATCGTGCGGCATAATTTCTTTTCTATTTTGGATTAAGGTTGGTGTTTTCGTCACTACTCCCTGCTATTTTTTATCTCCCGGATATTATTTCCCAACACTGTAAAAAACTTCTTTGCCCCGGTACACGGCCGCGTCACTCAACTCTTCCTCGATCCGGATGAGCCGGTTGTATTTGGCTATACGGTCGGTGCGCGAGAGCGAACCGGTCTTGATTTGTCCCGTATTCGTGGCAACGGCAAGGTCGGCGATGGTGGTGTCCTCGCTCTCGCCCGACCGGTGGGACACGACCGCGGTGTACTGCGCGCGCTTCGCCATCTCGATTGCGTCAAGGGTTTCGGTAAGCGTGCCTATCTGGTTCAGCTTGATGAGAATAGAGTTCCCGATGCCTTCAGCGATGCCTTTACGGAATATGGATGTATTCGTCACGAATATGTCATCACCCACGAGCTGAACTTTTTTGCCGATACGCTCAGTGAGAAGCTTCCACCCCCTCCAGTCTTTTTCGGACATGCCGTCCTCGATAGTGATGATAGGGTACCGCTTGATCCACTCTTCGTAGAAAGAGACCATTTCTTCCGAGGACTTCTTCTTGCCCTCGCCTTTGAGATCATAGACACCGTTCTCGTAGAACTCGCTCGCAGCGGCATCAAGGCCGATGAATACTTCCTGCCCGGGCTTGTATCCCGCCTTTTCGACGGCCTCAAGAATGACCTGCACTGCTTCTTCATTGGATTTGAGGTTCGGGGCAAACCCGCCTTCGTCTCCTACCGCAGTATTGTAACCCTTCTTCTTGAGCACCGATTTAAGGTTGTGAAAAACCTCAGCCCCGATGCGGATGGCATCAGAACAAGAGGAAGCGCCTGCGGGGATGATCATGAACTCCTGAATGTCGACGTTGTTGTCTGCGTGCGCCCCGCCGTTCAGCACGTTCATCATGGGTACGGGAAGCTCCTTGGCGTTCGGCCCACCAAGGTAGTGGTAGAACGGCAAACCTGCTTCCTCGGCCGCAGACTTGGCTACGGCAAGTGAAACGGCAAGGATCGCATTCGCGCCAAGCTTGCTCTTGTTCTCCGTCCCGTCCATCTCGATCATGGTGCGGTCGATGACGGCCTGCTCGGTCGCATCCATGCCCATGAGCGCGGGGCCGATCACTTCGATAACGTTGTTCACTGCCTTCTGCACGCCTTTCCCAAGGTAGCGCGTACCGCCGTCACGAAGTTCTATCGCCTCGCGCTCACCTGTTGAAGCGCCGCTCGGCACAATGGCGCGGCCCATGGCCCCGCTTTCCAGGATAACGTCCGCCTCGACCGTCGGATTCCCTCGTGAATCAAGCACTTCCCGTGCAAAAATGTCTACGATCTCGCTCATGAATACCCCCTGTGGATTTCGGATTGCTGATTGCGGATTCTCAGCTTGCTTTTTTATCAATCTGCATTCTGAATTCCACAATCCCCACTAGATTCTATAGTCCTAGGATGAACTTCCTGCCGGCTTCGGTGAGGTCCTTGATTTTCTCCTCGGACCCTGCTTCGACATAGACCCTCACTACCGGCTCCGTACCCGAGGCGCGCATGAGCACCCAGCTGTCATCTTCGAGCATATACTTGGTCCCGTCGGCCGTCGTCTTCTTGCCTTTTACCCGAAGGCCTCCTAATTCGTTCAAGGGTTGGCTAAGCCGCTCCCCCACCGACTTGCGGTTCGCTTCCGTGAGGTGGATGTTGAGCCGGTCGTTCAAGATGGTCCCAACCTCCTTATACAAGCGCTTGAGCACGTCCTTAAGAGTTTTTCTCTCGCTCGAAACCATCTCTGCAACGAGCAGGCAGGCAAGAATGCCATCTTTTTCCGGCACATGATCCTTAATGGTCATGCCGGCGCTTTCCTCGCCACCGAAGATGATTTTGCCCTGCACAAGCAGGTCTCCGATGAACTTGAATCCCACGCCCGTCTCATACACCTCGATTCCATGCTTTTTCGCGACCGCATCGATCAGGTGCGATGTGGCGATGGAGCGTGCAGCACCGCCTTTCCATCCCCGGGTACGGCAGAGGTAATCCAGGACAAGCGCAAGGACCTGGTTGGGATTGATATATGTTCCGTCTGAGTCCATGACGCCGAAACGGTCGGCATCACCGTCTACCCCAAGGCCGATGTCGAATCGTCCTTTTTTCATAATGGTCGACAGGTCCGCTAGGTTCTCTTCCGATGGTTCGGGAGAGCGTCCGCCGAATAAAGGGTCGCGATGACCGTGTACCACCGTGATGACACATCCTGCGTCCCTCAGCACGCTGTCCAGATAATCTCTGCCCGTACCGTAGAGCAGGTCGACGGCGATTTTCAGTTTTGCCCTCTTAATTGGCTCGAAATCGATCTTTTTCCTCAGGTCGTCGAGATAGGCTTTGCGAAGATCAGCATCTTCTACCAAGCCTTTCTGCTTCGCCTCTACAAGCGGCATGGTAGAGATCGTATTTTTTTCGATAAGGGCGTTGGCCCGTGCTTCTATATCTTTGGTAGTTTCAGGCAAGGCCGGCCCACCCCAGGCGGGAGAAAACTTGAGACCATTGTACTCGGGCGGGTTGTGGCTTGCCGTGAAGTTGATGCCTCCCGCAGCTTTTCTCCGGATGATGTCGAAAGCGACGGCAGGTGTGGGGACATCCCTGTTTGAGAGAAAGGAGCGCATGCCGTTCGCTGCGAGGACCTTCACCGCTTCGGCGGCGAACCGCTCGGACAGGAAGCGCGTGTCGTACCCAACAACGACGCCTTTCTCCTTCAAACCCTGCGCTGTAATGTGATCGGCGATGGCCTGGGTGACCACCCTCACGCTGCTGAAGGTAAAATCGTCAGCGATCACCCCGCGCCATCCGGAGGTTCCAAATTTTATTTTTCCATTAGCCATAGGTTTTCAAAAAATAGCATAAATAGTATCCCTTTGCAACTTAAAACACCACGAATCAAATCTGGACTGGATCGCTCCAAAGATACGATAAAACTCGCTCTTATTCCCGTCAATCCTGTTATCCTGGTGAAAGGGATTATATCCTTACGATCTCAGCCTTCAACTCATCCCCGACATCCAGCACAGCAACTGAATTATATGGCGCGTATCGTTTGTCCGTGGGGCTGCCGGGATTGAGAAAGTAAACGCCATCGATTTTCCCCCAGAAAGGAGTATGGGAGTGACCGAAGACAATGAGGTCGACGTTGTCGAACTCTTTTCTGATCATCTCCTTCTGAATATCAATCTTGTATTTGCCATGGATCAGTCCTACAGAGAACCGGCCGATGCTAAGGATCTTCTTTATCGGAAGTTTCATGTGGACCTCGGTATCGTCCATGTTGCCGGCAACAGCCTCGACGGGCGCAATGGTCCTGAGCTCATCAAGCACCGAAAGCTCGACAATATCACCGGCGTGGAGGATAAGGTCCACACCCTTGAAAATAGTGAATACAGCCGGAGGAAGCGACGGCATGATGGCCGGGACGTGGGTATCGGAAAGGACACCTATTTTCATTACAGAACCTTAAAAAGTGAGGCATTGATCTTCGCGGCCAGCCGTGCGTTGAACTGCGCACGCATCAGGAATCCGATTTTTCTACGCTCATCGGCGTCCAATAAATTTTGCTTGTAAATTCTCAACGATATCGGCAAGCGGAACAGCAACCTGCTCTTTAGTTTTCATATCGCGGAGAACAGCCGTCTGTGATCGCAGTTCCTGCTCGCCAACAATGAGGGTATGACCTGCGCCGGATTTGTCCGCCTTCTTCATCTGACTCTTGAGACTCGCGCCCGTGTAGTCCGTCTCCACCTGAATGCCCGAGGCTCTGAGGTTATGGATCACGGGAAGAACAAAGGCAACCGCTTCATCGCCGAGCGCTGAAATGAAGAGTTGCGGCCGCGGAGGGCGTAGGTCGGCCAAGTCCATGAGCGATACTACCCGTTCAACGCCAAGTGCAAAACCAATCCCCGCCGTTGCTGGACCTCCGATCTCCTGCACCAGTCCGTCGTATCTGCCACCAGCCGCAACCGTGTTCTGGGCACCCATATGCCCCATAACCAGTTCGAAGGTGGTGCGGGTATAGTAATCGAGTCCCCGAACCAGCCTCGGGTTGACCTCAAAAGGAACGCCGAGTCTCCTCAGTCCTTCCTCGACGGTCTTGAAATGGACTCGGCACGCATCGCAGAGAAAATCCAGCATCACCGGCGAGTCACCGAACTTGTCAGCATCCACCTTGCAGTCCAGGATCCGGAGCGGATTGGTCTCGTACCGGCGCTGACAGTCCGTGCAGAGTGTTGGAAGCTTTGCCTTCAGGTACTGTTTGAGCGCGTCGCGGTATATCCCCCTGCATGCGCCGTCCCCCAGAGAGTTTATCTGCAGACTCAGTTCCGAGATGCCAAGCCTCGTGAACATGGCATGGAGCATGACCAAGATCTCGACATCCACATGGGGGTGGTCCATGCCCAGCGCCTCTACCCCGATCTGATAGAACTGGCGGTACCGCCCCTTCTGCGGCCGCTCATGACGGAACATAGGGCCCATGTAGTAGAGCTTTGTGAGCTGACTATCGGCGTACATCTTGTGCTCGACAAAGGCGCGCACCACGCCGGCCGTGCCTTCAGGTCGCAGTGTGATCTTTCTGCCGTCGCGGTCCTCAAAGGTGTACATCTCCTTCTCCACGATGTCCGTCGAGGCACCGATGCTCCTCGCGAACAGTTCGGTATATTCGAAAATGGGGACCCGGATCTCGGAGAATCCATAATCCTCGAACAGTCTCCGCGCCGTAGTCTCAAGATGGTGCCATGCGGTAATATCCGCGGGCAAAACGTCTTTTACACCCTTGATTGCCTGAATGCTCATCGATGCTCCCTTAACGTGCTTCCCTGGTTATAATTTTTTGATTTTCGAATCACAGTGGACTACGGCTTCCGGATCAGCTTCCACGGATGCTTCTTGACATCGTCCGTCAGTTCCTTCAGGTTAGTGGTAATCTCTTTTACGTTCTCCATGGTTACGTCGACGTTTTTCCTGTTCTCAGCTAACATCTTGTCGGTCTTGTCTGTGATCTCCTTGAGGTTCGCCACGCTGTCGTCAAGCTTTCTGAGAAGTCCCGGCAGGTCCTTGAGACTCTGCGCCACTTCTTCCTTGCCGGATGTCATCACTTTGAGGTTCTCGGTGACTTCCTGGACATTCAGGGCCGCGCCCTTGATATTTTCCGAGACCTCCTGGGCGTTCATGACCGTGCCCTTGATGGATTTGGACAGAGCGGGATCGCCCAATAGTCGGTCGAGGTTCCCGGCAATGTGCTTCATCTTGCCCGCGATCTCGAGCCCCATTTTGGTGAGGTCTTCCATTTTCAGGGGTTCCTCGCCGTTAAGCACGGCACCCGGCTTCAGTGGTTTCGCGTCCGGAGAGCCTCCCTCCAGCGAGACATATTTTTTGCCCACAAGCCCGGTGGTCTTGATTGAGACCTTGACATCCTCCTTGATCACCGTATCTTCGTATACGCTAAGTGTAAGTTCCACCTTGCCACCGAGTTCGGGGATCACCCGCATGTCGCTCACTCTCCCGATACGGATGCCGGAATAACGGACATTCGCGTTCTTCTCGATACCCTCGCTCACCGAGAAAAGGACCTTAAACTCATTTGTTTTTTTAAAGATACCCCGAAGATCGCTTACGGCAAAAAGCAAGACAACCAGTATAGAGAACGATAGCAGAATAAAAATCCCGGCTCGTATTTCATTTTTTCGGTATTCCATGCTCACCCCTTAGCGACCCAAACCCACATTCTCACCGTGGTTACAGATATCAGCATCCTGTGTATTCCTATCCAACGAGCAGATCTTCACGGTAATCCTTGCTCGATGCCCGGAACGAGATGGGGCCGTCCGGGCTGCCCGTGATGAACTGCTGAACCAGGGGGTCGGTGCTTTGTCGAATCTCCTGGGGAGTACCTTCCGCCAAGACCTTGCCCATGTAGAGGATCACGATTTTGTCGGCGGTCTTCAGGGCCTCTTCCACCGCATGGGTCACGACGATACAGGTTATGCCCATAAGACGGTTCAAATCGGATATCAGTTTGGTGATCACGGACGCTACGATGGGGTCGAGGCCGGAGGTCGGCTCGTCGAAAAAGATAATTGCGGGGTCCAGCGCAAGCGCGCGGGCCAGGGCAACTCGTTTCTGCATCCCGCCCGACAATTGGGCGGGAAAGAGATCCTCGAAGTCCCGGAGGCCGACCATCTCGAGCTTCATCTTGACCATGATCTTGATGATGTTCTCGTCGAGGGTAGTGTGCTCCCTCATGGGGAGCGCGATATTCTCTGCGACCGTGAGGTAGCTGAGGAGCGCTCCCTGCTGGAACAGCATGCCGATCTTTTTGCGGTACGGGTCAAGCTCCCGTCCCGTCAGCTTCGCGACGTCCGCATCCCCGAACAATACTTCTCCCGCGTCGGGTTTGATGGCGCCGATCATGGTCTTCAGCAACGTGCTCTTCCCGCTGCCGCTTGTGCCGAGAATATAAGTGATCTTCTTATCTTCGGCAGTAAACGACACCCCGTTCAGGATCAAGCGTGTGCCGTATCGTTTCACGATATTTCTGATTGTGAACATGTTCATTTATCCATAGAACGCCGTCGTCAGGACCGCATCCATCACAATAATCGTCAGCATCGACCATACGATGGTTACCATGGTCGCCTTCCCCACCTCCTCGGCGCTGCCCTCCACAAGCAGTCCCCGGTAGCAGCCAATGATCACGATAACGATGGCGTAAACGAAGGACTTTACGATGCCAGATAGTACGTCGGTCATAGTGAGGACGTCGAGGACCTCCCGGACGTACACATTGGGCCCGATGCCAAGACGGCCGCTACAGTACAAGAGACTGCAGATGACTGCCGTAAAGCTGGCAAAGATCGTGAGGGCGGGAAGCGCGATGATCATGCCTACGAACCTCTGTACCACGAGGTATCGCACAGGGTCAATTGCCATGGTCTCCAGGGCAAGGATCTCCTCGGATACCTTCATGGTTCCGAGCCTGGCAGTAAAGGCCGCGCCCATCCTTCCGGCTACAATGATCCCTGTCAGCAGCGGGGCCGAAAACCGGAAAATGGCGATCACGACAACTCCGGGGATATAGTTCAGCAGGCCCAATTCATCCAGGTTGAACGCGATCAACACGGTCAGGATAACGCCGATAAGAGACGAAACCATGAGCACGAGCAGAAGCGAACTGGAACCTATCCCGTCGACATACTGGAGGAGCCGAGCCTGTTTCAGTTTCTTCCGGTCTTTGAACAAAAGGGCGGTCTGGATGAGCGTTTCCCCGAGCAGGTGATACATGCTCGAGAGGTCCTGCAGGAAGGTGATGAATATCCTGCCAATATAACCAAAAAGGTTCATCACGCTGACCCCGGTAATGAATGAAAAAGCGAGCGATATATGACCTTCCCGGCTCTCCTCAACGCTATAGGCCTGCCATTGCCGCGTTGACGCTCGGAAAGATCTCGAACACGCTGGAAAGGCGTGCAAGCTCGAACACATCACGCACCGAAGGGCTGAGTTCCACGAGCCTGAGCCTCATGCCCTGCTTCATGCAGTTCTGCATGGCCTCGACCAGCGTCGCAATACCAGAGCTATCCATATACCGGACACCGGACAGATTGACCAGGAGCGCTTTGGCGCCTCCCTGCTTGAACACCTCGCCAAGGTTGTTCCGTACGTCCGGCGATGTGTTCATGTCGACGTCACCCTTAAGCAACATCATGAATCCCACACGGATCTTCTCCGTGGTGATCTCTACCTTCATACTTTCGCCTTTTGCTTCTTCTTTTCTAGGGTCAAGAGCGTTCCCTGTTCACGGTTCGTATCATAGGTCACGGTATCGAACGCCAGTCCCATAAGATGGGTCCCCAGCCCGCCCGGCCGGATGTCCTCAAGTTTCCGTGGCACAATCGTCGCCGTATCGACCTTTCTGCCGTAGTCCCTGAGCTGAACGATGAACCGATCCGTATCATCCAAGACGGTCACCCTGATCGTCTTCGTGTGATCTCCCTCGTAGGCGTGCTTGATAATATTCGAGCATGCCTCGTCCACCGCGAGGACGATCTCCCGGGCCTCTTTTTTCGAAAAGCCTGCTTCGATCACGAGGGGATACAGGGCGCTCCTGACGACATAGAGGTATTTGGGGTGGCTCGCGACGGTCAGGGTAACTAACTCGATCATTTCAGCGCTCCGAAGCATACAAGCGTCATGTCGTCGTGCTGGGGGCTGAGTCCGGTGAACCGGTTCACGTCCTCAATAATAGCGGTCTTGAGCGCGTCGGGATCCGCCGGGCTTTTCTTCAACAGGTTTTCGAACCGCGCATACCCATACAGCTCTTCCTTCGCGTTCATGGCCTCAACGATGCCGTCGGTGTACAGGATCACCGTGTCTCCCCCTTCAAGCCTTGCCGTCTCCTGGCGGAACATCATGCCGGGAAGCATACCCAGCGGAGCTCCGCCTGCTTTCGCAATCGTCATCAGGGACCCGTCCGCCTTCTTGATGATCGGTGGCAGATGTCCGGCATTGGAAATGACCATTTTGCCGCTCCGGGAGTCGAGTTCGATATAGAGCAGCGTAGCGAACATCCCACGCCTGCTTCGCTCGGCGAGAAGGTCATTCAGCTTCGTCAAGGCCGCTACCGGCGACTGTTCGGTAAAGGCAAGCGTCCGCATATCGCTGCCCATCTTGGCCATGTAGAGCGCCGCGGACACGCCCTTGCCCGATACGTCACCAATCACAATGCCGGTGAGATTCTTGTCAAGATGAATGAAGTCGTAGAAGTCACCGCCGACCTCAAGGGCGGGTGTGTAGTGGGCGCTGAAGCGGTAGTATTGCACCTCAGGCGCTTTTTGCGGGAGGAAACTCTCCTGTACCGAGCGGGCGAACTCCATGTCCCTTACGAGCCGCTGTTTTTCCATCAGGCTCCTGTGCATCTTAGCGTTTTCAATGGCGATGGCGACCATGCTGCAGAGCGCGATGAACAGTTCGAGATCATCGGTATCGAACGGCTTGCCGTCAAGCCTGTTGATAACCTGTGCCACGCCAGTAATTCGCTCTCTCACTTTAAGCGGAACGGTAATCATCGACTTTGTACGGTAACCCGTGGCCTCGTCATGGCCGCGGTAAAACTTGGGATGGGTGTACGCGTCCTCTAGCAAGAGCGGTTTCCCCTCCTGAGCCACGGTACCGGCGATCCCTTGTCCCATCTTCAGCCTGAATTCCTGCTTGAGTTTTTCGCCAACCGACCCGAGCGCAACCTCGTACACGAGTTCATTCGTTTTTTCATCGATCAGCATAAGGCTCGAGGCATCGGCGTTCATAACCTGTTTGGATATGGTCATGACGTTCTCAAGGATCTGGTCCAAGTTCAGCGACGAACTGATAAGCCCGTTCACCTCGATGAGCGTGGAGAGGCGTTTGATCTTGTGCTCAAGACGCGAAAAATCTGAAGGCTTTGCCATAGAATAAAAATAGCACATCCCACCGATAATGGTCAATCGGAAAGTACGGGATCAGATGACAGGATACAGATATGCAGAGGACAAACAGAGCTACTTCATTCCCGTTGCTGTCGTCTGATATCAGCTCACCGTTCTCTGTCCCCTGAGTTCTCTGACCCTCTCGACGACCGGCGGGTGGGAATAGTAGAACTTTGCGTACAAAGGATGGGGATGTAGGTTTGACAGGTTCTCCCGTGAGAGCTTAATAAGGGCATTAGCCAACGCCTCAGAATTTCCGGTCAGGACGGATGCAAACCGGTCAGCTTCGTGTTCATCCTTTCTGGACAGGAAACTGAAAACAGGCGTAAGGGGAAACATTGCCAGAGAACCGAGAAAGCCGACAACAATCACCTTTGCGTAGAATGAAAGAGGGCCAGAGCCGATGATGCCCGGGAGGCCGACCCATTGGAGCAGGTGGTATGCGATGAACAAACCCGCGAACGCTACCATCTCCGTGAGGATAATGCGCTTCAACACATGTCTTTTTTTCCAGTGACCAACCTCATGGGCAAGGACAGCGAGGATTTCGTCCTGCGTCATTTGCTCGATCAATGTATCGAAGAGCACGATTCGTTTCACCCTGCCAATACCGGTGAAATAGGCGTTTGAATGACGGCTCCGGCGGGAAGCGTCCACCTGGTACACGCGACTTACCCGGATGCCTGCCCGTTCCAAGAGTAATTTGATTTTTTCCTCCAGTCCTTCGGCCTTGACGGGCGCAAACTTGAAGAAGAGCGGCTCGATCACATAGGGAGCAACGTACATCATGAAAATACCGAATATCAGGAAAAACGCCCATACCCAAAGCCACCACCAGAGCGGGCTCGACCGTACGATCGAGAGGGCAGAGACAATGACTATGGTTCCCAGGATCAATGATATCGCGATGGATTTTATGAAATCGCTGAACCAGAGCCGCAGTGGCATGGTATTAAACCCGTACCGGCTCTCGACCTTGAAATTTCTGTAAAGGCTGAACGGAATGCCTAGCAGCGTTTCAATAAAAAGGATAACGAGAAAGAAAAGCACCCCTCCTCCAATAAACGAACCGGTCATGGAAGTGATCCAGTTATCATAAGCACCGAGGAGACCCCCGAAAACCAGGAGGAGAATGAGAACATTTCCCATAGCTGATTCCAGTATACCCACACGGCTGTTCTCCAATGTATACTGGGATATCCTCTCAAGAAGGCTGGGATCGACGATGCCCTCAAATTCTGCTGGCACCAATTTGGCGTGTTGTTTCAAATAGACGAGGTTCAGGAACTTGAGCCAGTATCCGATTGTAAGAACAACAAGGTAAGCGACAAACAGCAGAGCAGTCATATATGAATCATATAGATATTCTTTGAGAGAATCAAGATGAAAGTCGGCTTGCGGCAGGTGAGGATGTTCTTAATAGACGAGATGGATTTTTTATCTTCGCTTTTGTCTATTAAAGACAATTCTGATCTTCTACAAGGATAAACGGTGCTTGACCTTGTTGAGAAGCTTTCTCAATTACAGTGACGGTCTCATTGATCCCTTAGTTGTGGGCAAGAGAACGATGAAATTAAAAAACAAGGCGCCCCGAAAATTCTGCCGGTTATGAGCTACTCGCAGAGGGGGTATCGGGACGCCTTAATGGCTGCGCTGTTATGATGATTTTGAACCTTGACCGGAAGCTTTTGCATCAGCTCGCTAACATCGGAGACAACCTGTTGCTGGATTCTTCAGCGGCATAAAACAGGTCATTAAGGGGGGGGTTGGCCGCTTTGAATCTTCTCCGCATCGAGAGCTTGTTAACAGCGCAGTCTCAATATTTAAGATATCAGCAGACTGAAAAAAGTCAATAGATAAAAAGTTGTATTTTGTGGAGTTGCACTATATTTAGGAATGTGACAAGAGAGCAATTGCCTTGGTTCTGCTCTTTACCTTGAGCTTTCTATATACCCGGTAGAGATGAGTCTTAACAGTCCTTTCACTGATTTTGCTTTTGTCGGCAATCTCTCTGTTTGTGGCCCCCTGAAGCACCAGCGTGAGCATCTCCATCTCCCTGTTGGTCAGCGGGGGAAGACCCGGGATATGAGACTGAAGCGTTTCTGGCAGAAGCATGGGATTGGCGATGGCCTTTTCGAGAATCCTGCGTTCAGCCCATATGCCGCCCTCATGAACAGATTGAATCGCCTTCGCAATGATCGCGGGCACATCAGTAATCTTGATATAGCCCCTTATTCCCGCCTTAATATCAGCAATCGCGTTTTCATCAGGTGGAGTGCTATTCAGCACATGAACAATTCTGGTCCTCGGAGACTTTTGCTGCACAGAATGTATAAATCGCGACAGCGTCCGCTGTTTCAGCACTTGGGGATTCAAAAGCATGATATCGGGTTCATGAGTAAGGAGTTTTATTGCTGTCTCGCGTGTAGAAACAACAGATACTATTTCAATGTTTTCGTGGTTCTTTATTGCCGATGATAAGGTTTCTATCTGACCGGAATCATTGTCTACTATTATTACTCGGATATTAGTACTAGTCATTTGCACCTCCCGGCGATAATTTAACCTTTATGATATTTTAGAATTATATACTAAGGTTGTCAAGGGACAAAACAAATAAATTTGGGTGCAGGCAGAGCATGCTGCAATCAGGATCTTACAACGAAACAATATAAGTATTTGAAATATTGTAACATTATAATATCAACCCAATTCAAAGATGTTTATCCCAAAATTTGTAAGTATTTCACCAAGCACCGACAGCGGTAACCCTACGACGTTGAAATAACACCCTTCAATTTTCTGGACGAGGAGAGATCCTCTCTCCTGTATTCCATAAGCTCCCGCTTTATCAAGCGGTTCACCCGTAGCCACGTAGGATGCAATTTCTTCGGGAGTGAGGTTGCGGAACCATACTTTCGTATTTACGAGGCGGGTCAGTGTTTTTCCCGTTGCGGCGTTCATGACAGCCAGCCCTGTGATTACTGTGTGCATTGTGCCTGAAAGCATGCCGAGCATACGTTCAGCGTCCTTGCTATCCACCGGCTTCCCGAGGACCATGGTGCCGAGGAGGACAATCGTATCAGCAGCGATAATAATCCCTGTACCAGCCCTCTCTGCAGCTACACGTGCCTTGCTCAGTGCAACGCGAATGGCATATTCTTCAGATCCCTCACCAGGAAGAATACGTTCATCTACATCAGCGGGATCCGAAGTAAACGTGACGCCGATCTGCCTCAGCAATTCCTTGCGCCTGGGAGAATTCGATGCCAATATGATTGATTTATCCATAAGCGGGTTCCTATACGCTATACGGTAACTTCACGCCTTAATTATCGTATACGTTCGTATTAACGTTCATTCTGCCACGTAATGCTTTATGTAGGCGTTTCTTTTATAAAGGCCAGTTGGACGCACTGGAGCTAGGTTTATAGTAGCATAAAGGAAATAGGAGAGCAATTCAGGACAGAAAAAAGAGGTTCAGCCGGAGAAGGAACTCATGACCTCTCCGCATTATCTCCTTATCAAGGCGTTCCTTTTCCCACGGATATGCCTGCCGTAAAAAAGACGCCTTTTGTCGGTTACCTCATATAGCAGGATATCACACGAAGGTTTTGATAGAGGGTTTATGAAAAGATATTATACATGGGGAAGTGTAACGCAGGCAGAGAGTAAGGGCTGGAGCCTTTTGCGTTCCACGCAAAATAGTTTCATAATGACCTGCCGCCAAATTCCTGCGCCCTCAAGGCGTAACGACGACCCTGCCGGTGGTGTTCACAACAATCTGAAAATGTTGAGTGCCTACAGTGTCTTGAACATTTATCGTACCGCCACTTGAAGTCCCGTTGGGATTATACTGCACTACATACGGCGTAGTGGTGGCGCCAGTGTTTAAACTCACCTCTGGTGCGATAGAGGTCCACATCGTGTAATCTGCCAATCTATATTGCTTATTGGCTGAATCAATTATGACCTGATGAGGCTGATTATCGGTTATTGCCCTGCTCCTGGCCTCCCTGAGGGCGGCGACAACCCCCCTCGCGGTCGTTCTGTATCCAAGATTTTTTTGCCACGATAAAAAAGGCGGTAGAGCTATAGCACATACGATCCCCATAATAGTCATCACCATGACAAGTTCTATGAGAGTAAAACCCTTTGGTGAACGAACAACGTTATATGGCATCCATCTAGTATAGTTCATTGTATTTACCTCTCCGGTATCGTTATGGCCAATGTATATTTTTGAGACATTCTGGCTCCTTCTGGATCCTGCGCAACAATTTCTATCGTGTGATTTCCCGCCTGGTCTCCGCCAATTTTCCATTGAATCTTGCCCGTGTTACTGTCTATGGTCATCCCCGCCGGCGGAGAGACAAGTGAATATATTATAGGATCGCCGTCGGGATCTTCCGCCGTGGCCTGGTAGACATAGGTATCTCCACTGAAGTCCTTGGCTGGAGTAGTGACAAACGATGGAGCGGCATTGGGGATGATGATTTCCTTAGAATTGAAAACTTCTCCCGGCCCGCTGCTATCGTAGGGCGTTACCGTAAGAGATATCCTGTCGCCCCGTTTAAATTGATTGCCAGTTAGCACGGGCTTATCCTCCGGCACATCATTTCCATTTATTCTCCATCTATAGCTGAACCTCATGTTATCTCCGTCGGCATCAACGGCCTGTGGAAGTGCTGTGATATCCACTCCTCTCCGGAGCTGTTCAGGACTTAGCATCACGGATGTCACAACGGGAGGGCTGTTATTTATTATTGTGGAAGCAGTTGCCTCTTGGCCGTCGGCGATCACCGTGACGGAAACCGTGTCTCCTCGCGAAAACCATTTTCTTGATAGTAGAGGTGCTGTCTCTTCCTCCATAATCCTGCCGTTCCGTGCCCAACGATAGCTCACGTTCCCACCTACGGCATGGAGCACCTGGAGGTCAGACGTAACTGTTGGAGCCTCCGGCAGTATACGGACCGTGAATTTGCCGCTCGACTGTTGCGTGCTCTTCAGGGAATCTCCAGGGGCGGCCGCGCTTTTTTCTCTGCTGCAGGCAGAGACGATCATTACGCAGCAGAGGACCGCCACGAGCCATAACATTGTTATCCTATCAAGGCACCACAAGACTCCGCGTGAATACGTTCCCCCGCTCCGAGAGCGGGGGAGTCCGTTAGTACCTGCGCATATGTTTTTTAACCGTCCCATGCAGTCCATTGATCACTCTCTAAGGGTCTACCTCTGTCTCCAATACTCTTGCACGATAGCGCCGCCTTTTTTGGGCTTTTGCTTCGGCATGGCACCGCCGCTCCCGACAAAGAGCGCGGTCTCTCCGCTTGCAGATACGACGAGAACGACGCCTGACGGAATGCTGTTCCCTATCGTCTGCTGTCTGTCGCTCCGCTGGAGCACCTGCCCCGTCATTGCAGTTGCTCTTGCGTTCCCGGTAGTTGCATTATGTAATGTGGCATATTGGCTATCGTTAGTTGTATCATAATTGAGAACCGCTTCTCCGGTCTTGTAATCCACGGCATACATCCTCCCGGTGCCGAGATTTCCGGGCTGGCACGGGTCGGTGACCACCGATGCTCCGGGGGAAAAGGTGGTAAAATAGATCACTCCGTTCAAAACAACAGGCGGAGCAAGCACTTTTTCTCCGGAGTTCTGATTGAACTGGATATACCACCCGTAATTGGTCGTAGCAGTCAGTTTTGACAGGATATCAGCCACGGACCCGGTCCCGCTCTGGATTGTCGTTGTCTGCAGCTGGTCCAGGGTCATGTCCATCAGATTGCCTTCTCTGATATTATTGGACGTTGTCTGCTGTCTGTCAATGACCGAGTAGAGCCTGTCCACGTTCGCTGTGTTAAGAGGATGCTCACGGTCCCCGGTGCCAAAGTAGACGGTCACTTGAGGAACGATCTGGTTGCTTACCATGACCTGCTCAATGATCGCGGACGGTTTATAGAATATCTTTCGTCCGTTCGTGGTATCTGCGCCCGGGTTTGCGCTGAATATCCTGTTTATGGTCCAAGACGCGGTTGACGTAGAGCTCATATCGACACGCCACATGTTCCCGCCTGTATCTCCCACATAGAGCCTGTCCAGGTATCCATCAAAGTTTGTATCCAGCGCCAGCGTTTCGCTCGGGATCGAGAACGTCATGTTGGCACCATAGGCGTAACCCCACACCTTCCACCCGCTGTTTACAAAAGAAGGGGCACCGGTGGAATCAAGCGTAGCTATTTCAACAACATAGATCGCCGCGCCCCTTGGGGTGTTCGCCGCGGCTGAACCGGCACTGGTGACAGCGCCTCCCCCTGAATCGGTCAAGGTCACCGTACCGGTCCCGGTGTATGTCTGGGTATTCCCGTATCTGCTGTCCTCGTTCAGGTTATCGTAGCCGCCCCCGATCAAAGCAACGATCTTGTCAGAGCTGCCCACCTTGATCTTGCCGATCTTCGGCTCGCTCCAAGACTCGCCGAGATACTGGTAGTCTGTACTGGTCCCTGAGGGGCTCACTGCATTGCTTAACGTCCAAAGATATTGCGGGTTAGCCGGATCGGACACATCAAGCGCATAATACATGCCCGTGGTAGGAACGATGTTCGACCCCCCTCCCCTCCTTAAGCCCACGACAAGAATGACCTTATCGTTGTTGCTTGCATCGGTCTCGATGGTCCCATTGCGATTTTTATCGTAAATATAGACCGATGCAGAGGAATCCACAAAGTAGGTATGGGTTGTACCGGGAATATATTGAAGATTTTTCAGAAGGTCCTTAGGAACAAATGCCCATGCCTCGGTGCCATCACAGTCATTGAAAGCATGGAGAAAGCCGTCGTTGTCTCCAATGTAGATCATGGTCTTATTTACCGAGCAGTTGGCCTCGTTCGTTGTAGTAAAGTCAAAGGCCGAGTAATTAACGACCAGAGGCTTGGAGTGCAGGATATCATTGAATATCCAGGCTCTATTTTCATTGGTGATACTGTTCGCGTTCTCATCATAGGGGTCCAGTCCGTTCAGGAAATTGATAAGATTGTCCTTGTCCGATGATGCCGCAACGCTGAGAGTTGCTGCGGTAATGAGCGCATTCGTCGTGCTTAAGGCATTGGTCGGATCCGCAAGGTTGGTGCTCGTGCTGCTCACGTAGGTATAAAGATTTCTGGTTGCGGTACTGTTGAGCAGGACGTCGCCCACGCCGCCTTCATCCACTTCTCCGGCATCCGCACTTGAGCTCCAGAAGGACCGGGAACTGAGCCTGAAGGTCCCGTTTATGGCACCCGGAGGGAGTTGCGCGCCGTCGTTGTCGTCGTAACCGTCCCCATTAAGGTCAGTGTAGTTCGCCAAATTTCCGTTCATGTCTCTTAGATTATTGCTGCTGTCGATGGCGTATTTTTTAAGATTGCCTTCCCAGTAGGTCATATTGATCGGCTTAAAGAACCCCATGTATATCCTGCTCCCGCTGTATGTCCTGTTCTCGGGGCTTACCGGCACCACCGGTGCAACGAACGATGTGTCCACCTGGAAAATTTGGCCAATGACCGTCGTAAGGGCCGTGCTTAACGCTGATGCGTTCGATGCCAGGAATGTCTGCCCCCGGCCGTGGGTGGTGTCCGCTGTCCTGGTCAGGAGAGCCACGGCGTCCGGATCAGCACCAATATCCCCGAAACCGATGGTGTATGTTCTGACGTTTCTCGTCGAACCTGTGGTTCCCGATATAAGATCATGCTCATACATGTACTTTGCCACATCGTCCAGGACATGGTTAAGGTTGCTCGGTTCTTGGCCGTCCCCATCGCAATCACCGTTATTGCATAGGGTCTTCAGAACAGGGTCATCATCGGCATTTGCCATACCATCGGTCACCAGGATAACATAATTTTTCTGGCAGCTGGCTATAATGGGGGAGGTATACTTACCGCCGCTGATGCCTATAGTGTTCCCGAATGCGCTCGCACCTCCTGAAAAGTAACGCATGGCCTCGTACAAGGCCTCGCCGAGCGGCGTACTTCCGTTCGTCGTGAGCGTCGAGATGACCGATGTAAGTGCGGTCCGGTTGGTTGTGGAACCGGTAAAGATGTCATTCATGGCCTTGACGGTGGTTACGTATGTACTGCCGGATACGGTGGCGCTGAGGAACTGCGATCCCTGAGCATTACCGCTGGGATAATGATAGGTCATAAGTCCGAAGCGTATCCCGCTCGTGCTGTTGACAAGGTTCGTGATGACCTCTCTGGCAATCGTGATTTTAGGCCTGAGGGCTCCCGGGCCGTTCAAATAGTTGACATAGTTACCCGTCACATACTGTTTATTCCCGTTCCCGCCACAAGTTCCGTTGCTATTCAATTTCCTGCCGTTATACTGGCCGGTGGTGGTCAAGAGGTCATGAGGGTTCACTCCGCCGCACGATGTTGTGACCGAGCTTACATTATTGATAAACTTCGTTTGACCGGTAGCATTATACACTGCGGTGGAGATGCAGTTTTTTGTATGATCCCCATTATCGCATTTGTTGGTTGAGGCATAGGTAGTGCTCGGGTTAAAGGAATCGCCCGGCACGGAGTCAGCCATGCTCCCGGAATCATCGATAATGATCAGGACATTCGGTTCAATGCCGGACGTGGCGCCGCCGTAGATCGACGTATCACCTGCATACTGGTCCGGCGCCGCCTGCGCGTTCCCCGGCGATATGACGGCCAGAAGAGCGGCAAGGATTATAGTAAAGAGCGTTGTTTTCATACATCCTCCTTCATGATTGCATAATCCGTCAGGGCTTCCGCGTAACAGCAACCTTCTTATCTTCCCGGTTATTCTTCTCCCGAGAGCATCTCCTCGTAGTTCAGGCGGTTGCCTACGGCCCAGTCTGACGGCTCGTCCAAGGGCCCACAGGACCCATCCTGGCCCAGGTGGCCCTTCCAGAGACCGGTCCTCCGCAGATGATCTATTGCATCAGGACATTTCACGCGCTTCAGATAATCATCGGCAACACGCTGCCAATAGACGCTGCCGGGATTTTTAAAGAAAAGCCCCTTGGAAGTAGCGGAGCCGGCATATTGCTTCGCGGGATTGTATGGACCTACGATTCCGGGCGTTCCTCCCCTCCCTGTCGGTTCGTTTGCAGCTGCAAATATCAAAGAAGGCTGTGCGCTCCTGCCGGAAATGGCCGTATCTAAGCGATTCAACAAAGGTTCCGGCCAGGCTACTCCGGAAAGCACAAGCGATAGGATTATCGTTAAGCTCAGGGAAAGCATTTTTCTCTTCATATAAACCTCCTTGACCCGGGAATGCGCATTTTCAATACCAGCCGCAGGATATTTTTTTGTTGGAGAAAACTGTGAAGCTGCGGCTTTTAATACAATCTTACGAACTCGGATTCGATAACAATTGTTGCATTGTTTGGCCCGTGGCCGGTTACCGTACCTACAAAGTGATTTATTACCTTCACGGCATCAGGATCAGTGACCGCAGCGATTTTAGCGGGGACTATACTGGAGCTGCCCACCCAGACAACGCCCACATCCGCACTGTTATTACTGACAGGAACGGACCCGTTCCAGGTTGTAACAGGTAAGGGAGGAGCAAGCACTAAGCTATCATAGATCGTTGTGGAAGTCTGTCCGAATGCTACCCCGCCATCTGCCGCAAAAAATGCCACCTCGGTGTTCCTGTAATTTCCGACGATGTGCAATTCTGTCGAGGAAGTGTTCAGGGCAAATACGCCGATCATGGTCAGGAGAATGAGCATGACCATGGCCACGATGAGGGCTATCCCTCTTTCATTTTTCATAATGGATTCTCGCTCTTGCTTCATGGCACCCTCTATTCTTTGGATTCCAGCCGTGTATTGTTCCCCGTTCATCAGAACAGTTCACCTGTTCCTGAGTTTTATAATCGAGGTCATCTGTCTTTGTTTTGCCTGTCCTCCTGACAGGGCAACCGTTGTAACCGTCTGGCCCGTGACAGTGACCCGTACTTCTTTTATCTTGGTCACATCAGTCAGATTGGGATAGCTGGGAGGAGTGGGTATCTGGTTAAGTTCGGAGTTCGTACTGTCGTCCATAATATAGGAGAACGTGAGGTTCGCTATATTCGTAGCGACAACATTGCTGACGCCGTTCTCCGTCCGCGTGATGCATACTTCGCCAGAAGGACAGCTGCCTCCGGCTCCCAGACTGTATATGACGGTGTTAGGATGCACATAGCCAGGCGCAGCATTCGTTACCAGGGCGACAACATCGCCCCGTTTCAACGGGGTAGACGCACCGGGCTGGATACCCGATACATATTGCAGATTCATCAAAGGCGACGGCGCGGCTGCGACACTAGTTACTTTAAAAAGCGATCCTACGGACCCGGTCGCTTCCGTCATGAGCTCCGGCCGTATGATCCTTACATAATCACCGTTGGTGAAGTTCGAGAGGGACGTTGTGGAATCTACAGATAGCGTAAGATTCGTTATAGGCCCCGCCGGGTACAGGTCGGCCGTTATCCATGCATACCCTTCCTGTGAAGATGCCATGTTCAAGGTTATGGAATTCGTACTGGCACTGCCTACGCCACCGTTTTCTACATTCGTAACGGTCGCGGGATTGTCCGTGCGAGGGATCAACGTCCCGGCATTCCTGATATCCCTGGTTATGCTGTCCATGGCGATCCTCACATTCTGCTGGACCTCGACAACCTCATCTTGCGTATATGCGGACCGCTGGTGGGTCAGGTAGAGGGAGTATAACGCCGTGATCACGATGCCGAGCATCCCCATGACGATCAGGAGCTCAATTAACGTAAAACCGGCTTCGCGATACAATGCTTTTCCCATTAGTTAGTCCTCACAAATGTGGTGAGTGCGACCTGTCTGCCGGTGGCCGCGTCACCTGTTACGACGATGTCCAGCCTTGTTACGCCGGATGTTGGATTATTTACTGATGTGGAATACGTCGCGGAATACGTGCCTGCGTTAGGAACAGTGATGCTGAAGACTGGCGTGGTCATAGTATTCACATTAAAATTATAGTTAATATTCGTGTTTGTACTGTTTAGGAGCGGGTCGTCTATCGGCCGAGCGGCAAAATCTTCCATAATTTGCTGTGCTATGGATGTCGCTGCGGAAAGCCTGTTGGCGATACTGTTTGACTGTATGGCCGTAGTCTGCAATCCCACAACGGCGAGAAGTGCCATTGCCAGAAATGAAACCGCGATGAGCAATTCCAGCAGCGTAAAACCTTTCTGATTTCCGGACCTCTGTAATATCTTCATAGATGGTCTCCCGTTCAGTTACTGATCACCTTGTTCATCAGTGCAGCAACGTCGGTCTGGGAAGATGGGCCATCCGTTACTGCTTGAGCCATCATCACATCATACCCGTCCACGACATGATGCCTGCAGTATGGGCAGAGTTCCCATATGGTCGCTGAAGGAGTTGTGGTAATCATTGCTGCACCGCATTCCGGACAGATGATCATATACTTGGTCATTTTTGTCTGCCTTTCCATGGACATGACATTCTTGTTCTTTAGCAAGAATGAAAGCAACATTCGTGCCTCGAGAGATATAGCAATATATTCAATTAGTTAGCAGATTTTTCGGGAGGAGAAATGGTGTGAACACTTCACAGATATGTAATGAATTACCTAATTATGATCCCTGCGTATCCTACCACCTGCTCATAGTCTCCGCTCACGTCACCGGAGTTTGCATACTTGACCAGTTCCGCCCGGGACGCGCCGAGGGCGTTACAGGCGGCAAGCATGGCCACCGCCGGGCCGTACCCGCACATGGTGATACCGTTATCTCTGACCGTACGGTACAGACCCGTGGGATCGAGGTTCAGGATCTGATGAATAGCCTTTGAGTCTTTTTCTTTGGCTGTCGTCGCCCGCTCGTAATGGCTCATATCGGAACTCGCGACGATAAGCACATGGTGACGTTCATGTTCGTCATCCGCGCTTCGCAGGCCCCGTTCTTTAATTGCTGCTGCTATCGCCTGGCCCACCTCAAGGCAGGTCGTAAGGGCGGTGTCGAGCATCTGCAGGGGTACGATTTTGAAAGCATGCTTGAAATACTGAATAAAGGGAAGCTGTACTTCAAGAGAGTGTTCGCGAAGATGTGCAAGCGTGTCTTCTCGGATATGCGTGGATTTTTTCAGAATTGCGCTAGCGAGTTGCTCGTCGATGTCCACCGTGCCGAGCGGCGTTTCCCACCGCCCGCTGGACATCAGGGATACGGACGCTCCCAGACCCGTGTGATTCGGTCCGATAAGGATAAAGGTATCAGGAAGCTCTATGTTCGAATAGACGGCGCCCGCGACAGCTCCGGAATATAGCAGACCTGCGTGAGGCGCGAGGATGCCGAGCGCCTTGACCCTTTTGGCACCGGGGATGACGAACCCCTGGACCTGCTTTCTGAGGGCGTCCGCTGTTCCCTGATAAAAATGACCTGCGACTGCCGGATGACGGAGCATATGCACCTCGCTGCGATAAAAACTCAATGCTCGGAGTTCGCTGCTGAACCTTATCAGCGATGGTCTCTTTTCCGTGGCTAGGATCATTACTCCCCGTGTTTGCTGGGGAAAGCGCCGCCGGTATTCTTTTTTTATAGTCGCGCTGTATTCCCTGTCTCGTTATTCTGACTTACAATATCCGGATCGCATGAATTTCAGAACCGTTTCTCAGTGTTTTCGAACCTCGTGAACCTGTTTATGAACGTCAGATCAACCTTTCCGATCGGCCCGTTTCTCTGCTTTCCTATGATTACCTCAGCGACGCCTCTCCTGCCGCACAGGCATTCGCCATCATGAGGACATTCACATTTGTTGTAGACTTCATCGCGATAGATAAATAATATCACATCCGCGTCCTGTTCTATGGCTCCGGACTCGCGGAGGTCGGCCAGCATGGGTCTCTTTTCCTTGCCGGGACGCGTTTCCACAGCGCGGTTGAGCTGAGAGAGCCCGATGACCGGGACCTGCAGCTCCTTTGCGAGCGCCTTGAGAGAACGTGAGATGTTCGATATCTCCTGCTCACGACTGCCTTCATCACCCCTGCCCCGCATGAGTTGCAGGTAGTCCACAATTAGCAGGTCAAGGCCATGTTCCGCCTTTAGCCTTCGTGCTTTGGCCCGCATTTCAAGCGCAGAGATTGCAGCCGTATCATCGATATAGATCGGAGCTTCCGCCAGCCTCCCGGCGGCATTGGAAAGCGGGGTCCAATCACGTTCGGATAGGTGCCCGGTCCGCAACTTGTGCGCATCCACCCTTGACTCGGAGCCCAGCAAACGAAGCACAAGCTGCTCCTTGGACATTTCGAGACTGAAGATGGCAACGGACTTTCCTTTTTCGATCGCAGCGTAAGCGGCGATGTTCAGGCAGAATGCTGTCTTGCCCATCGACGGTCGGCCGGCAACAATAATAAGATCGCTCGGCTGCAGCCCTGACGTTCTCTCATCAAGGTCTACAAAACCCGTCGGCAGGCCGGTAACCATCTCTTTACGTTCATAGAGCCGTTCAACGATCGCAAAACTGTGACCGACGATTTTTTTCAAGGGGACGAAGGAGTCCTTGATCTTGTTCTGAGCAATCTCGAAAATCGAACGTTCCGCCCGGTCCAGAAGTTCATCGATGTCCTCAACGGTTCGAGAATCGTCGTAGCTCTGCGTGATTATGTCAGTGGCAGAATGTATAAGCTTACGAAGAACTGCTTTCTCCCGCACGATCCGCGCGTGGTTCTTGATATTGGCTGCCGTAGGGACGAGACTGACGAGGTACGCGAGATACGACGCACCGCCGATGGATTCGAGCCCGACCTTGCCACGGAGCGCATCCGTCAACGTGATGAGATCTATCGCTTCTCCGGTCTCAAACATGTCGAGTATCGTGGAGAATATCCGGCGATGGTTATCCTTGTAGAAATCATCAGGTGAAAGAGTCTCAACGATTTTGTTGATGGAGTCATTTTCGATGAGTATGGCACCGAGCACCATCTGCTCTGCTTCGATATTCTGAGGGGGGAGTTTTTGGAGCGATACCTCGGTCTGAACAGACATGGTTCTACCTCGAAACTGATGATTGGGAACTAGGACATTCCGTTAGAAAGCAATTCTCTCTCGCTCAAGATGGCGGCTCGCTGATGCCATCGTCAAGAAATGATATACGCTGGTAAATCCCAACAGCTTGAAATAACAAGCCCGTTCAGAGAACGGGCCGTCAGGTCTGCATTATAAACGAAAAAGTTGATGAAGCGTACAAGTCTATTCCGCTGCAACCACCGAGACCTTGAGGTCCGCATGGACATCGGCATGCAGTTTAACCGGAACCGTGAATTCGCCAAGCCGCTTGATGGGCTCATCAAGCAAGATCTTTCTCTTGTCAATAGTGACACCCTGCGACTTCATGGCTTCGGCAATATCCATGGAGGTGACGGAGCCAAAGAGCTTGCCCTCTTCCCCTGCCTTGGCCTTGATCGTAATTGAGAGGCTCTTGATCCTGTCGGCATCCGCTGCTGCTTCTTTTTTTAATTTCCTGATGCGGTCGGCCACCATTTTCTTCGCATGTTCCATGGCACGAAGGTTTTTCGGAGTGGCCTCAATGGCTTTTTTCAAGGGGACCAGGTGGTTTCTGGCATACCCGTCGGCAACCTTGACGAGGTCGCCTATTTTGCCTAACTTATCAATATCTTCCCGTAAAATTACTTGCATTTATGTTGCAACTCCTTTCAATCTCTTATGGATGGCAAGATACTACCAGAAACCGGGGCAAAGTGTCAACAACGATTTGCGCCGGTATTTTATCGTTCAGGATGCGCGGACATACCGGACCGGGAATTATTCTACCCTGTCCCGACCCGATTTTTTCGCCCTATACAAACGGTCATCCGCCCTTTTGATGATATCGTCTACGGTTTGATCTTGAGCCTGCATGGCGGTAACACCCAGGCTAATGGTAATTTTGCCGCTGATAACCGGAGTGTCTTTTACATGAACCCGTATCCTTTCGGCTAAATTCTTCGCGTCTTCCAGGCCGGTATCAGGAAGGAGGATAAGGAATTCTTCTCCGCCATAGCGGCCGAGGATATCGTAAGCACGGATGGTATTTCGTATGCGATGGGAAATCTCCTTGAGCACCTCATCTCCCGCAAGATGTCCATGGGTGTCATTGACGGACTTGAACTGGTCGATATCTGCGAGGATGCAGCTTAAATTCGTTTTCAGCCTTTTCACTTTCTCGAACTCTTCGCCAAATCTCGATAAGATGTGTCTTCTGTTGAATATTCCGGTCAAATCGTCCGTTATTGCAATGTTTTCTATCCGATTTCTGGCATCGGCAAGCTTTTTTATCAATTGTGCCATAAAAAAATAGATCAAGAAAATGAGCAGGGATGTCGTCGTAATGCCGAAAGTAATAATTGATGCCGTATTCAGCTTCAGCTTGTGTTGGATGTCCTCGATATCAAAGGTGATGCTGATGCCGCCCCTCACGTCGCCTATGTGATAGTCCTGTTCCCCATGGCACTGCAAACATTCTTCTTCTACAAACAAAGGCGCCATGTACCGGAAGTATGACCTGTTATTGATCTGCTCTACCCGGCTGACTTCATTCTTTCCTCCCCTCTCGAACATCCGAAGCGCCTCCGCTTCGAATTCATCGGGCTGGTTGTGGGGATTGAGGAGCTTCAGACTCGTCAAATGAAATTTAAACAAGCCTTCCCGCGCGGCATATTCCGATATTTCTCGGGTCATGAGCGCCGGGTTCCTCTTGGTAAAGATGCGTCCATCGGTGGTGCGGATATCTGGATTTTTAAGATAGGGATTTGACTCCACGCCTTCTTTCTTCTCGACATACACACCACCATAGTTTGCATTCCATTTTCGCGTCAGCACTATGGTATTAAAGACTACCCGCGCCTGTATGAGATTTTCCTCATTGATGAGTTGCCTCGTCCGTATGACCATATCGAGAAATATTCCGGACAGCACCAGGGCGATGACGATGCCTGTCGAGATAATGAACTTTCTGTATATATTCCTTTCCTCGGTCACCGGCATCAGGACTCACCGCCCACTCTCTTTTTAAGTTCATGCAGCTTGTTCATAGCATCGAGTGGCGTCATGGCATCGAGATTCAGGTCCGAAATCTCTTTAAAGAGGAGCCCTGCCTCGCTTGCGAACAATCTGAGTTGCGGTTCGATCACGTCCGATTCAGCGGTTTTTCTGTCTTCTGCGCTTGTATTAATTGACATCCCCGTCTCGCCGTTGTCCCGTCTGATTTTTGACGCCGCGACAGGCTCGCCCAGTTCATTGAATTCAGCCTGCTCAAGGTTAGCGAGCACTTCCTTCGCTCTTTGAATCACGGCCTGCGGAAGTCCTGCAAGCCGAGCCACCTGAATACCGTATGACTTGTCAGCCCCGCCTGCCACAACTTTCCGAAGGAAGATGATCTGGTCGTTCCATTCCTTGATGGCAACCGTGTAGTTCTTTACGCGACCCATGGTGAGCGCAAGCTCGGTAAGTTCATGGTAGTGCGTTGCGAAAAGGGTTCTGGCTCTGAGCTTTGTGTGGATATACTCGGCCACGGCCCAGGCAATGCTGATTCCGTCGAAGGTGCTCGTGCCCCTGCCTATCTCGTCAAGAATGATGAGGCTCCGGTCTGTTGCATTATTTAAAATGTTTGCGGTCTCGTTCATTTCTACCATAAAGGTGCTTTGGCCACGGGAGATGAAGTCAGATGCGCCCACACGCGTGAATATCCTGTCCACGAGGCCGATGTGTGCCTCGCGCGCGGGAACGAAGCAGCCCATCTGAGCCATGATCGTGATCAAGGCCACCTGCCGCATATAGGTAGATTTTCCCGCCATGTTCGGTCCGGTGAGGATCACAAGCTGGTTCTCCTCGCAGTCCAGAATCGTGTCGTTGGGAACAAACCTCTCTTCGGCAGAAAGTTGTTCAATGACGGGATGCTTTCCCTCGATGATCCGGAGCGTATCTCCGTCAATGATAACCGGCCTGGTATAATTGTTCTTAGCGGCGGTTTCAGCAAGAGACGCGACGCAGTCTAACAGTGCAAGCCGTCGTGCCATATCTTGAATCCTGACTGTTGAGCCGGCAACGGATTCCCGCACCTGCTGAAATAGGCGGAATTCCATATCGAGGATCTTCTCTTCAGCACCGAGTACCTTATCCTCATATTCCTTGAGCTCTGGCGTGATGAACCGCTCCGCATTTGCCAGCGTTTGTTTGCGAATATAATCCGGTGGTATATTCTGGAGATTTGTCTTCGTCACTTCGATATAGTACCCGAAGACCTTATTGTAGCTCACTTTGAGCGAACCGATGCCCGTACGTTCTCGTTCGCGCCTTTCAATGCCAGCGATCCATCCCTTGCCTTCGGAGCTGATGGACCGAAGGTCATCCAGCTCTTCATTGTATCCTTTTTTGATCAGTCTGCCCTCCCGCAGGGTATAGGGCGGGTCATCAGTAATGGCGTCGTTGATGAGCTTAAACAAATCTTGAAGGTCATCCCACTCTGCGGTCAAATCGTAAATCAGCCGGGCATTACACTTGGATAAAAGTTCGCGAATCTGCGGTAGTATTGAAAAAGACTGCTTGAGCGCGATCAGGTCCCGGGCGTTCGCCGCCCCAAGCGAAACCCGGCTGATAAGCCGCTCCAGGTCATAGATCGTACCGAACGCGGTCCTGAGGTCCGAACGTAGCTGGTGAGCGTTCTTGAGCTCAGCGGCCGCATCGAGGCGATGCTCGATCTCGACTGCATCCATAAGTGGGTTCAGAAGCCATTCACGAAGTTTCCTCCCCCCCATTGATGTAACCGTGGAATCAAGGACCGAAAGCAGTGTTCCTTTTGAGGTACCGTCGTAGATGTTCCTTACAAGCTCAAGGTTGCGTTGACATGAGGAATCGAGAACCATGTACGCCTTTGAGAGGAATGGCTTGATCCGGCGAATGTTTGCAAGGCCGGCTTTCTGCGTCTCCTCGATATAGCTGAGTGCTGCGCCGGCGGCGGAGATGCCAATCTTCATACCGCTGCAGCCAAACCCTTCGAGTGACGTCGTTTTGAAATGTTCGATGAGCTTACGATTGGCGGTCTGCCAATCGAATGTCCAGTCGTCATAGGCATTTATAGCCTGAGTGTATTGCCGGAGAAGTCCTGAAAGTCCTGTGTCGGGCTGATACCCCTTGGGAAGCACAATCTCGCGGGGTGTAAAACGCGCAAGCATGGTATCCAGTTCTGCAAGATTTGCAGTCCCGTCAATCTCTGCCATGAAGAAGTCGCCCGTTGAGATATCGAGGAACGCAATCCCATAACCGTCCTTGGCTGGATAGAGCGACGCAAGGTAATTGTTGTCCTTTGCGTCGAGCAGGTTGGAATCAAGCACGGTTCCCGGCGTTATCACCCGAATCACCTCGCGTTTCACGATGCCCTTTGCGAGCTTCGGGTCCTCCACTTGTTCGCAGACTGCGACCTTGAACCCGCGCCGAATGAGCTTCGCGATGTAGCCATCGACTGCGTGATATGGGAACCCGCAGAGCGGCGTCTCGATGCCTTTCGATTTGTTGCGGGCAGTAAGCGTGATCTCAAGCACTTTAGATGCGGTGACTGCATCCTGGTCGAACATCTCGTAAAAATCGCCCATGCGAAAAAGCAGGATGGCGTCCAGGTGCTGACGCTTGATCTCGCGGTACTGTTTCATGAGAGGAGTGAGGTCTGACATGGTTATTGCATCGGAAATCGTAAGGATAGTCGTGTTATTCAATGTCCCTCATCCGCCATGGCGCCCGGAGTCGATCTGGGAGACTCAGATGTCAGAACACGGAGAAGAGAACAGATGAGATGTTGCTTTAGTCTGTGAAATGAGTTCCGCCTTTTATCCTTTCCGGATTTTATCTATTTCCATGATGACTTTCTTGATGTCTTCCCATACGAGCGCCTTGTCCTTCGGGTTTCTGAGCAGATATGCAGGATGGAATGTGGGCATGACCGCTATGCCATGATATGTATGCCATCGACCTCGAAGTGAGGTTATCCCTTCTCCGGTTTTAAGCAGCGTCTTGGCTGCGATATTACCGAGTGCAACGATAATCTTCGGTTTGATAGCCTCGAGCTGCTTGAGGAGAAAGGGTTCGCATGCACTGATCTCATCAGGTTCGGGGTTCCGGTTGTCCGGCGGCCTGCACTTTACAATATTGCAGATGTAAACGTCCTCGCGCCTGAGCTTAATCCCTTTAACGATAATGTCCGTAAGGAGCTGTCCAGCCGCCCCTACGAATGGCCTTCCCTGCTGGTCCTCTTCGTATCCCGGGCCTTCTCCCACGAATACCAGCACGGAGTTCGGGTCGCCTTCGCCGAAGACAATGTTTTTTCTCCCTTTGTGTAGTTTGCATCGGCTGCAGTTGCCTAGGTCCTCACGGACCGCCGCTAGTCCTGCCGATAAACATGGGCCCGGTTTTTCTGTTTTGGGAACTTTTTCTTTCTTTATTGCAGGCGTCTGTTCTTTATTTGCCGAAGACGGGGCATCAGCTTTATCCGTCGGAGATGCGGGCACAGCTGGGATCAGCTCGATCGATCTCATCCCCAGCATCTTCTGGTACTCAAGATGCATCCTGACTTGTGTTACAATGTCTAAAAGCTCGCTCTCGATATCATTCATTTTAAATCAAAGTCGCTTCCTTGCGAGGAGCAAAACGGCGGAACGATACCGCTGCTTAAACGCAGGATTGCCACGGTCTGACGATCGGCTGCAAAGGCAGAGGAACAGTATAATTCAATGTGAACTTCGGCCTTACCATGGTGAACATAATCTTAGTTTCCCCACTTGAGTTTGGCTCGAAGAATTTCGTAGTAACTCTTGGTAGGATGTTTAATCAGCCTCATCTTGAACCGGGACCTTTTAATCTCTACGATATCATTCCACTGGAGAGGGAAGCCTATCTGGCCATCGAGTGTAAGCGATACGTCTTCGCTCTGAGAGGAAAGGCACACGCTTACCACGACACTATCGGGCAGGGCAATTGGCCTGTTTGAGAGCGTATGCGGACATATAGGCGTCACGACGAAGCAGTGGGTCGTGGGATGGATGATGGGGCCGCCTGCGGAAAGCGAATACGCTGTCGAACCCGTAGGCGTTGCAACGATCAGCCCGTCGGATCGGAGCGTGGTCAGGTGACGGTCATTCACCGAGACCTTGAGCTCCATCATGCGCGCCAGGGCACCTTTGTTTATCACCGCGTCGTTCAGCACGCGGTACTGTGATACACGCCGCCCCTCACGTCGTACGCTCGCCGTTAGCATCATCCGGGCCTCGGTCTCGAGCTTGCCTGCGATCGCTTTTTCCAGGTTTCCGTACAGCTCATCAAGCGATACCTCGGCCATGAACCCCAGGCTCCCGAGGTTTACCCCGAAAATGGGGACGTCGGTATGCGCATCGGCCACGTGCCTTGCTGCGGCCAGGAGTGTCCCGTCCCCGCCGAGAATTATCAGCATCTCTACAAGCGATGGGATTTCTGCGCTGTCATATCCCCTCAATTTAATAGACGCAGCAGTCTGGCTATCGATAAATACTTTCTTCCCTCGCGACTCAAGCCACGCAGTCAGCTTTTTTGCAGCCTTCTGCGCCGCAGGAATATCCTTTGCGATGATGCCGATTTTTTTCATTCCGGTATTTTCACCCTTGCGTGTTTTGCGACATGAATATGGTGGCGGCAAGTTGTCCGACGCATTTAACAGCCCGCCCCAGCAGGAACAGTTTAAGTCGGCAACTTCAATATCGTTTTGTGTCCGGAATCTTATGCACTGACAACTCGTTACTTAAGTCATGCAACAGTTTCTCGTACCGTTCTCCTTCAGCAAGAAAGCCGATTTCGCGGCTGTGTTCATCAACGTGACTGAAATACACGCTGAGTCGGTCGTCAGGAAGTTCGTCCTCCGCACGCTCAGCCCATTCTATCACCGTAGCGCCGTCGGATTCAATATATTCCTCAAACCCGATGCCTTCAAGTTCATCGGGGTCTTTGAGTCGATAAAGATCGATATGGTAAAATGGTATCCGCCCCTTGTACTCGTTCACGAAGGTGAATGTAGGACTCGTGATGTATTGGTCTTTTACGTCAAGCCCCAACGCGATGCCGTAAGAGAAGCTCGTCTTGCCAGCACCAAGGTCGCCGTAAAGGCAAATCGTGTCCCCTGGTTCTAAACGTGATCCAAGCATTTGGCCTATCCGCCAGGTTTGCTCGTAACTTGACGTAACCACGCTGAACATTATTCAGCCTGTCGCGCGACGGCCCTGACCATGTCGCGCTTGCCTACAATACCGACAACCTTGCCTTCCTTGATCACCGGGAGCAGGTGTACTTTTTTCTCGGCCATGATCGTTGCGATGTCCACTACCGTGATGTCTTCTGTGATCGTAACGACCTTACGGGCGCAGATGTCGCCGACCTTGGTTGCGGCCACTCGCTTCACTTCATCCTCGAACTTCCGGGAGCTTTCGAGGTATATTGCGGCATCGAGGAAGCTTATAACCGTTGGGATGTGGAGGCGCTTGTTTCGACTGATAAGATCGTTCTCGGTCACGATGCCGAAGAGAGAGCCCGCATCGTCCACCACCGGCACGCCGCTGATCTCGTTCTCGACGAGGAGGGTAGCCAGTTCCTCGATGGAAGTCTCGGGTTTGACGGTTACTACGTTTTTGGTCATGATGTCTCTCGCAGTTAGCATAAGGTCACCACCCTACTTTTTTCATTTTATAATTAAACTTACTCGTCGATATTATTTCAAAAGCTCGCTTATCGCGTCAGGGATCTTCTCGATCAAATCTCCAGCGATCATGCCCTCCTCGCTTTTCTCCTTCGCAGCCAGGTCTCCGGCCAAACCGTGAAGGTAGACGCCAAGGCATGCTGATTGAGTTACGGTATATCCCTG